>Ga0315280_10004702_pt1 | contig 19922 bp, 26 predicted proteins | sample YL17G06_40_MG_FD_203697 | JGI IMG/M metagenome (GOLD analysis project Ga0315280, IMG submission 203697) | Sediment microbial communities from Yellowstone Lake, YNP, Wyoming, USA - YL17G06_40 | ecosystem: Environmental > Aquatic > Freshwater > Lake > Sediment | place: USA: Wyoming | collected... | reverse complement strand
CTTAAAGCTTGGCATTTCAAGAAATCTTGAAAGCAAAAGGTTTATGAATACCTATTCCTTATGACGAGACCAGCAGTTCAGGCTCACATACTTAACTTTGTCGATATGTCCTACGACATATTTATTACGCGGCTGGAGGATCGGTTCCCTAAGGTCGTGGGAAGGTTTGCCTGACTCAGTTCAGGCAGGGCTCAACCGTGAATCGGCTAGTCAGGGACACTCAGCGGAGTCGATGGCTAGGCTCGTCGAGAGGTGGCTGGACAATCCGGTTTCGAGAAGCATCTTACGGTTCTGCACGGTGCGAGATGCGTGTGGACGCCGCGTAGAGCTCGCATTGAGGAAGTATGCGGGGGAAGACGTTAGAATCTGCTTTAGCTGTTCCGCAGCCTATCATATCATCGCAGGCATACTCGACTCGATAATCGGGAAAGCCAAACTCGACAGGCCTACCATTCAACTGCATCTTCGAGATCCCATGTGGAGGAAAGGCCTTGCGTCAGTGCTGGAAGGCATAGCCAAGTACGGCATCAGCCGTCCTTTCACAGGCTTCTCGCCGTTCTTGGTCGTCTGGAATGTAACCCGTGCCTGCAACCTCGACTGCGTTCACTGCTACGAAAGCGCACGCACAAGGGCGCCTGACGAACTTGACACCCAACGAGCGAAGCTTGCCGTCAAGAAGCTTGCGGAGGCGGGCGTAGCATACGTTGCGTTCTCTGGTGGCGAGCCCCTAATGCGGCCTGACTTCTTCGAAATTGCAGAAGAGGTCAGACAGAACGAGATGGCGTTCTCCCTTGCCACGAACGGCACCCTTGCGAGCCCTCAAATTGCCAGAGAACTCAAGGACCTAGGCTGCGCTTTCGTTCAAGTCTCCTTGGATGGTGCAACTGCAGGAACGCACGACGCGTTCCGCGGCACCACTTGCTTCAACCGGACCATCACAGGCATACGGAATCTGGTATCTGCGGGGCTCTATGTTGGCGTTGCAACAACAGTGACCAAGCAGAATCTTGCGGAAGTTCCGTCGATCGTTGACATGGCAGAGGACCTTGGAGCGATGCTCTTCATGCACTACAACTTCATACCCACAGGTCGAGGGGCCGTCATGAAGGAAAAAGACCTCGATCCGACGGAACGAGAGGAACTGCTCACTTGGATGGCAAGTCAGATCGGGAAGAGGAAACTGAACCTCTTGTCCACAGCTCCACTCTACAGCAGAATCTGCGCGGGAACCGGCAGGCTAAGCCTAACACACTTCGACACCTTCGGACAGAACCCGGAATTTGCCGAGTCAGCGAAGTTCCTAGCAGACTTTGTGGGAGGCTGCGGAACCTCAAGACTCTACTGCGCCGTTGAACCGAACGGCGACATAGAACCCTGCGTATTCATCCCGATAGTCCTAGGCAACATTCTCCATGATGATCTCCTTGACATTTGGCACAATCACCCAATCTTGAAAACGATCCGCAACCGAGAGAACTTCAAAGGATACTGCGGAACCTGCGAGCATCGAAACATCTGCGGCGGCTGCAGGGCCCGCGCATATGGATACTTCGGGGACCTGACGGAGTCGGATCCCGGGTGTATCCTGAACCAGCAAGCATGGGACTCTCTAGTCATGAAAATGGTTGCACAAGTCGGACCGTGACTGACTGGGAGTCGTCAACGACGATTGACTCAACGGGTCACACTCCTGACCGGCGATCTGTTAGCTACCGGCTTGCACTGCTGCGGATCCATGAGCTCGTTTCACTATTGGAGTGGAGGCCGAGGCGGCGTTGATAGACGGCCCCGTTTGTTGGGGGGAATTGGACGATTGCAGATAGTGTACATGGCGGAGATCTTGCGCTCCGATGTGAAGACCACACGAGGGGACTGCAGCGTGACAGAGGTTGTTCAGAAGATGAATCCGCTTGATGTCAATTCCACGGTCGTCGTCCAAGCGAGGAGATTCGTAGGCAGGAGACCCAATCATGCGTAAAGATGAGCCTGTCGGCATCGCAATGGCCTATGATCGTGAAGAAAGCCGCAGAGAGGATATCATAAAGACTATAGAGTTAATCCAAGATCTGAAGGACTTCAAAAGGCTCGTCGTGCCATTATTCTTCGTACATCTAGGCAGAGTCAGGAGCCGAGACTGGTTCAGAGTCGAAGAGATGAATGAACTTCACAAGCAACTGCCTGTAAAATGTCTAGAACGTGACATCAACTGGGCTAAGATTATCATGCGCTCCTACCTTCGAGGAAAGTGGTACCAGCCGCTACTCTCGCCGTTATGCAAGCTGTTCATTTGGTTGATCGAGCGCAAAGCGCAGTCCGAGGCGATACTCCACTGAGAGGTTGTGGCCACGAACATTACTTTCATTAATCCGCCCTCGAGACACATCGAAACCTCCTCTCTACTCGGCATAACGGCTCCCCCTTTGGGCCTCGCCTACTTAGCTTCAACACTTGAAAAAGATGGACACTCCGTCAAGATCATCGACGCCTTGGCTCTTGGGATCCCTCTACCGTCGATTGAACATGAGGTAAAGAAGGATAGACCAGACATCATAGGCGTCACGTCGACAACCCCAGCCATACGAGATGCCCTGACGATCGTCGAGACTGTCAAGAATGCCTCTCCGGACTCGGTAACCGTTATGGGAGGCCCGCATGCATCATTCCTTCCGTCTGAGACATTGAGGAAATGTCCGCAGCTCGACATCGTCTGTGTAGGAGAAGCGGAAAGAACAATACACGAATTAGCTCAGGCCGTTGAAGATAAGATGTCTCTCTCGAATGTTAGAGGAATCGTCTATAGGTCAGGCAACCATATTGTTGAAGCTCCACCACAACCCCTGATCAATGACCTAGACTCACTTCCGTTTCCAGCCAGGCACCTTCTCCCTATGAATCAATACACGGTCCTTGGCAAGAAAACCACCATTGGGCATGTGATTACCAGTCGCGGCTGCCCTTTCAACTGCATCTTCTGTGCGTCATCTCTGCTTTTCGGCAAGAAATTCAGAGCTAGAAGTCCGAAAAACGTGGTCGACGAGATAGAAGAAGTTGTTTCCGACTACAATCCAGACACACTTGAGTTCACGGACGACCTCTTTACCTTAAACCGTAAAAGGGTTGAAGCCATATGTGACGAGATGAAAACCCGCGGAATAAACGTCCCTTGGGCTTGTTCCTCAAGGGTTGATACCATATCTCGAGAGCTTCTAACAAAGATGAGAGAGGGTGGTTGTACATTCATCTTCTATGGCGTTGAATCAGGCTCCCAGCGAACCCTTAACCAAATGAGGAAGGGAATAAGACTCGGACAGATAGAGGACGCTGTTAGATGGACCAAACAGATCGGCATCGAGACTCTGGCATCGTTTATAATAGGTTGGCCAAATGAAACGATGGATGACATCAAAAACACCTTGAACTTCGCAAAGAGGTTAGACACTGACTATGTTGAATTCAATCTTGCCACACCCTACCCTGGAACCGAACTGTACAGGCTGGTCAAGAAGGAGAGACTACTACTTACGGAGAACTGGTCGGAATATACGGCTGGGAGGCCCATCATCCGCGTTGGGGAATGCTCCGCGGAAGAACTTGCAAGAGTACTCCTACATGCCTACATGAGCTTCTATCTTTCTCCGAGTTTCCTACTTCGTAACCTACGAAAAGGACGCGTTTCGCTTCTGCTTCGGGCTGCCCTAATGGAAATGCAAGCACTCGGAAAAACGGTCGCACCGAGAACTGCGAGGATTCGATGGTAATCATTGTGCCCTCCTATCGCCAGTGCAAGAACCTCAAGAGAGGTTCCATCGACTCACGCGATCGTGAGCTCACAGACTGATTGGCACAAACGTGAAAGCAAGATAGAAAGTGAGCAATGAAATGTGATCTGGGTCTTCAATAGAGTGGCCATCCTCCTGCGAGTTCGCGCAGTTGTACGAGTTTCATTTGCAGCGAAGGAGAGGCGTCTTGCAAGAGCATACGTCTGCTAAGGAACGGATGCATGTCTCCTTCCCCGTTTACCCTGACTTGGCTCATGCGTGACGGAACTCGCTATGTTCCATTCGTCCTGAAACCGCGTTTGCGTATAGGTCCCAGCTCCCTCGGGTAGACGGAAGGGCCGCAATGTCACCGCAGACGCGCCAACTGCTACGCCCGTCAAGTGCGTGAAGGTTCAGCGTATACAGGTGGACGAAGAAATTCACCATAAACTATGTCCGCCGACAATTACGGGAAGAAACGACATGTTTAAGAATCTAAATCTGAATGCGCTGCGGAGATCGCAGATGAGCACAGTACTCGTCCGAGATAGAATCAGGCGGCTGGCGGACTCGGGACTTCGCGGGTCTTGCCGCCCTGCTGCACTGACGTCCGAGTTGAAAAAGAGAGCGAGAGAGGTAGAGGATCCGACGCTGACCGCGATGGAGCGGGTCTTCTTTGGTTTCGCAGACAAGACGCGCTTAAAGATTCTGAAACTCTTGGCGGGGCAGGAGCTCTGCGCATGCGAGGTGATGGCTGCATTGGGCCTGACGCAGCCAACCACTTCCCACCACCTAGGAATCATGGAAAGGGCGGGCGTTGTTGCTTCTCGCCGTGAAGGATAATGGGTGTTCTACACATAGGTTGTGGATATAGGATCGCGATTGTGGGCGGGTCGACAGAGACTCCTCCTGAGGGACGCTATATGCCTGTCATCTTCTCTCCGATGGACATGCTGTACATCTGCGAGGACCTCTATGGGTAGATGCGATGACAGTTCAATAAGGATAGATTTAATACTGTGAATGTGAAACTCGCGCCAAGATGTCAGATGAGTGTGACGCTTACCGAGGATAGGCTTAGGCGGTTCGTCGATTTAGGGTTTCGGGGATCCTGCCGACCCAGCGAGCGAATATCTCAACTGAGGAAAAGAGCGAAACAGGCCGACGAGCTGATGCTCAAACGATTGGAAGAAGTGTTCTTCGGCCTTGCAGATAGTACTCGCCTAAAGATTTTGCAACTCCTTGCTAGGGAGGAGCTTTGCGCATGCGAAGTCATGGCTGCACTAGGCTTGACGCAACCGACCACGTCCCATCACTTAGGGATCCTAGAAAGATCTCGCCTAGTTGCTTCTCGCAGAGAAGGAAAATGGGTCTTCTACACACTATCCAATCCCAAAGTTGCAGAGTTGCTGACGAAGGCCATCTCGTTGGTTAAGGCGGTGCCATCATAAAGATGAGCGAGAGCCGCGGCGGTCTTGGTTGGATAGAGAAGCTTCTAGCGGTGTGGATTGTCCTTTGTATAATCATTGGCCTCGTTCTTGGAAAGTATGCACCTCAGATTGCAGGACATCTTGAGGTTGGGATTCCAATTGGGCTCTTTCTCATGATTTACCCGGCAATGACCAAAATCGAGTTGGGAGAGCTCAAAGATGCGTTGAAGAGTAAGAGACAGGTCGGCGTGATTGCGTTTTTCAACTATGCTGTCAATCCGTTCCTGTTGTACGGTCTCGGTTTCGTATTCTTTGAGCAGGTTCTCCCGTACTTCGGTTTGATTACTGCTGAGACCGCGCGGTACCTTTGGACTGGGTTGATTCTGTTAGGTGTTGCGCCTTGCATTGCCATGGTTCTCGTGTGGACTGATTTGGCCAAGGGCAACGGGCCACTTGGAATAGTCCTGATGGCTTGGAACTCAATAATTCAAGTCATCACAACGCCCCTATACATTGCGTTGCTTGTCGGAACTTACATTGCCATAGACATCGTGCTGATTGGTCAAAGCGTACTTCTGTATCTTGGCTTACCTTTGCTGCTGGGAGTCATCACACGAAGGGAGGTCATAAAGCGCAAGTCTGAGGAATGGCTGAACAAGAAGCTGATTCCTTACTATAATGCAATGCAACTCTTGGCGCTCTTGTTCACCATGGTGGTGATGTTCTCTCTACGGGGCGGCGTCATAGTTGATAATCCGAATCTCATTTGGCAGATGGCCATTCCCGTGGTACTCTTCTTCTTCCTGCTCTTCAACCTAGTATACTATACAACGAGGCGAATGGGCTACAACTATGAAGACGCCTCAACGATGGGATTTCACTGTACAGGTAGAAACTTTGAGTTAGCCATAGCCATAGCGTTAACTGCATTCGCGTCCATGCCAATGGTCGCTGTCTCCACGGTAGTAGGTCCTCTCATCGAAATTCCCGTCATGCTCACCATAGTTTGGATGGCTCTCCGAAGAAGGAACCGTCTTCAAGTTATCGAGGTAGAAGCGAAATCGGTACAGAAGGTTGGCAAAGGCGGAGTCTGCTAGCTTACGTGAGGTAGGAATGAGGGTTAGGCATGTCCAAGGATGAACCGAATCTGAAGGCGTGTGCATGCGCTACGAGAACGGCCGACCTGTTACGCGCGGCTCCTGTGAAGAGAGACTGGCTTAGAAAGACAACCTGTCCCGTCTGCAAGAAGGTCTTCTGGACGAATAGGGATACAGACTACTGCTTCGATTGCGAACCAAAGGCATCAAAGTAGGCGATTGCAAGTTGAGCGAGTATCTTCAGACTGTTTTCGAGAAGTTCGAACTTCGGGTCCGCAAGGGATACTATTACACTGAAGACGGGCTCTGGACGAGTGTGGAGGGCGCCAAAGTTAGGGTTGGTGTCACTGACTACCTGCAGAGGACCGGAGGAGATGTTGCATTCGTCGATCTCGTGAAACCGGGTTCAACCGTTCAGAAGCAAACGGAGATTGGGACTCTGGAAACGGCGAAGACAACCGTCTCACTGCTCTCTCCCATATCCGGCACGGTTGAGGAAGTCAATGGCATGCTCCTCGAGAAACCAGAGCTGGTGAATTCAGATCCCTACGGTGAAGGCTGGTTAATCATCCTCACGCCTCACAGTCTTGAGGACGACTTGAAGTCGCTGATGAGTGCTGACGACTACTTTCAACTGATGCTCAAGAAACTTGAGGCCGAGCAGAAGAAACCGGAGTCCAAGTAGAATGAACTCAACGACGCAGAATAAGGTAGTAGTGATCCCATGCAGTGGGATCGGCAAGGCCCTCGGCACCGTCGGCAGGGAAGCAACTTACGAGGTTGTAGAGAACATGAGGAAGGATGTCACGCAGACAATCTGTCTCGCACTTCTCGTCAGCGGAGATGAAGAATCCGTTCAGCTTGTGCAGCGTAACAAATGCATCACGGTGGATGGATGCCCCCTACAATGCGCAGAGAAGAACGTCAGAATTGCGGGCGGGGATCTCGCAGCCAGTCTCCGCGTCGTTGATGCCCTTAGAGAAAACAGAGGGTTGAAACCGAAGAGCGTTGCCTTCCTCGACAGCGATGGCCAGCAGCTCACGAGAGCGGTTGCGGAAAAGATCGCATCCAAAGTTGACGCGATTCTGGGAGCGTGAATCAGAGTGGTCGACCTCCCACAGAAGATGGTTGGCATCATATCGTGTAGCGGAGAAGGATGCGTTGAAGGAACCATCTCGCGAATAGCGACGCTTCTAGTGCTCGACAAGCTTAGGCCTGCTCAGACCGTCACGATCTGCCTCCCGCTGTTTCTCGCAGGCGGCAAGGAAGAGAGAGCTTTCGCCAGATTCTTTCCGACGATAACAGTTGACGGATGCGAGAAGCTCTGCGCAAAGATCGGTACAGAACGCTACAGCGGCAAACCAGCATCGTCGATCGTCGTCACCGATCTGAACGGGAACAAGAACTGCTCAACAACAGGATCCAAGAGGAAACTGGACGACCAGGCAACAAGCCTCGCTGAGAAGGTAGCGGAGAGGATCACCCAGGAAGTCGATGAGGTACTGAATCACTGGAAGTGAGACCATGCCAATCTACACGAGCAAGGTGGTTTGGACCGGCGGCCATGACGGCGAGCTGACCTGCAGCAATGGGCCCAAGATGAGCTTCTCAGCACCACCAGCTCTGCAAGGACGTTCCGGCGTCATGACCCCTGAGGATGCTTTCGTAGCGGCCCTGAACATGTGCTATCACTTGATGTTCATCTGGGCGACTGAACGATTGAAGATTCAGCTGGTTTCCTATGAATGTGAAGCTGAAGGCCATGTAGTAGACCTTCTCGATAGGACATCGATAGTTGAACGAACCGTTCTCAGGCCCGTGATCAAAGTTAAGGCCGTCTCAGTCGACCGAGTAGCGAAGGCATTGGACTGGGCCCGCAAGTACAGCCTAATTGCAAACTCAATCAAGCCGCCTGTCTCGATCGAACCAAGAATCGAGACCGAACCGTAGTCGGGGGTGCATTTCCGAGATGAGCCAAGGAGCAAGTCCTTCAATTAGGAAGGTTAAGCCTCCACCAGAGTACCCGCCGGAGGAAGGCCACTACCTCCGAGGAAACGACTACTCGCCCGCCGCTGTCGTGATACTGCTCCACACGTTCTACGACAAGATTCCAGATTATCTTGAAAGACTCGCGAGCGTCGCAGTTGAAAGCGGAGCCGCACTTGCAGGTATGCTACAGACCGAGAATGTCGGAATCGAGAAAATAGTCTGCAACGTCGTGGCCAACCCTAACATTCGGTATCTGATCGTCTGCGGGGTTGAATCCGCCGGCCATCAGCCCGGTCAGGCTCTATCCTCTCTTTTCAGGAACGGGGTCGATGAACGGAGGAACATCATTGGAGCTGAAGGGCCGACTCCGTACCTCTACAACATACCGCTTGAGAGTATCGGGAGATTCAGAAAACAGATCACTCTAGTTCACATGGTCGAGGAGAATCAAACAATGATCGCAACCGACCCCCAACAGGTCAGAGAGGCCATCAGGTGCTGCTACCAAGAGTCTCCGACAGACTTCATGAGCTTCAAACTCTACGATCACGGAGCGTACCCCGAACCGCCGATCTGCTCGAAACTGAGTTGGAGAATAACGCAGCCTTGGCTGGCTGTGACAACGGAAGCAGAAGCTGAAGTCCTGAAATCCATCCGTGATTCGGCCAAAAAATCTCGAGAGCTGAAAGAGCAGAGCAAGGATGGTAAGGAGCCAATTGCTTGACCACGGTCCTATTCATCTGCATTGAGAATTCTTGCCGAAGCCAGATGGCGGAGGCCATCTTCAACCACCTCGCTCCTAGAGGCATGAAAGCAATCAGTGCCGGCAGCAGACCGGCTAAGGAAGTGAACCCGCTCGCATTGACTGCCTTGAAGGAGATCGGAATTGATGCGGATGCTCTGAGGCCGAAGCTGCTGACTCGAGAAATGGCAGAGCGCGCTGACAGGATAATCACGATGGGATGCCCAGAAGCCTGCCCCGCGGTCGGGAAGCCCATGGAAGACTGGGGCATAGAAGACCCATCGGGCGGAGGCATCGAGGAATATAGGAAAACGCGAGAGACGATAACACGAAAGGTTGAGCAGCTATTGGAGGTCTTGATCTGAATCAAGCTACTGACATTCGAGCTGAACACCTATCCACAAAGAAGCAGGATTTGAATCAAACACAACTGGACACAGCGGAGAGAGTCAACATGAAGAGGACTTTAGCTGAGGCCCCGTTGGAGGAGAGCTTCGAGTGTCTCGTGTGCAACAAAGTGATGCTGCGCTCCGAGCAGACCTCAACCTGCTCCTATTGTGGCAAAAGCGAAGTGGCAGACTACCAGTGTCCCGACGGACACTATGTCTGCGAAGAGTGCAGGCTTTCAACGGCTGAGCAACTCGTCAAGACCACCTGCAAACATACGAAGGAGGCGGATCCTCTCAAAATCGCTAACTTGTTGATGAAGCACCCCGCCATACCCATGCACGGTACCGAACATCACTACCTTACCAGTTGCGCCATACTGGCCTCGATGAGAAACCTCGGACTATTTGATATCGATCCGATCCAGATCGATAAGGCGGCGGCGCTGGCCAGAATTCCGCCATTAGGTTCGTGCGCGCTCTGGGGTGCCTGCGGTGCAGCCATCGGAGTCGGCATCGCGTTCAGCAGGGCACTCAAGGCGAACATAATGTCAGGCGAAGAGAGAAGCATCTCCCTGAATCTGGTTTCCGAAAGCCTAAGGAAGATCTCAAAGCTTGGAGGACCCAGGTGCTGCAAAGCCAGTGTAATACTGTCCCTGCAAGTTGCGAAGAAGTTCCTTACAGAACGATACGGCGCTCAGTTTGACGAGGGCAACCCAATCTGCGAGTTCAAGAACGTTGAGCCGTGCCTTCGAAAGTCCTGCCCCTTCTATCACGAATAGCATGCCGGCCGTGTCCCAGGAATGATCTGCAGAATCCTCCGTCACGCCAGTCCTGATGCGAGTATGAATGAGGCGATCGAAGAGGCGATTCTGGTAGCTAGACATGAGGGGCAACCTCTTGATACCGTCCACATTTGGCAGAATGGCAAAGCAGCAATTCTAGCAAGCAATGCGGATGTAAGAACCTCAGTCGATGAGGCTGCATGCAAGAGTAGTGAAGTCGCGATCGTGAGAAGAGCTGCGTCCATCGGCAGGACTACGTATCAGGACGATGGTACACTTAACCTGACTTACGTCATAGATCAAAAACGATTCTTTCCTGACACCGACAGCTTGACCGAAGCATATGGTCGGCTTTCGAAGCCAGCGGTCGAAGTAATGTCCAGCCTAGGCGTATCCGTTGAGGTTCCTGAGTATGCAGCGAGCCTAGTAGTGGAAGGTAGAACGATCGCAGATGCTTGGGTCAGATTCTACTACGATCTGATGTTCCTCCAGCTGTCGATTAACGTCCAGACTGACTTGAACGCGCAAGGCCGCGCCTTGAAACAGGGAACGGGGTTCACGACTCTGTCCAGAGAAGTGAACAGAACTGTGGAGATTGAGGATGTCCAGAGGGCTTTGATCCAGAGCATTGCCAAGCATTTTGGAGTGGCATTTCAGGAAGAGAACCTTTCGCCGCTGGAGAAGAAGCTGGCTGGGAGATTACATCAGATTAAGTACTCTAGAGACGATTGGAACTTTGAGGGTAAGGCACCGCTCTCGCTCAAGGATGTACTCGTAGAAGTGTACGTGGCTTATCCGCCGACAAAGAGTTGCAGGCAAATCATTGAAAACGTTGGATCGGCCACGCGAGATCTAAAGGACAGGGTGGAGACTAGAATTTGGATGCGTGGGAAGGGATTGGACGGGCATGGATCTCCTCCTGGCATGCCCATGTCGATTGCGCTGACGGAAGCGGCGAAGCAAGCCATAGTCCCAGCGGTCGTAGTCAACGGGGAACTGGCATTCTCAAGGGATGTACCGTCAGCTGAGCACGTGGAGAGAAAGATACTGCAGGCCTTGGAGAGATAGGTTTGAGGTGGCGGCTACTTCTCGGCAGTACCTTAGATCCCTCGGTCAATCTTGGCGTTGAAGAGGCCATTGTGAGAAGTAGAAGAGATGAGCTCTGCCCGGACACTCTCCGGATATGGAGGAACGATAAATCCGTCATCTTGGGTTGCAACAGCAACGCCCAAGACGAGGTAAACCTGCAAGTCTGCAAACGGATTGGCATCAGAGTTCTCCGTAGAACTTCAGGAGGCGGAGCCGTGTATCATGACCTTGGAAACATCAACTACAGCGTTGTTATGAAGGAGAGGCATGTGTATCCAAATCATGATATTCTCGACATCTATGGAGAGTGTGCGAAGGCGATATTGAACGGCCTGGCACTTCTCAACGTCAAAGCCGAGTTTCAGCATCCGAATTCCATTCTCTTGAATGGCAAGAAGATCTCAGGCATGGCTCAACACAGATTCTACAACGTCATACTCTTTCACGGTACGCTGTTAGTGAACTCGGACCTAGAGCTCCTTTCGAGCGCACTGCTGAATCCCAAGCATGAAGTAACAACCATCTCACGAGAAGGTCTCTGTTGCCCGTCAAGTGAGGCAATTGAGGAAGCCATCATAGCCGGCTTCAGGACAGCACTCCAAATCCAGTTTGACATTGGGACTCTGACGCCCTACGAGTCTAGACTGGCTGAGGAACTGGTCGCAATGAAGTATGGAAAAGAGAAGTGGAACTTGGACTCTGAGCTGGAGCTTACGAGTGAATCGATCGCCAATATGCATGATCTTGAGACGTTGGCGACGTGCGAGGGGCAACCCATCGGGTCTCCACATTCAATTTTGGAGGATCAAAGTCAAGCCTCTCGCATTGGCCTTGTTAAAGGAATTGGGAATCGACACCAAGTCCCTGAGGCCGAAGCTGCTGAAGTCTGAACATAGGAGAGTCAGAGTAACCATAAGAGAGAAGGTTGAGAGAATACTTGAAGCTCCGTCAACAGAATCGGGAAACTGACGTTCGGCAGCAGCGGGAGCTCGCATCGGTTTCCCTCACCACAATTAGGGAGTTGGACATCGTAGGCACCTTCGGATGGAGATGCCCCGGTTATGGATGATCACGTGACGAACCTGGTAATGGGCGCTGGTTTCGGGGGGTATGTAGCCGCCATACGCCTCAGGCAACTCGGCCAAGAAGTTGTGCTGGTGGAGAAGGCGCTTCTGGGCGGCGTCTGCCTAAACGTGGGATGCATTCCTTCCAAGACAATAGTTCGTGCCGCCAAGCTGTTGAAGCAGATTCAAAGAGCGCGGGATTTTGGAATCGAAATATCTCAAGCCAAAGTCGATCTCCAGAGACTACAAGCCTGGAAGACGAATGTGGTCGATAAGCTCAGAACCGGCGTAGCCTACCTTTGCAAGGGTAACAATGTGAACCTTGTCTATGGTGAGGCCAGATTCCAAGGACCTCACGAAGTTCAAGTCAATGCCGAGCATGAGCTGAGAACCTTCACAGCTGACAACATCATAATCGCCACAGGCTCACGCCCCATCGAGCTCCCTTCGTTCAAGTTCGATGGGAATTTCGTTATCACTACAACCGAGGCTCTCTCACTGAGCGAGGTGCCCAAGAATTTCGTCATTATAGGTGGCGGAGTGAGCGGACTAGAACTCGGCAGCGCTTACGCGCGGTTCGGGAGTCACGTGACAATCATTGAGATGCTTGACCAACTCCTTCCTGGCTTGGACATTGAGCTGGTGAGAGTTGTTGAGCGCGGTTTGAGAAGGATTGGAGTCGAGACTCGTGTGAGAGCTCGTGCGAAATGGGCTAGGGACGGAAAAGTCGGAGCCCAGCTCGCCGATGGTAGTGAGGTTCAGCTTCCAGCAGACAAGGTGATGGTCACCGTTGGCAGACGGCCCAACTCAGATCATATCGGCCTTGAAAACACTGGCGTCAAGACCGATGCGTCAGGATTCATTCAGGTAAACTCGCAGATGCAGACCAACGTGGCTGGAATATACGCGATCGGAGACGTTGTTGGCCAGCCACTGCTTGCGCACAAGGCATCGAAGCAAGGAATAGTGGCAGCGGAGGTGATCTGCGGCCAAGCGAGTGCAGCAGATTTCAAGGCGATCCCAAGCGCCATCTGGACCGACCCTGAGATCGCTACTGTCGGCTTGACAGAAGCGGAAGCGAAGAAGCAAGGATACGACCCGATCATCGGCAAGTTTCCATTCACAGCTCTGGGTCGAGCGGTCGCGGTTGGAGAGACTGACGGGTTCGTCAAGGTCGTCGCAGACAGAGAAAGCGAGCAGGTACTCGGAGTACATATGGTCGGAGCCGACGTTACGGACCTCATCAGTGAAGCGGCCCTCGCAATTGAGATGGGCGCGACGCTAGACGACTTGGCGTTGACTGTTCACCCTCACCCAACATTGCCAGAGGCCCTAATGGAAGCCTCCGAAGCAGCCAAAGGAAAGGCAATCCACATCCTCAAGTCGCCATGAGCAATGGCCTCATAGATGCGCGACAGCGAGAGTAGTGACAAAGCACCGTTTTCTAACGGAATCCGTCTGCTTGGCTGTCTGGTTTCAGACTTTCTGTTCAGGCAACTTTCCATAACGGTGGGCCACGATCTCTGCCATTATGCTGATGGCGATCTCCGCCGGGGTGCGTGCACCTATGTCCAATCCTATCGGGGCTTTGACCCTTGCGAGTAGTTGTTCCGAAACGCCCTGTTGTTTCAGATGGGAGAAGGTAGTGGCAATCTTCTCTCTGCTTCCGATCATGCCGATGTAGCCTGGCATCCTTCCCTTTGAGAGGATTTCCTTGAGAACCGCTTCGTCGTGTTCATGGCCCCTGGTAATTATGATTGCACAGTCGTTTTCTCTGAATTCGATGGACCTCGTTATGCTGATGAAATCGCCTAGCTTCACTTCACTCGCGAGTGGAAACCGCTCCTTGTTTGCAAACTGCTCCCTGTCATCAATGACTACTGTGCCAAACTCAAGAGACTTCGCGAACTGTGCAAGGGGGACGGCGATATGTCCTCCTCCAAAGATATACAGAACCGGATCCGCAAGGATAGGCTCGACGAAGATCTTGACTTTGCCTCCGCAGAGTACGCCGATTCCATCGGCGCTCTCCTCATCAAGCGTGAACTCGAGCAGTTTGGGCTTCTTATCCTGCAGGCAACGCAGAGCTTCCTCGCGAACCTTCGCTTCCATTAGACCGCCTCCCACCGTTCCTGAGATTTTCCCATCAGGGTACACAAGCATCCGGAACCCGGTTCTGCCTGGGGTACCTTTCTCGCCGCCCACGACAGTTGCCAGCGCCGCTTCGGTTCGTTCTCTTCTCACTCGTGCGATCTCTTCAAAGATTTCGGGCACGATGTCCTACCTGCACGTGCGTATATGTGTCCAGCTGAATCTTCTATCTTTCTTCCTCTTCTGATAGCGGCCGCGCCAGCCCGTTCAATAGATCGCTTCTTCGACTCCCAGGTTGTGCACGGGATCAGCGGTTTCATCGATGAGTAGGCGCCACTTCAAACGGATCCTCTCAACACCTGAAGGATCTCGCTTCGTAGGTCCTCTCGCGAGGGGACAGTTCTTGAGAAGGAGATATCGCCATTGATTATCACGGCTGGAATGATGGATTCTTTCATGGCTCTCAACAGGCCGCCTGGCATGACGACTCCCGATGGGTGCCCCTCTCCGTCCAACCCCTTGCCGGCCATCCATATCCTAACTTCAACTTTGTCGCGGAAATCCGCTATCGCAGAGTGAAGGTTCTCAATTATTGCTCTGCAGCTCGTTGTTGGAGGATATGCGACATAGACATCCACGAGTACTCCCTTGAGCGACAGCGGCGCGTTCCCGTGGAAGTTCCAGTCGTCCTTCGAATACTTGACCTCGTATAGCCTCTCACTCAGCTTCTCTTCCGCGCGCGAGAAGCCCTGTCTTTCGAATGCCGCTCCGAATCTCCTGGTAATGCCATCGATCAGCAGGGTCTCAATATCTTGCAGCAGCAACGACCTGTTCACCTGAGCGCTCAAATTCGCTGCGTGTTCCTTTCGCAGTAAGACTTGGCCCGATGTGGTTAGGTTCGTGTTGACATTGATAGACAGCTGGAACTGTACAAAGTCATAGTAGAAGTTCACCCAGGCCTCGGAGATCTTCTGATCACCGACCAATATGCTTAGCCCGCAGTCACCAACCTCAGCATCCGCTCCCAGTCGGGTGATCCCCTCAGCAACGGCCTGAGACAGTCCTGTGTAGATGGCGGTTAAGTCGCGTGCGTTGGGAAAGAATTTGTTTCGGTCCACTACATACGTGAGGTTTATGGTGCCCTGATCTTGGAACATAGTCGGGCCCGAAGAAGCTCTTCTAACGATCGCCACTTGGTTCTCCTGACATGCATCAACATCCACGGAACCTTTCGGGATCGCGCTGTTGCCGAGGACTACGGCCCTACTATTCTGCCAAAGCCGAATTGTATCGAGCGGTTGTTCTTTCCGCCTTGCTATGAGCATCGCTTCTTCAAGAGCCTCATTCAGCCTAGTGTCGGGACTACTGTACTGGACGAGCCGGAAAATCATTCTTGACACGACCAGAGACAACACTTGCAGCAAGAGTGACCGCCGCTCCTGAGATGCGCTCTAACGTTTCTCTCCAAGTTTGCGACCTTCATTTCTCATCGAACATCTTGGCGAAACCCTTGTCTTTAGGCAGTCGCGGGCAGTCCTTTCGTCTTCATCGCTACAACTATCAGCGCGGGGGGCCAACCGAATCTGTCACAGGTGTCCATCGCTTCCCGCAGGACGCTTCCCTTCAACGCGATCTTTCCAGCACCTAGACCTTCCTCAGCGATTGAATCATTGATGCGAAATCTCCTGCTATCACGTCCTGTCACGACAATCCAGAAGATGAGGTGGCCTCTGTGCTCCGCCACGCAGTTACGAATGGATCTCCAAGATCAGCTAAATGAAACACGCAATAGCCCCCTGGTAGCTTCGGGATAACAGCAGACATCTCTGTTCCAACAATCCTCGCAATAGCTCTCAAGTCTCCCTCATAGCTCGTTCGGAAGAACACGCTTACGTTCGTCGCGGACCTCATGACCGGATCAAAGTCGCTGATCTTCTGCGAAACCAACATCACACCTACGCCCTTCTTCCGATAGGATAGTCACGATGGGCTGCCCCGAAGTCTGTCCAGTGGTCGGAAAGCCCATGGAGGACTGGGGGATATTGAATCCGTCAGGCGGGAACATCCAAGACTACAGAGAAGTCAGAGAAACCATACGGCAGAAGGTCGAGGGGCTATTGAAAGCGTTAGTGTCGGAATCTCAGTAGCCGTTACGGATGAGAACTTTGACGTGCCCGTCGGTCTCGACTACGTAACGAACAAACCTCGCGCCCAGCCACAGCCGCCAGCAAGACGGCCCTGACAAAGGATAACGGAAGAGCAAAAAGGCCAGAGACCGCCGGAAGTAGTAACCTGCATCCGACACAGGACAGCCTAGGAACTTCGTCATAGGACCGGTTTCGAGTAACACGACCTCACAACGATCAGATGACACCCAAGATTATCTGACCTCGAACCCATTCCTTCAATAGCGACACCGAAACGGAATCTGCATCTAGTGAAGCCTGTTGGGGAAGGGCACGCCTCCAAAGTGGTTAGTCTTTGGCTACGATGTTCCGGATGAACCTTCACGAATTAGGGTGCGCCTGTGGAGGCAGCTCAAGGGGCTAGGTGCAATTTACCCAGAGATGTCCTTCTGCGTTCTACCCGACTCCAAACGGATTCGGTCACACCTTGAAAGCTTGACCTTAGGTCTTCAAGAGTTTGGCCCTTATCTTACCCTCGAAGCCAAGGGCATCGACAAACGAGACAACGACACCCTCTCCGAGCTGTTCAAAGAAGACTTGGAGAAGGAGTATCGTGAACTCATTGAGGAGTGCAATGAGTTTCTCGAGGAGATACGAAAGAATGTCGCGACAGACAACATCACCCAGACAGAGGTCTCCGAACTCGAGGAGGCGCTCGATGCTTTGGAACGTTGGTTCGCAAAGATTAGAGGCAAGGACTTTCTCAGATCATCTGCTCAGCAGAGAATAGACAGACTCATCATTCGTTGTCGCCGGGCTTTGCTTGGATTCTCTGAAAAGGCGCAGCTAAACACGCTAAGAAGTCGTTAGCCCATTTCGGATATCCTAATCTAAGAGTTAGGTAGAAGGCTCCATTTGAGGGACCATCCGATGAAGACGTACCAATACTTCATCGACGTCCCGATAATAGCCTGGTTCAAATGGGCGGACTAGTTCACCGAAGAACTTGGTTGTCGGCTTGGTATTCTCATCGAATTTGAGGTTCTTGACGTCGCACCAACCTGTAGCGTAGACACCGTTGCTATCGACGGCTTCGTAGGAAATGGCTTTCATTAGGGCTAACCTGTGCAACTTCTCTTTTGTCTGCAATCCTTCGTCTCCAACGAGTACTCCTCCAAAGGATACAAGTGCCGCTCTGTACAGAACAACGTATCTTAGACAGCGCTCAGGGATTTCGTAGTCACCGATCTTGAGCTGCAACCTAAGCCCTCTGACGAGGCTATCGCTCTTTGTGTACGATTCATTTACCTGTGTATGCTATGCAGTGACATTCACGTTGAGTGTAGCATACCCACAGGAGAAAGGAATGGCGTGTAACAACCGTTACACTTATACGTTCAATTGACCCGCCTCGACCGGGCTATGCAGAATGACAGTCGTTCGGCTTTTCGTCGGGTCGGAACTAGGGGAAGTGCTACGCGAGATCCAGAAGCCCTGCGATCGAAACATCGGCCGCACATTCGAGCGGCTGGTCGAGTTGGGATTCCTTGGGTCTGAGCTCGAGGAATCTAGAAACCAATACGAGTTCGTGAACGCTAGAGTCAAAGCGATGGAAGAAAACCTGCCCCTTCTGGAAAGCGATGTCCCCTGGCTTAGAGAGACACTTGAGCAGGCTGCTATCGATAAAGAGCGTATGATAAGAGTCCTTGATCAGACATCAGAAGGTCCTAGGAGCTTTGGAAGCGCGCAGTGAGCTCCGCACCTCCGAAAAGGCAACAGGTCGGGCCGGGGTCTCAGTCATCCTTTCCAAGCTCTCAACGCATGCGTTCACACATTGGGGTCGCTTCATTACACTGAACCTGGACGATTCAACTTACCAGCTCATAAGTAGGACAGCCAACATGAAGGGACTATCCATCGAAAAAGCGCTTAGGCTGTTGCTTCGAAAAGGCATTGGCATACACGATACTCCCGCTGAGATTCGCCGCCAGATCGATGCCCTTCAAGAGCAAAAAGAAGCCCTGGCGACGCGTAGGGACGAATTATCCAAGAGGTTCTACAGACTAAGCCGAGAATACTCCACTCTCAGATATCGATACCATGAGGCGTTCATCGAGAATAGAAGCTTGGCGATGCACCTGTGCGGGAGAGGGCTCGCAGACAAGTACAGCGATCTAGTCGACAGATACATCTTCACGAAACTGTATTAGCTACGACGAAGTGAGAAGGAGATCTAGCCACAGGTAACAAGTGAACGGCCCCTAGCGCATGCGAAGGAAGACCTCGCGCTCTAGCCGAAGCACAAAGCTGTGGTCAACACCCACATTACTAGAATGGCCGTCTAGACTTTGAACCTGTGGCTGCAACAGCTCGCCTTTGAGTGCGAAAGGGAGCTTGCGGTTGCACTGGCTATGATTATTGTCTTTGCACGCGGGCCGTATGTCCGTCGAATGTAGCGATGCACAATTGTCAGGCAAAGTCGTGCGGCTTAAAGGCATCCGACTCGAGTGGTCTCAATAGTTGTCGAATCTTGCCAGTCTCCTCCTCAGTGATTACGTGTCTTCGTTCAAGTTCAGCAAGAACGGCTAGAAGGTGTTCCCTTGCTTGGGCATCCCGAAAAACGGCTTCCAAGAGGTGTCTTTTGTCAGTTTCGGAAATTGCGAGGGACTTCACGAGCTCTTGGATGAAATGTTCCTCCAGACTGTCCCAGTCTTCGTAACCAAACCGTATTGCTTCCGCCACTAGCAACCGAGCTGCTCCAGGCGACGCATCGAACAATTCTCTCCATTTGGCCAGAACAGGAGGACAGTCGGCTTTGAATAGAAGAGCAACTGCGTCGAAGACACTCCACAGTCCGTCACGTTGCGCCATGGCGTAAACCAATCCCTTGAGCGTGACGATGAAAACTCGCCCGGCATCTGACTCCAATGCGAGTTTTCTGGTCGTATGTTGAATGTATCCCCTTCGCATCAGGTGCAAGAGCGTTCTCTGAAATCCTGCTTTGGAGAGGCCGGTGGCTCTTCTAAGCTCGGTCATGTCTGCAGTTCCGGGTCGTTTCGCCTTCAGGAGATGTAGCAGCACGAGCAGCTCCTTCTCGCTAATCGGGGGCCATATGCGTATCCGATCATGTATGGAGACGGCGTCTGTTGTCTCGTTCATGCGGGAACCAGGTTCATCTATCAGGGCAGAATTCCTCAGAAGAAGTTTCCCGCAAACGCGGTCAATTGATTCCCCTGATTCGCAATAGAGCAAGTGCTCCCACTGCAGATAAGACGGCAGAGTATTGAAAGGCAAGTGTCGGTGAGTGCGCAACCCAGAGAAGCCCAACTATTGTGCTTGAGGCTAGGTCGCCAATGCCGTTGATC
>Ga0315280_10004701_pt1 | contig 19923 bp, 17 predicted proteins | sample YL17G06_40_MG_FD_203697 | JGI IMG/M metagenome (GOLD analysis project Ga0315280, IMG submission 203697) | Sediment microbial communities from Yellowstone Lake, YNP, Wyoming, USA - YL17G06_40 | ecosystem: Environmental > Aquatic > Freshwater > Lake > Sediment | place: USA: Wyoming | collected... | reverse complement strand
AAGAAACTCATTTTCCCCAGCTGGTCCACCGCTATTCAATAAAAATGGGACACCGAATATCAGGTAGGATGCGATGCCCGTCATAATAGTAGCCCAAAAAAGTGGTTTTTTAACGAGTGGTAATGTCACATGTCTGAATTTAGCCCAAGAACCAGCGCCATCCATTATGGCGGACTCATATAGATCGGGAGGGATGCTCTGGATTGCAGAAAATGTGGTAGACATCATGAAAGGATAAGTTAGATAAACTTCAACTATGTTATATGCGATAAAGGCATTTCCCACATTATTTAGCCAATTTATAGGCGATAAACCAATTGAAATGAGCATTTGGTTTATTATGCCAAAATCTTGGTTAAACATCCCCCTCCAAATTAGAACTGAAAAAAACCAAGGTGCTGCCCAAGGAATAAGGGCTAAAGGCATAAGGATTCGTTTTGCTTTTACTAAAGGAGAACTGAACAAGATCGCTAACAAAAGGCCAGCAAGCACTTTCAAGGGAACACTTGTAAGTATGAAAAGCACCGTTCTTATTAGTGAATAAAAGAAGTCCTTTTTAAAAAGCAGGGTTTTGTAATTTTCTAGACCGACGAATGTGGGTTCTTTCATAATGTTGAAAAAATTAGCATTCGTTGCTGAAATATAGATGGTATAAATTATTGGATATAAAAAGAAAAAAAAGAAGAGGGATAGACTAGGGATGATGTACCAGTATGCTTTTCTCGTATGCCAAAGCGATTCTCTCTTCATGTTGAACATCATTGCATTGCTGCGATTGCTTCTTCGATTTGTATTTGTGCATCGTCCAATGCCTTATCGACAGTTTTTACGCCCGCCCACATCGCGTTCAATGCGTCTTGCATCGGGCCCCAGACCGCAACCATTTCCGGACCCGAAGCCATAGGTCTACCTAGTGCTACTTGCTCGGCAAAGCCGCTGATAACCGGATCTGCTTTTATGTCGGACAGAGCGAGTACTTCCTTTAGAACAGGGATGTAACCGAGCTGCTTCGCCCTCTGGTAGATACGCTCCTCCGAGGTCGCCAACCACTTCATAACCGTCCAAGCCGCTTCCTTATCTCGCACGCATTTAGTCATGAACACGCATCTTACTCCCGTATATGGCATTGGTTCCTTATTTATCTCAGAAATCTTAGGTATTGTAGTGATCGTAAAGTTTATTCCTGCATCTCTCCAAGATCCCACCATCCACGGACCATTGACAGTGAAGGGTGCTTTCTCTTCCGTAAATATTGCTACTTGCGGATCCCATGATGCATCCTCTGTCATGTACGGCTTGAAGGTATCGAGTACCCATTTCATTGCCTCCTTTGTTCCTGTACTGTTTACACCTACTGTTTGGGTTTCGTCGTCCCAGAACCATCCCCCGTATGCATGTACGAATCCAGAAACGAGATATGGAACCATTGGAATGCTTATACCGTACAGTCCTTGAGCCTTGAATTCTTCCATAAGTGCTACTAACTCGTCAGTTGTTTCTGGCACGGACCTTGTACCAAGCATTTTGTTATTATATGCAAATGCACCAACTTCGGCGGAAAACGGTAGAGTATAATGTTTTCCCTGATATTTACCAGCCTCAAACGCTGACTCAATGAATTTCGCTTTCAACTCTGAGGTAACGAGATCATCGATCGGAGTTAACAGATCTGCTTTCGCCAAAGTACCTGTCCAATCGTGATTCCACTCGAAGAGATCCGGTCCTGTTCCAGCTGGGATCGTGATCAAGAGCTTCTGCTGAAAAGGTTCTGGAGCTAGTTCATATATAACCTCGATATCCGGATACAATTCTTTGAATTCTGTCTCGATGAGGTGTTCTGTGATCCTCGCCACTGGATCTGCATCCCCATGCCAAACAACTACTGTCCCCTTGACCGCGGGCGGCGGTAGCGTGAAATAATAGATGCCGATTACAGCAACAACGATGATAGCAATTGTTAGTACAGCAGCCGTTGTCCTTGAAATTCCCTTAATGCTCATATTTACCTCCCCTCCTAATTTTTCTCGTAGACGTATATAAGTTTATCATTCTCCTATAACAATCCGTTTAAAATATATACCAAGCGTAAGATATATCGTTAGATATCGTTGCAAAATCAATCTTGTATTGAGAGAAAATAGATCGGAGAAAGAGATTTGATTAGGGAGGCAATTTATCGTAGATCGTCCGGTGAACACGCATACTTACTTAGTCCCAATACTCTAGACGTAACCATTAGAGCAAAAAGAAACGATTTAGAAAACAGTTACTTATGCTATAATAACGTCGATCTATCGATCGATGGAAAAGTTTCGAGAAGATATTCTGAGCGAGTCGGAATACAAGATCAGAACGGAAAGCTAAGAGTTCTCCTCCAACCCTATGTGGGTCTTACCCTAGGCCCTGAGGTGAGCATTTGAGCAGGTTGAACATTCTTGAGCACGCGCGCGCAGACCAGATGCTCCGAGTGCTCTTTCTATCGCCAGAAGTTTATCCCCTTGCTAAGGTTGGAGGCTTAGCCGACGTAGCCTATGCTTTACCAAAGGCACTCAGAAAATTGGGATGCGATATCAGAATAGCCATCCCAAAATACGAGTGGCTCAAGGGCAAAGAAGAGATAGGAAACATTTATGTTCCTTTCCGTGGGCACGAGAAAGTCTCCGTTGAATTAACGAGCGTCGATGGTGTCCCGGTTTACTTGTTAGGAAGCGAATTTTTCCTAGGCGAAACGATTTATGAAGTTGTTGATAAGAAAAAAGAGACAATAAAGTTCTCTTTTTACTCAAGAGCAGTCATAGAGTTACTGAAAAGCCTCGATTTTAAGCCAGACGTAATTCATTGCAACGACTGGCATAACGCACTGGTTCCGGTCTATTTGAGTCTGCTTGAGAATGAGAATCCCGAATTTAGGAAAATTGCTACGGTTTTCACAATTCACAACCTTTCCCACCAAGGTACAAGGTCTGTCGATCGAAGCTTGACTTTGGAAGATCTGGGTCTGTCCAAGGAAGCATCATGCATATTGGAGGGAGGGCAAGTCAACCCAATGAAGGGGGGCATACTCTACTCGGACGTAGTCAACACTGTAAGCGAGACCTATGCAAAGGAAATAAAAACAAAGGAGTACGGATGTGGTCTTGATCCGTATCTAAGGAAAAGGAAGATCTACGGAATAGTTAATGGAATCGATTACGATGTCTGGGATCCTAGTAAGGATCGATTCATCTACAAGAAATACAGCGTCGATCATCCGGAGGGAAAGTTAGAAAACAAAAGTTCTCTACTTAAAGAAGTAGACCTTCCCGCTGATCTAGCGAAGCCGCTCTTAGGCATGGTCTGCAGACTTGCAACGCAGAAGGGTCTCGATCTGGTAGGAGACGTCTTGCCCAAGTTCTTGTCAAAAAAGAAGTTGACGTTCATACTTTTGGGTATGGGTAAACCAGAATATCACAAGATCTTTGAAGAAATCTCCGAAAGATTTCGAAATATCAAAGTCTTTTTCAGGTTCGATGAGAAGCTAGCCCATAGGATTTACGCTGGTAGCGACATTTTCCTAGTCCCGTCAAGGTTTGAACCGTGTGGGCTCAGCCAGTTAATATGCCTGAAGTATGGAACGATCCCAATTGTGAGGAAGACCGGCGGCTTAGCCGATACCATAATCGATTTTGATAAGAGTGAAAGAAGGGGGAATGGATTTGTTTTCAGCAAACCAACAAGTACCGCTCTTGAATACACGCTTCGAAGGGCATTGGCAACGTTTGAAACGAAGGAATTATGGGTGAAATTAGTGAAGAGGGCTATGTCAGCGGACTATTCTTGGGGATATTCGGCGAAGAAATACTTAAAGTTGTATAGAAAGGCGCTAGAAAAGGTGGCAAAACCATCGTGAACACGTAAAAGAGGTAGGATCTGCATGAGTAAAATCACGTTTAAGAAAGCCATTCGCAAGGCCGAGTTTCTCAGCCCTCCTGACTTCAAAACCACTACTCATTCAATTGAGTTCAGGAAAGATCCATTGACAGACAGGTGGTGCAGAATGAATATGGAACGTGCAAGAAGGATTAAACAAGCTCAGAAAAGGAATTTCGCTGAAGACGCAGATATGATTGAAGAGACCAGACAGAAATGCTTTTTCTGCCGAGAGAACGTGAAAAAAGCAACCCCAATGTTCCCGGCGTATTTTCCAGCGGAGAGGATGAGAGCGAACTCAGCTTGCCTCTTCCCAAACCTGTTTCCATTCGGTGAATTTCATGCCATAGGTGTATTATCTGAAGAGCACTATGTGCCTCTCAGTGGATTCTCTCCCAAACTGCTGAAGAATTGCTTTAGAGTCTGTCTTGAATATTTCAAGTTTATTTACGATAGGCATCCTGACATGAAATACTGTATGATCAACTGGAATTATCTACCCCCTGCTGCGGCTAGCATTATCCACCCTCACCTCCAAATCTTGGCGGACCGCAGGCCAACATTTCAGACTAGTGAATTGGTCAAAGCAAGCAAGAGATATCACCAACGGAATAAGGGGAATTATTGGCTAGACCTCATCAAAGTGGAAAAGGAGGAGTCCGACAGATGGATAGGTGAAACAGGCTCAGTTGCCTGGTTAGCTAGCTTCACTCCTCAAGGAAATAAGGAGATTCTCGCAATATTCTCCGAAGGTATTTCCACCCTGATCCGACTCAGCGAGTCAGGTCTCAACGATTTCTGTGAGGGGCTATCGAGAATTCTGCGAGGATATCATGAAATGGGTGTCAAAAGCTTCAACATGACGACCTTCTCTGGCCCGAACGATCAAGACATCAGTGAATATTATCTGTTGAATGCCAAGTTGATTTCAAGACCAGACTTTGAACCTTTTTACACTAATGACGATGGTTTCATGGAGAAGTTTCACTATGAACCCGTCGTGGAGACAAGCCCCGAGGACGTTGCAGAAAGGATGAGAGAGTATCTCTAAGGTTATTTGATTCGTACTTGCGCCAGAAACGAAAAGACCGAGGGATCAGATGAAAGTCACGTTTCTTACATTCGAATATCCGCCAAATGTCTACGGTGGAGCAGGAGTCCACATCAAGTATTTGACTAGGGCGCTGAGCAGTAAGATCCAAGTTGAGGTCAGAACCCCAGGAACTGAAGGGAAAATTGAGGATGAGAAAATCAAAGTCTTACGATATGAACCTTGGAAGATTCTTCGAAAGGGCTGTGATCCAAAATTCAACAGTCTTCTCGAAGCATTTTCTCTGGACTTGGCGCTAGTCAAGGATCCCATCGACAGCGAAATAGTTCATGCACACACGTGGTACATGAGTCTTGCTGGTTTCTACTCCAAACAATTATATGGCGCCAAACTCGTCACGACCGTGCACAGCTTGGAACCGAAGAGGCCTTGGAAGGCAGAGGCTATGGGAAACGCTTACATACTGAGCACATGGGCTGAGCAAACAGGACTGACGGCTTCCGACAAAATCATAGCCGTGTCTAAAGCAGATAGGGAGGACATCGTGGATTGTTACGGAATCGACAGCAACCGCATCGAAGTCATTCCCAACGGGGTAGACATCGAGAAATATAGGAAGAGAGAAGACCCCTCGGTTCTGAGAAAATACGGGATAAAGAAGCCTTACGTCCTCTTCCTAGGCAGACTCAGCAGGCAGAAAGGAGTCTTCGAGACAGTGAAGGCATCGGATGGCTTCCCGAAAGAGGTCAAACTCGTCCTCGTGACCGGCAAGGCCGATGAAAAAGGTCTGGAAAACGAACTCGCCAAAGAAGTTGGAAGAAGGGAGAACATCCTCTGGATCGATAAGATGCTCACGGAAGAGGAGACTGTAGCGTTGTACTCAGACGCAGAGGTTTTCATATCCCCATCAGTCTATGAGCCATTCGGCATAATGAACTTGGAAGCCATGGCTTGTAGCATACCCGTGGTATCAACGAAGGTAGGCGGCATAAAGGATGTTGTTCTCGACGGAAAAACAGGAATACTCGTCAGCCCAGGAAGTCCGGTAGAAGTTGCTGAAGCGGTAAACAAGCTTCTTGGCAACCCATTATTGGCGAAGAGAATGGGAGAGAGGGGAAGAAAAAGGGTCGAGAAAGAGTTTAGCTGGGAAACGGTTGCTGAAAAAACGTTGGCCCTTTATGAATCCGTTCTCTGATCAGTAATCGTCACAGGGGGAGAGGATGGGGGTTTTGAGTGAACAGGGATGGGTGTGCTCTATTCAAGCAAACATAGGAGAAACCGTGCATAGGCCACAGACCATAATCCCCCATCTATCATCTTGGCTGAAGATGCGTAGATGGTCCGGTCTCACTAGCGCGGACAAACTGGAAACAAGAATGCTTGACTCCCTAATTCTAGAGCAGGGATCGGACTTTATGATCTTAGTTGCTTTCGTTGAGGTTAATGGTTTCAAGGGCGGAGAAAGGATACGAAGAAGGTTCTTCCTTCCGCTGTTCTTGAAACACGGTCAGAGTTACGAATCTGGATACAAAGAGAGGGAGGCCCTGATCGATTGCATAGATGGAAGGATCACGGCAATCGAAGCCGAGCTCACTCCACACTATAACACGCAATTGTTGAAAGCCTTTCAGAAGGGAAAGGCGATTCAGACTTCAAGAGGAGGCTTCGTGGAGTTTGGGCAAACAAGCGATTCAAAGCTCGGGATCGATCATAGAAAAGTCGTTTCGAAGCCCATTGTGCTGGGAGGGGCTGACACTACCAACATCGTTGTAAGAATCTCTATCGACAATCATAGCCCACTAGTTTTTAAGTCGTACAAAGCGATAGCGGAGGTCAACCCCGAGCCTGAGTTTCTCACGGCTTTGGCAGATCTAGAATTTAGGTTCGCCCCAAAGATACGTGGCAGAATCATCTACAAGCCTCCAAGGGGTGAAAATGTCGTGGTCGGAATCGTGGAAAATTTCATTGAGAGCGATGGTGATGGTGGTAAACCCTTCATGGACGATCTGGTTAACAGGCTGCAGAAGATTCTTGAAAAAAGGCAGCCTCAAGATAGTGACTTCTCAGATATCCAGAATATTTCAAGGAATTTGGGCGAGATCATAGCTGAATTCCACTATGCGATTCACAAGTACAAAAAGAAGAACTTCAAACCTGAACCTATAACACTTGACGACATAGAAAAACGGTTTCAAAAAATCAAGAAAATGCTTTTGGCGATTCCTAGAGGCGTCGAGGTAGTCAAAGATGATAGAGCACTCACACCATTGGCACGGAAAGCCACGCTTATGCTAGCCGAAAGAGTTAGGGCCTCAGAAAAGGAAATCATGGAGCATATGAAGCCTCTCGTAAGAACTGTTGGCATGGATAAAATCCGGACGCACCAAGACCTCCACCTAGCACAAATGATTTCGAAAAGAAAAGGAAGCAGGCACAACTTCTTCATAATAGATTTTGAGGGAGATCCACAGAGGAGCGGATCGGCTAGAAGGGAGAAGGAGTCTCCGTTCAGAGACCTAGGTACAGTGGCGCGATCATTTGGTTACATAAAATTCTTTTCCCTAGCTAAGATAATGGGCGGGGTCCCGCGCCCTCAAACTTTCGCTATGGTTGCGTTCATCTCTGAGAAGGAAAGGAGACGTGAGACCTCCCAGCACACAATTGATATCGAGCCGGATCCTACTTTGGAAGATATGGTCAGATATGCAAATAGATGGGAAGAGAGGGTTGAGGAAGCGATGCTCGACGGATACCTCCAAAGATCCAAATATCTTAAGGCGCCCTACATTCTTTCAAAGAAGGACAATGGAGATTTTCTAAGGTCGCTAGTTGAAGCTTGGAAAATAGAAAAAGCCCTGCTTGAAACTATGTACGAGTTAAGTCATCGAATTCGAAATCTCATAATTCCATTAGACGGCATTCTAGCATGTATTTGGCGCCACGATCAGATTTTCTAGTCCTTCTGCTCAATATGCTGTATTTTCTGTTACGTTTTTGCAGTAACTTCTTTGGTCACCTCTAAAGCCGTATCTAAGATTCTTTGTCCTGCGACTGGTGAAAAAAGTGTTGCACCGGTCTCATACAACGCTTCTTCGTAGGCTTTGGAGCTCAAAATGTAACCGACACTGTCGTTAGCGCAACCTACAATATACACGTGTTCAAGGCCTGACTTCTCTTTGATTTCTAATCCTACTTCAACGAACAGCTCTCCGGGGACCCCTACAAAGACTGTATCGTTTACAGCCAAAGCTTGTACCTCTGAAGCCACCTCTTCACCCTTTAGTATACCTTCCTTCACAAAGCGTAGAGTCATATTGGCGCCTTCCCACGTCGTTATTGCTACCCTAATCTCACCGTGTGAAGCGCCCTGCCTCTTCAGACTCTCCAGTTTTCGTTCCGCCTCTTTCACCCGCTTTTCCGCCTCTTCAATGCTTGGCAGCGTTTTGAAAGGCAGCTTCACGCTCCTAGAAAGCGCCTTAATCTTCACACGATCGGTCGTTTCGATCTGCTCAAGCGTTTTCAACACCTCCGCGGCTAGTATCGTTCCAAGCCTTTCCGCCTCCCTAAATGTCTGCTCCCGCCTCGTGAAGCGGGTACTTATATCACCAAAGGCACCGTTCGTGAACAGTGCTACCGCGCCCTTCTTCGTCTCTTCTATGACGTTCGAAGCGTATCCCGGATAATCGGCGGTGATCAATAGGTTTTCAGCGCTCAAAACGGTTGGATGGCAGGCAAAATTGTACACGACCGCCTTCACATTACCGTTCAAATCTTCAACGCACAGAACACCCACATCGGAATCCATTGGTCCTTTTGGATCTCGTCTGTTGGTGCCAACCGAGGAGACTGTGCCTTTCCCTACCCCTATCCTCGCATCCGCCATGTTCTGAGCCGCCATGTAGACCGAGCCAGCTATCTTTCTCGCTAACACGCTGCGTAAGTCTCTAACAAATTCTCTCATTCCCTTTACGCTGTTTACACTCCTTTCATCCTCCAGTCCATACATGTAATTCAAACAGGAGCCCACTGGTCCAGAGTGGGTGTGGGTAACAGCAACCATTACATGCTGACTGTTAATTCCTGTCGACTCCTCAATCAGCCTTCGAACAGATTCAGTAAAATCTGTGTCCAAGTACAGCAGATCAGCGACGACCAAAGCAATTTTGTGATCACCATCATCTAAAACTAGAGCCTTCGCGTAGAGTTCATCGTGCACCCCTTGAGAAGGCTTTTTTCTGGCTTCATACCCGGAAAGAGGTACGCCGACGGGTGGAGTGATGTTGACTTTCGCCACACCTGCTTTGATCATTACAACACCCCTCTTTTTGCTTACATCTTACACATCAATTTAGGATAAACTTGACCTTATCAATAGAAATCGATCAGATAAGGTTTCCTAAGAGGATTGAGACGAAATGACTTACGAGAATTGAACGCATCGTATTTTAACCGAGTCTCGCATATTGAAGTTTATTATTGAAGGGCGCCTTCAGCGGCCAGATAATCAAGCATCTTCTTCTCAGAATCAAATATCTTCGTGGCGTGATACTCAAAGAAGGGGCTTAGACGTTGAGGGAAAAAGGCATAGACTTTCTTGTTGTTGGTGAAGCCATAAACCATCTCGCATAGGACACCGGCCGAAAGCACCGGTATAGGATAATAAACGATGACCATGTCGCTCTGATCGATCAGCTTGTAGTCGCGATCGACGGTCTGATCTATGATGTCTTCCCTCGCTTCTTCGATCTCGCTGACACTTATCTTGGCCTTTAGTCCTTCGGTTCTTACTGTTAATGAGTCCTTGCCCTCTTTCTTGGCTGCTTCCGCTTGTCCAATCAATTCCATTTCCTCGATGTCACCAGGGTCAAAGACCATGATACCACGTTTCCTAAGTTCGTCTCGGAACCTGTTCTTGGCCCTCATCTTAGCTGGGAACTGTCTCATATAGGTTATAGGATAACTGATGTAGGCTTTCTTCGCGTCGGGCTTGTAGATCATGTTGAAGACTTCCTTGGGCGGATCCTTATTTGTTATAATATAGTTCTTGGCCCCTCGATAGTTGGATATCATCTTTGTTATGAAGATCTCCTCATCCCTCCATACCAAGAGCTCTTTCATACTGAACTTTCCTTTCCAAGCAGGCATGTTTTCCAACCTAGTTTTCGCACTCTGGATGTTGTCTACTATGGTCAAGAAGACGTCTGGTGAGAGCTGGTTGAGGTAATGGAAGTCGAAGGCAGGAATAAGGTTCTTCTTCCACCTAAAGCATGCATGTGTGCTTATAATCAGATTCTCTTGGCTCTTAGCTTCAACTATAATCTGTTCGAAGACTGTGGCTCGCAGATAGTTTAGCGTAGACGCTGACAAATCCAGGATCTTATTTTCCGGGATCTCTCGTCCAAGCCTCTTGGAGGTCTCGAACATCATTGATCCGACGTGGAGAACTTTACACGGTTTTCCGGACTCGTCCGCAAAAGCTGCTAGGTCTTCCAAGTACTCCTTTCTCTTGCTCCCACTGATTCCCGTGCCTATTATGATCACGCTTCAGTACCGCCCCCTTGAGGCTATACACACGTGTTGCAAAAATGTTAAAGTGTGTCTTTACCTTTTCGGTGAAGCTGTTGATGAGCCTTATTTACCTTGAAAGACAAATTTGGAGCAGCTTTACTTCAAAGAGGCTTCTGGTTGATGGATCCGAGAGCATACCTCTTCGTTAAACAAAACAATAAAGAATGTGAACGTGCCAAGAGGATTGTCGAAGACTCTGCCATCCCATTTGAAATCATCGACGTGGAAAAAAACAACATTAGAAACTGCATGTGGTTTGATGTCGGCTCCTTCAAGGTTCCGATTCTGGCAACGCGAGGCCTCATAATATCAGGCGCAAGTTACATCAAGCTTTACCTACAGAAGGCAGGGGACTCAGTATGACCTTCGTCTGAGAACCCCAGATCATTCTAGATATTGATTAATAGATTTTGAGCTTTTTCTTTGGACACTTGAGCTGTTTATGCATCAGATGCTTCATATCAAATTTCGCAGTATGTAGTCAAACGCTTTAGCGGCGCCTTCTCCATATACGCCTTTTACAACTAGATCTGCTTTTTCCTTCAATTCATCGTCAGCGTTCTCAACGGCAATGCTAAACCCCGACACTTCAAACATCCTAAGGTCATTTGCCGAATCGCCGATAGCCGCGACTTCTCTTATCGATATTCCCAACATCTTTGCGGCCACTTTTAAGCCACGTCCCTTATCCGCCTTGGGATCCTTTATGAAAATGAGAAACTGTCCCGGTTGACCAATCAAAGGAGCATACGTAACATCTGCGTCCAGCTCATTATCAGCCATGACTTGGAGAAGACCATTTAGCGCTTCGGTATCCCCTTTCAACTGAACGTCCGTTCGCCGCTGGGCGTAATAAGGGGAGTCCGGTGACGGGAAGGGCTCCAAGCCTCTGACACGGCTTTTCACAGCCTCATAGGCTTTCTTCGCTTTCTCAACGCTTCCTAAGATAATCTCTTTGCCAGTCCTACGATCTTTGACTACGCCTCCATTTTCGGCAATTATAGGCCCGGAAGTGTTGAGATCGTAGCGTCGAATGAAATCTTCGACATGTTCGACAGGTCTTGCAGTAGCTATGATGACAGGTGTACCCAACCTCTCAGCTCTTCGCACTGCTTCAACAGCTACAGAAGCAATTTCGTTTTTCCCGTCGACGAGGGTTCCATCCAAGTCTGTAGCTATGGCCTTTATCCGCATCCCTCATCCAATCCTAGAGGCTGACAAAGTCGCTGCGAAACTAAAAAAGCTTGCTAGAATGGTTAGTCTTAGAATCTATTTCTCATAGCTCGACTATGTTGATGGCGCTCAAGTTTTGACGACGATATCTATACTTAATAAAGAGTTCCAAAGAGGCGCCTCTTCCTTCAATAATTATGTTACCGATCGGTCCTACTTGGTAAAGTATTTCTTATCCTTATAGCGGTTGATCGATTCCATAACGAGCTTCTTAGCCTCTTCAGCGTTCCTCCAATCCTTAAACTTGGTCCATTTTCTGGGCTCCAGCCGCTTGTAGATCTCAAAAAATTCCTGTATCTCCTTCAACGTATTAGAAGGTACATCTGTTATTTCTCGGAATTCATCGAACCTATGATCGTTAATTGGAACCGAAAGAATTTTCGGATCTTCTCCCCTCTCGTCATCCATTATCATGATGCCTATCGGCCTGGTCTTGATTACGCATCCTATCTCGAAAGGCTCATCGGTCAGAATCATTACGTCAAGCGGATCCCCGTCTTCACACCACGTTTGAGGCACAAAACCGTAGTCTATCGGAAACACGACCGAGGAATGAAGGACTCTATCCAAGACGAAGACTTTCAACTCGCGATCATACTCATATTTGTCTCTAGAACCGCTTATGACTTCTACCACGACGTTAATTGATTCGGGAGGATTATCCCCCGCCGGAATGTCCTGCCACAGGCTCATAGGATGTCCAGCATCCAATCTTCAATTTATTTTTTACTAGTTCAGGGGTCGGTCAACGGCATTATGCACTCATAGTTAACTTGGTTACAAAGAGTTTGTTATAAGGGCATGCATTAAAAGCCAAGCTATTTTAACAGCGCAGTCTCAAGGGATCTTGTTAAAGGGGAAACTAGTTTGGTTGAGGCCCTCTACTTAGATGACAGCTACCTCAAGGAATGCGACGCCATGGTGATCTCAGTTTCCGTTGGGAAATACGTTGTTCTAGATAGAACAATCTTCTATCCAACGGGAGGAGGACAACCACATGATACTGGTCGAATCTTGAAGGACGACGAACAGTACAACGTAGTATACGTCGGTAAGTTCTCTGGAAACGTCTCTCACGAAGTTGACAAGGAAGGCTTGAAGCAAGGGGACAAGGTTCACTGTCTGCTCGACTGGGAGAGAAGATACAGGCTGATGCGAAACCACACCGCAGCCCACTGCTTCGCCTCCCTTCTCTGCAACGGAACCGGCGCCCTAGTGACGGGTAATCAACTCGACGTAGACAAGGTTCGCTTCGACTTCAGCCTAGAAAGATTCGACCGAGGCATTCTGGAGAAGTACATCGACGAGGCAAACAACCTCTTCAAGAAGGACATCCCTGTGAAATGGTACGAACTACCCCGGGAAGAAGCATTGAAGATTCCAGGCGTGATAAAGATGGCGGAGGCCTTCCCACCCGCCATCCCTAACCTCCGCATAGTGGAAATAGTCGGAATCGACCGCCAAGCCGACGGCGGAACCCACGTCAGAAACCTCAGAGAAGTAGGACAGCTAAAACTGATAAAAGCGGAAAACAAGGGCAAATACAACCGAAGAATCTACTACTCCTTAACCCCATAAAAGGCCAAGACCGCTTCCTACCTTCATTCACCGGTTCCCCTCCAATTGCTTGAGCCGAAGCCAGAAGCACATCGCCTAAAACGATGGGGGGTATCCCCCCTCCCCAACTTTCAAATTTTTCTTCAAATTCTAGCTTAGGCAACTAACCCGTGAAAGCTCTGCAGGGAGAATAATGCCTCAATCCTGCGCAACAAATAACTCCGTGACGCAAAACTCAAATAAACATTAGATGTATGCCACTCCTAAACGATTCGAAATTCGTAGATGGCAAGAATGACGAAACTCAAGGGCGCACTCGACTATTTACACGGATTCGTAGGATTCAACAGAGACGTAAAACTCATCCTAGCATCAAGCACATTCAGCGCCGTCCAATACGGAATCTTCTACGTCGCTCAAACACTATACCTGAATACCTTGGGCTACGACTCTGCAACGATAGGATTTCTAGTAGGACTAACAGCAATATTCTCAACACTCTTCCTGATCCCTTCAGGCATCATCGCTGACCGCATCAGCAAAAAATGGATACTAGTCGCCGGCAGCTTAACCTACCTCATTACCTTCATAATCTACGCCTTCTTCGAGGCCTTCCCATACCTCCTGCTGGCATCGCTCTTATCGGGTTTCAGTTTAGGTACTTATGTTGCCCCTTTCAATGCCCTCATAGCCGAGAAAGTCGAGTCAGCCATGCGGAGTTACGCCTTTAGCATCAGCGCCTTTCTATTCGCGTTCGGTTCGCTAATAGGATCCTTCCTAGCAGGCTTCACCCAAGCGATGTTTGGATCCCTTTTGCATCTGCCGCCGATCTCTTCGTATAAACTCATTTTTTGGATATCCGTCGCCTTCGCGACGGCGTCATTGCTGCCACTTATCCTAATAGAAGAACAAAGAGATCAATCCAAGACCAAATGGCACGTAATAAAATCCTGGGAAATAATAGTCAAGTTTTCTCTAGTAAATGGATTAATAGGCTTAGGCGCGGGCCTCTTCGTATCTCTGCTTCCTCTATACCTTAACGTAAAATTTTCGGCTTCTGACATAGAAATTGGCGTACTTTTCGCGGTCTCCAACGCGATCATGGGTTTTTCATACTTTGTGGCGCCAAAGCTGATGGAAAAAATCGGTCCTGTAAAAGCAACCGTCTTCGCTCAAACCCCTTCGATACTAGTTCTCTTATTAGTCCCCTTTTCATCAAACTTTGTGGTTGCTGCTCTTCTGTTGACAGTAAGATCAGTTTTAATGAACTTTGCTACACCCATAATCGCTACCTATACGATGGATCTGGTTGTCAGAGAAGAGAGAGCATTAGTCTCAGGCATCACAACGATGGCATGGAACGGTGCCAACGCTTTGGGTACAATGTTAGCAGGCCAGTTTATGGAGATGTATCTTGACCTACCGGTTTTTCTATGCAGTATATTTTACGCCATGTCGATCCCACTATTCTACGTATTCTTCAAGGGCGAATAACGAGTGATCCAAAAAGTCTTTGCACTATTGCGTTACTTTCGTCAATCTTGCTGAATACAATTACAGGTACATAAGTCATCAAAAAAACACGAACTGGAAGTAAATTAAGAGTCTTTTACGTGGGTAACGGCTTTCTTCTTATTCTTGTAGACCAATCTAGGGGGCACGATAGTTACCGTTGTCCATGGAGGAATCGACGAGGTTATCCACACATTTCCACCAATAGTCGCTCCTTCCCCTATTATCGCCTTTCCTCCCAGAATCGTTGCTCCCGAATATATGACTACGTTATCTTTAACGGTAGGATGGCGCTTCAAGCCCTTAACTAGATGCCCATACTCATCTTTCAAAAAACTCATTGCGCCAAGCGTCACTCCCTGATAGATCCTCACATTATCACCTATCTCCGCGGTTTCCCCGATGACCACACCTGTCCCATGGTCTATGAAGAAGTTCCTGCCGATCTTAGCGCCTGGATGTATATCTATCCCAGTCATCGAGTGTGCGTACTCGTTCATCATCCTTGGAATCAAAGGAACCCCTCTTACGTAGAGTTCATGCGAGATTCGATAGATGGCGATAGCTACAACGCAAGGATAGCTGAGTATGACCTCGTCGATACTCTTTGCAGCTGGATCACAGTCATAGGCGGCTTTGATATCGCCCTTCATTATCTCTCTTATCTCAGGAATCTTATCTAGAACTTCTTTAGCAACCACCTGAGCTCTAGCGCGGCAGACATCCATAGAGCACTTCTGGATCAGCCTGCAAACATATTTCAGGCTCTTCTCGACCTCACCAACAAGTCGGCTCTGAATGGAGCTTAGTCTGCTCTCGAGGAATAGCCTAGTCTTAGCTCTAGTTGGAGCAACTTCCCCGTGGTATCCGGGAAACAGAACAGTTAGAATGTCGTTTAGAACATCGATTATGACCGATTTTGATGGAAGATCCTTCCTGTCGAAGTGACTGAATTCGGCATCTCTCTCATACGAGTTCAACACTTTCTCGGTCAACTTAGGAAGATCTCTTTCAGCCCAGTCCTCTTTCACCTCTCTTCCTTCCTTCACGAAAGCTTCTAGCAACCGCTCTGGGCTCAAAGCGTAGGATCGGTCTTCAACCCTTTCAGAAAGTCCCTTCTTGCGCTTCATTTGTACTGACCTCTTGGAAGAGTGATGTGCTCAGATAACGTTCGCCGGTATCAGGCAAGATAACTACCAACAGCTTTCCTGCACTATTGTCCCTTCTTGCAACTTCGAGAGCGGCGAAGACAGCAGCACCAGCTGATATGCCTACTAACAAACCTTCCTCTTTAGCAAGTCGCTTAGAGGTCTGTATAGCGTCTTCATCCTTGACCTTTATTACCTCGTCAACTACTCCGAGATCAAGGACGTCAGGAACGAATCCTGCACCTATGCCTTGGATCTTATGAGGACCGGGTTCCCCTCCACTCAAAACCGGTGAGTTGTAAGGTTCTACCGCGATGGCTTTGAAAGAAGGTTTCAAAGGCTTGATGTATCTAGCTACTCCAGTTATGGTTCCTCCTGTTCCAACGCCTGCCACGAGTACGTCCACTTTTCCGTCGGTGTCTCTCCATATCTCCGGTCCAGTGGTTTCTTCGTGAATCTTCGGATTTGCCGGATTCTTGAACTGTTGGGGGATGAACACTTTATTTTTCTCCGCTGCAATCTCTTCCGCCTTTCTAACCGCCCCTTTCATTCCCTCCGCTCCGGGGGTGAGAATCAATTCGGCTCCGTATGCCCTAAGCAAGGTTCTTCGCTCAACGCTCATGGTGTCAGGCATAGTCAATATGAGACGATAGCCTTTAATCGCTGCCACCATGGCGAGACCTATTCCTGTGTTGCCGCTCGTGGGCTCAACGATGACGATGTCCTTACTTATCAAGCCCTGCTTCTCTGCCTCTTCTATCATGCTCAGACATATCCTGTCTTTTACGCTTCCGCCAGGGTTCCGGGACTCAAGCTTTGCGACAATCGTACATTTCAACCCTCTAGTAAGTTTGTTGAGACGTATGAGTGGCGTTTTGCCCACGACCTCAAGAATTGATTTGTAAACTCTCATGTTGACCACCTAAAAGAACAACGGTTATGTGATTTAATCGTTTTGTCGGATATATATTGTTGAAATTTTGATTTCTTTCGATCCAGGGGGATTTCCACACATAAATGGTGGTGTGAAAGCAGGCAGACAAAGCGCCTAAAATGCTAGGCAGATGCATTTTAGAAGCGGAAAGCAAACGCTAAATCAAGCATCATGAGAAACTGTAGTAGAATAGGTAGGCAGATGTAAAAATGAAGACCTTATTGATACCGCCTTCTGCAACAGCGTTGACGATGAAGGAAGCTATAGAAGCAGTTGAGATGGCATTCAAAGCAAAGGGCGAAGGGAAAGCCCAGATGCCCTCAAAACAATACTTGTCTTTCAACAAGTATAACGGCGACCTTAGAACGATGCCAGCATACTTGGAGGAAAGCGACGTAGCCGGGGTGAAAATAGTCACCGTCCATCCATCTAACCCAAAAGAACATAATCTGCCGACAGTCATGGCAACTATCTTTCTGACGGATCCGAGAACAGGTTTTCTAAAAGCCATAATGGATGGAACGTATTTGACAGCATTGCGCACAGGTGCAGCTGGGGGTATAGCGGCCAAATACCTTTCAAGGGAAGACTCGGAAACCGTTGGAATAATTGGCGCCGGGATTCAAGCCAGGACCCAACTAATGGCATTGAAAGAGGTTAGAAGTATCAGTTCTGTAAAAGTTTATGATTTGTCAAAGGATGCTAGCGAAAAATACGCCAAAGAAATGAGCGAATTACTGAATGCAAAAGTGGAGGTTGTGCAAAGCGCAAAGGAAGCTGCTGACTCCTCAGACATAATAGTCACTGCTACGCCTGCCATAAGGCCCGTAATTATATGCGATTGGATTTTACCGGGTGTTCACATCAACGCCATTGGAGCAGACGCGCCTGGAAAAGAGGAACTTGATCCAGAGATACTCAGAAAAGCCAAAATCGTAGTTGATGATTGGGATCAGGCAATTCACGGTGGAGAGGTCAATGTTCCGATTTCAAAAGGCATAATCAAAAAGGAGGACATCTATGCGGATATTGGCGAAATAGTTACTGGCCGAAAACGTGGACGCGAATCTGAAAGCGAAATCACGGTTTTTGACTCTACAGGGCTGGCAATTCAGGATGTTGCTGTGGCGTCTCTGGTGTTCGAGAAAGCAAAAGAGAAGGGCTTGGGTCAGGAGATCAAGCTTTTCTGAAGCGCATGCTCACAATAAAGCTAGGAAAAAGAGTTTCTCCCAGAGATTTCATTCGTAAATTTCATTCTTCCTCAGACTCTTGATCAGCCTTGAATAGACATCGAGGATCGCTTCTTTCATATTCGTTTTCTTCAGCCTTCTGCGCACATGTTCAGCCACGATTTGCGAGAGATTTCCGTTTTCAATTCTCTTCTTGATAACCCTGAGATAGTCTTTCTCTTGGCTCGTCGAATTCTCTTCGGCGATTTTGTGGAGGTAACGGCAAACGCCTCTGGCGGTTGAAGCCGCAGGATTTCTAACTTTTGCGTCTAAACCGTCTTTGATGATGGTGTTAAGGTCTTCAACGAGCAGATGATAAGGCAGTTTCTCTTTTTGTTTCATAAGTCCCCTAAGTGAAGCGCGTATGAAGCAACTCAGAGCAACATCTGATCTGACGCATTCCTGCTCATCCATGACTCTTATTTCAATAGCCTTTCTGTCAAAACGGATTACAGCGCCCCTAGAGTTGATCCAACTTTTATTGACTAAGCATCGGGGGGCATTGATTTCAACAAGGTCTTTAGAATACCTTCGAATAGTTAGATCGCAATAAGCTTTGAAGGAATTGATGTATTCCGGAACAATTTCTCCCGTTATCGAAGGCACTTCCTTTTGATTTGTCTTATAGAAATACAGGCGGTTATCTACATATTCGCCAAACTTCGAGTCGTAGATTGGCGAGGAGGCTGAAATGGCGGGCAAATAGGGCAGTATATTTGCCAAAATATTATAGGCTCTGACAGCTTCGGTCTCGTTGAAATAGGGAAGATTGAGCTGAAAGCTTTGGATGTTCAGCCAACCGTGTTGTCTCAAGCCGAAGATCTGGTCGAGAGCAGTGTATATTCCTCTATCACGATGGCTCCAGACTTTAGCGTCATTCAGCTTCAGAGTTGGGTGCATCCCCAGACCTAGAAGTTGTACCCTAAATTTGTCCAGGATCTGGAGAATTTCGATGACGCCATGGTACATAGTTTCTTCAAACGCAGATGGAGAGGCGAAAGGTGCGACTCCCTTTAACTCTGCTACATGGGCCTGAAGTTCCTTTCCAAGAATGATGTTAGAAAACGTAACGTCATTCTTTATTCGCCCACTTAGTTGTTTAATGATTTTATCCACTATTGGCTGGGGCTGCAAATCTTCATCAATTATCGAGAACTCGTGTTCAGGCCCCAGTCTTTCTAGGGTTCTATACTTATGGGATCTAGGACACACTTTAGGTTAGCTTCCAATGCTTGTTCAAAAGGTCAGCTTTACTCACGTCAAATACGTCGTATCACAAATTATAAAGCATTTCAGGAACTGTGATTAATGATGTGGAGTTAAAGTGTACCCCTCTATACCTTGGAGTTTTCTTGGTCTAAGTAGCTCAGAAACCAGCTACGAAAAGGCAAAGTTCATCGTTATTCCAATTCCTTACGATACTACAGAGAGTTATAGGCCTGGAAGCAGAAATGGTCCGCATCAAATAATCGATGCTTCGCGATATGTTGAGCTCTTCGATTTGGAGTTGAAGCAGGAGCCGTATGAGAAAGGAATCTTTACCCTCGATGAAATGGAAACGGTCAGAGGAAACGTCGCAGAAACTCTGGACAGAATACGGTTTTCTGTACGTAAGGTTCTCGACGATCGTAAGACCCCTATACTGATCGGCGGCGAACACACGGTCACGTTGGGTGGGGTTAACGCTTTTCCTAAAGACATCCTTGTGGTTGTTCTAGACGCGCATGCTGACCTGAGAGACTCCTATGAAGGCGACAAGTTTTCCCACGCCTGCGTGATGAG
>Ga0315280_10004700_pt1 | contig 19924 bp, 11 predicted proteins | sample YL17G06_40_MG_FD_203697 | JGI IMG/M metagenome (GOLD analysis project Ga0315280, IMG submission 203697) | Sediment microbial communities from Yellowstone Lake, YNP, Wyoming, USA - YL17G06_40 | ecosystem: Environmental > Aquatic > Freshwater > Lake > Sediment | place: USA: Wyoming | collected... | reverse complement strand
GCAACATTCATCAGCGTCGTCCTCTGTATCCGATCTTTCAGGAGATGATCGCCACCGGTGGTTTCATCAATTCGTCCTACAACGCGCTGCAGACCCGCGTGGAGAGGCGCTTCAGCGGCGGCCTGACGCTGCTCGGCTCTTACACCGCCGGAAAGGCAATCGACAACGGAAGCTGGCACGACACCCGGCAAAATTGGGTGGATGGCCGGAATTTCTCGCTGAACCGGGGGCGCTCCGAATTCGACCGGGGCCAAACGCTGGCTGTTTCCTGGGTTTGGGAGCTTCCCTTTTTCACCCGTAAGAGCGCGGTCTCGAAGATGCTTGGCGGCTGGTCGATGAACGGCATTGCGATGTTCTACTCCGGGGCGCCCGTCTCCTACGACGGCGACATCGTGCATTGGATCCTCAGCGACGTGGACAACGATATGGACGGGTACACGAGCAACGACCGGCCGAACGTCGTTGGTCCCTGGAAGCTAAGCCCCAATCGCTCGCGCGGGGAAGTCGTCCAGGCCTGGTTCCGGAAGGAGGCCTTTGTAGCTAACGGCTCGGGGCAGATCGGCAACGTGGGCCGCAATGTGGTGACCGGGCCAGGCAGCAAGAACTTGGACGTGGGCCTTTTCAAGAAGTTCCCGATTCGCGAGCGCCATAAGGTCGAATTCCGCTGTGAGATGTTCAACATGTTCAATTTTGTGAACTTGGCTAACGTCGAAACGCGCCTGAGCCGGTCGAATTTCGGGCAGGTGACCAGCGCTGCGGCTCCGCGCATTTTCCAGTTCGGGCTCAAGTACTCGTTTTAGAGCGATGCACCCTGATCTAGACTGAGCAATCCACCACGGGTGGACGCGGATAAATCCGAGGCGGCTAAGCATGGGGTACGCGCGTCAAGCCGTATGCATCCGAGGTGAGCGGTCAGCGCGTGTGTTTACCCGAAATTGAGGAACAGCATGAGCAGGGGCGAAGGCGGGATTCCGCGACGGTCTTTTCTGCGTTCCATGGCCGCTTGCGCCTCCGTGGCGGCGCCGGCATCTATCTCGGGACGCAACCTGAACAGCCGCATCGGCGTGGCCTGCGTCGGCGTCGGAACCCAGGGCCACTGGCTGATGCAGGAGGCGCAGAAGATTCCGGATGCCGAAGTGCGGGTGATCTGCGACCTCTACCAGGGCAACATCCAGCGCGCCCAAGGGCTGTGCGCCAACCCCAGGGTCCGCATCCTCCGCGAGTGGGAGAAAGCGGTCGAGGACCGCGAGGTGGACGTGGTCATCATCGCCACCCCGGATTTCTGGCACGCCCCGATGACCGTGCGCGCCGCCCAGGCCCGCAAGGATATCTACGTGGAGAAAGGCTGGTGCACGCGCCTGGACGACGCCAAGCGCATGCGCCGCGCCGTCAAGGAAAACAAGGTGGTCATGCAGCTCGGCCACCATTACAACAGCAAGCCCGCCTACCACCGCGCCCGCCAGATCTACCAGTCCGGGCAGCTCGGCAAGGTCCCCCTGGTCCGCATGTGGATCGACCGGACCCGGCAACAGCCGGAGTGGAAGTTCTACACCAACTACACGGTCTTTGAAATGCCGAAAGACGCCGGGCCGGCCACCATCGACTGGCAACGGTTTATCGCCAACGCCCCCGCGCGCGAGTTCGACGCCGAGCGCTTTTTCACCTGGCGCTGCTACTGGGATTACGGCACGGGCATCGCCGGCGACCTGATGTGCCACGTGTGGGATGGCCTGAACATGATCATGGGGATGGGCATTCCCGAGCGCGTGGAAACGCACGGCGTGAATTACTACTGGAAGGGCGACCGCGACGTCCCCGACATGTGGCACGTGATCTTCGATTATCCGAAGCAGGAGCTGGCGATCGTGTTCGGCTGCGGCCTCCACACCCGGCACGTCGGCGAAATCACCCAGATCCTCGGCCGCGAGAAGACACTGGAAGTCGGCCAGCAGGTTTGCCGGGTCTATGACGCGGAGTGGAAGCCGGAGTACGCCGCCAAGCTGGAGCAGGCCCGGCGCGAGGCGGCAAAGGCAGGCCGGCACCCCGGGGAGGCAACCGTTCCCGCGGATTACTCGATGGCGCCCGATGAGCTCACCCTCACCTCGCACATGGAGGATTTCTTCGACTGCGTCCGCCGGCGCGGCCTGCCGCGCTGCCACGTGGACCGGGCCTTCGAAGAGGCGGTGGCCATCCTGATGTCGGTCGAGGCCCACAAGCGCGGGCGCGCCGTGCGCTGGGACCCGGCCGCCGAGGAGGTCGTGTAGCCGAGTGGCCGCCGGCGCGGATGAGGCGGCTACAGCAGTTTTGTGACGCCGGGCGTGAAGACCGGGTAGATGCCGTGGCCGTCGGGCTTCACCGGCGGCTCCATGTCGGCGCGGACGTCCTCCGGCTTCGGCGGGAAATAGAAATCCGATGTCGTAAGCTGCTCCCAGCTAACTTCCTTGCCGGTGTAGCAGGCAATCTCCCCCATGATCCCCATCAAGGTGCTGCGCGCCATGTAGTCGGCGCTGTTGATGGGATTGCCGGAGCGGATGGCCTTGAACAGCTCGTTGTGCTCGACCTGGTAGGGGTTCAGATCGGGGCTGGAGTACATCTTCGGCCCCGCGTAGCGCCAGGGGTTCTCCCCCTCGATGCGGCCCTGGGTGATGAAGGCGCGCCCCTTGGTACCCAGGATGATGCTGGAGTTCTCGTTGTAGCAATCGGGGATGGTGCGGCAATAGGCGTACAGGCGCACGCCGTTGGCGAATTCATAGACCGCCGCGTGGTGGTCGAAGACGCTGCCGTAGATTTCCCCGCGCAGCGTTGAGCGGCCGCCCATGCCCTGGCACCTGACCGGCGCCTGGCCGCGCAGCGCCCAACTGGCGCGGTCCAGATTGTGCACCAGCGTCTGGGGAACGTCGTCGCCCGAGAGCCAGTGGAAGTGGTACTGGTTGCTGGCCTGGTATTCGACCTCGGTCAGGCCAGGCTTGCGCGCATACAAGACATAGGGCGCGCGCAGCCAGGTTTCCTGAATGGCCACGATGTCGCCGATAGCGCCATCGTGAACGCGCTGAACCGCCTCCCGGTAGCCGACCCAGAAGCGGCTCTGCAGGCCCGACAGGACGCTGAGCTTCTTCTTCCTAGCCAGTTCGCAGGCCGCCTGCACCACCTTGATGCCCGCCGGATCGATGGCGTGCGGCTTCTCCACGAAGACGTGCCTGCCGGCCTGGATCGCCGCCAGCATGTGCCAGGGGTGGAACTTGGCGGCGTTGGCGATCAGCACCACGTCCGAGCTTTCGATGACGCGCTTGTAAGCCTCGAACCCGGCGAAGCAGTAATCGTCTCTGACCGCCACCTGCTCGCGATTCTTGGCCTGCAGCAGCTTCCGTTTTTCCTGGACGCGCTCCATCAGGATGTCGGCCATGGCCACCAGGCGCGCGCCTTTATCGGCGTTCATGGCCTGAAGCGCGGCCTCCGTGCAACGGCCGCCGCAGCCGATCATGCCCACGCGAATGATGTCGCTCGAGGCGGCGTGCAAACCTTGCCCGGCGGCCAGCGCGGTCAAAGCGGCCGGCACCACGGCCGATGTTTTCAGGAAATCCCGGCGAGTCTGTTCATTGGTGGGGTTGATCATGTCTCTGCCTCCTTCCACTCAAAACCTTCTCATTCCGACAGCACCAGAATCATGAAGGTATCCGGCAGCGCAACCGGCCGGGGACGCGGCTGTTTCTCGGTCGGCGCCGGCGCCGGGCCGAACTGCGCCGTGGGCAGGTAGATTTTGTGTGTCTTTGGATCCACGACCATGGTGCGGGCGCCCCGCTGTGTTTCCGCGTTCTGCACCGCCTCGTACTTATCGGGGCCGCCGCCCACAACGGTCAGCGTTCCGTCGCCGCCGTTGGAGCTGCATGCGAACCCGCGGCCGGGATCGAAACCGGCGCCGTCGGTGCCCGCTCCGATCGGCACGGTGGCCACCACTTTCCCGCTTTCCGGGTCAGACACGGCCATCACTTTGTTTCCACAAACGGAGAACAGCCGCCGGTTCTTCCTGTCGATGGCCAGCCCCGACGGCCCGTCGCATCCCGTCAGGGGGTAGCGTTTGGAGACGGCCAGCTTCGCCGTGTCGATTTCGGCGATCTCGCTAGTGTCCTCGATGTTGACGTAGACCTTCCCTTTGCCGTCGCCGACCGCGAATTCGGGCTTGCCTCCCAGGGGGATGGTCGCCGCCACGTCCTGCTTTTCGGCATTGATCACCGTCGCGTCTTTCGAGCGCCCGTTAAATGCAAAGACCTTGTTCGATACCGAGTCATAGTAGATGGCATCGGGGTTCTGGCCGGTCGCCACCTGCCCCAGCGGTTTCAGCGTCTTCAGGTCGAACACCGTGACATTGTTGGAGCGGCCGTTGCTGATGAAACCGCGGTTCAGCTTCGGGGCAATCGCGATCCCATGCACCCCCGGAGTGTCCGGAATGTCCCCCACCACCTTTTCGGCGTCCAGGTCCACAACAACGACGTGCGTGGCGTGCGAGACGTAGAGCCGCCGTGCGGCGCTATCGACGGTGACGTAATCCCAGCCGCCCTCGCCGCCGATTTGAATTTTGCCCACCACGTGATAATTCGGCGCGGCGGCATTCAGGGCCGCAGCCGACAACAGCATTGTCCAGGCAAGTAGCTTCATATGTGTCTCACCTCTCCACCAGTGTAAGCGCTTCCAATCTGAAAATCGCCTGAAAGGGACTGGAGTTTCCGCGCCGGCGCCCCGGTCGCCGCGGCGACCCGGACGCCGGCGGTATAACCACTCACTGGATCAGCGGTTTCTGGCCGTTGCCGTTGTCGGCTTCCTCGTCGGGGATCAGGGAGGCGGCGGCGATGCGGTCCCCTTCTTCCAGCCGCTGCAGGCGCACCCCCTGGGCCGAGCGGCCCGTCTCCCGGATGCCGGAGGCATCGACGCGGATAATCTTGCCCTGCTGGGTGATGACCATCAACTCGCTGTCTTCCCGCACGTTCATGATGCTCACCACCTTGCCGTTCCGCTCGGTGGTCTTCAAGTTGATGATGCCCTTGCCGGCGCGCGACTGCACGCGGTACTCGGTGATCGGGGTGCGCTTGCCGTAACCGTTTTCGCTTATGGTGAGGATCAGGCCGGCTTCCTCCTTGCCGGCCTCCAGCGAGACAACTTCCATGCCGATCAGGTAGTCGCCCTTGTCCAGGTCCATAGCATTGACGCCATACGCTTGGCGGCCCATCGGCCTCACGTCTTCCTCGGAGAACAGAATGGACATGCCCTCGTGCGAGGCCAGGAAGATATGGTTGTTGCCGTTGGTCAGCCTGGCGGCGATCAATTCGTCGTGCTCCTCCAGGCCCATAGCGATGATGCCGCGGGCAATGGGGTTGTCGAATTCGGTGAGCGCCGACTTCTTGATGACCCCCAGCCGGCTGACCATCACCACGTACTTGTCGGGATGGAATTCCTTGCCCACGTTGAGCAGCGCGGCCACCTTCTCGCCCGGCTGGGTATTGACCAGGTTGGTGATGTTCTTGCCGCGCCCCGCCGCTCCCGCGTCCGGAATCTCGTACACCTTCAGCCAGTACACGCGGCCCTTGGTGGTGAACACCAGGATGTAGCTGTGCGAGGAGGCCACGAACAGGTGCTCGACGAAGTCCTCCTCGCGCGTGCGCATGCCCGTTTGCCCCTTGCCTCCCCGCCCCTTGGTGCGGAAGACGGCGACCGGGGTGCGCTTCAGGTAGCCGTGGTGGCTGACGGTGATGGCCACGTCCTCCTCGGTCACCAGGTCTTCCAGCTTGATTTCGGCCTGTTCATCGACGATCCGGGTGCGCCGCTCGTCGCCGTACTGCTTCTGTACCTCGCGCAACTCCCTGATCACCATGCCGCGCAGGACGCGGTCGCTGGACAGGATTTCGAGGTAGGAGGCGATGCGCTTCTGGATCTCGGCCAGCTCCTCGATGATCTTCTCCCGCTCCATGGCGGTGAGGCGCTGCAACTGCAGCTCGAGGATGGCCACGGCCTGGCGCTCGGTGAAGTCGAAGCGGGCCATCAACTGCTCGCGCGCCTCCTTGGGCGCCTTGGCGGCGCGGATCAGCTTGATGATGGCGTCCAGGTGCTCGAGCGCCTTCTGGAAGCCCAGCAACACGTGCTCGCGCTCGCGCGCCTTGCGCAGCTCGAAGTCAGTCCGCCGGCGCACGACATCGATGCGGTGGTCGATGAACAGCTTGAGGGCCTCGATCAGGCCCAGCTCCCGGGGCTGGCCGTTGACGATGGCCAGCAGGATCATGTCGAAGCTGCTCTGCAGGTCGGTGTGCTTGAAGAGCTGGTTGAGCACCACCTCGGGCTGCTCGCCGCGCTTCAGCTCGAAGACGATGCGCATGCCCTGGCGGTCGCTCTCGTCGCGGATGTCGGAGAGGCCCTCGATTTTCTTGTCCTGCACCAGGTCGGCGGCCTGCTTGATGAGGCGGGCCTTGTTCACCTGGTAGGGGATCTCGGTGACCACGATCAGGTCCTTGTCGCGGCCCTGGCGCTCCATGGCCGCCTTGGCCCGCATCACGAACTTGCCGCGTCCCCGCCGGTAGCTGTCCGGGATGTTCGCGCGGCCGTAGATGTAGCCGCCAGTGGGGAAATCGGGTCCCGGAACCATCTCGATGATTTTCTCCAGCGGGGTGTCCGGCTTCTCGATCAGCGCCACGGTGGCATCGATGATTTCCGAGAGGTTGTGCGGGGGGATGTTGGTGGCCATGCCCACGGCAATGCCGCCGGCTCCGTTGACCAGTAAGTTCGGGATACGCGCCGGAAGGCACTCCGGTTCCTGCCGGGTGCCGTCGTAATTGGGCGCGAAATCGATGGTGTCCTTCTCGATGTCGGCCAGCAGCGCCTCGGCCACCGAGGTCAGTCGCGCTTCCGTATAGCGAGCAGCCGCCGGCGGGTCGCCGTCGAGCGAGCCAAAATTGCCTTGGCCGTCGACCAGCGGACAGCGGAGGTTGAAATCTTGCGCCAGCCGCACCAGAGCATCGTAGATGGGGGCATCACCGTGGGGATGGTAATTGCCCATGGTTTCGCCCACGATCTTGGCGCACTTGCGGCAGGCTCGGTTCGACGCCAGGCCCATCTCGTGCATGGCGTACAGGATGCGGCGCTGGACGGGTTTGAGGCCGTCGCGCACCTCCGGCAGCGCCCGCCCGATGATCACGCTCATGGCGTAATCCAGGTAGGAGCGCCGCATCTCGTCCTCGATGTTGATGGGCAGAATGTTGCGCGGCGGCTGCTCGGCCCCGTTGCCGCCCATGCCGGGCAGCGGCGGCTGGTTCTGTTCGCTGTTCGCCATTCTTCGAAGTTGTCAGTGACAAGTGACGAGTGACAAGCCAAGCCGATGCCTCACGCGCACCCCGCCTTGTCACTTGTCACTCGCCACTTGTCACTAAATGTCCAGGTTCTTCACGTCCAGCGCGTTTTCCTCGATGAACTTGCGCCGCGCCTCCACGTCGTCGCCCATCAGGGTGGTGAAGATCTGCTCGCTCTCGACCGCGTCCTCCAGCCTGACCGCCAGCAGCGTGCGCCGCTCCGCATCCATGGTCGTTTCCCAGAGCTGGTCGGGATTCATTTCGCCCAGCCCCTTGTAGCGCGTCACGGCGTACTCCTTCTTCCCCTGGTTGACGATGTGCTCCAGCAGCTCACCCGCCGAATAGAGCGTTACGCTGGAGCCGTTTTGACTGACCAGGAACGGCGGGTGGTTGAACTGCTTCACCTCGCGCGCCGTCACCAGCAGTTTCTTGTACTCGGGCAGGCCGGCCAGGGGCCAGTTCACGCGCTTCTCGGCGCCGCTGACGTCCCAGAACACCAGTTCGTAGAGCGAGTGCTCTTCGTCGAAGCGGATCTCTGTTTTGATCCCCAGCCTGCGGACCTGTTTCTCTATCTGCTTCAGCAGCGATTCGGTCAGGAAATCGGCCTTCCTTTCCAGGCCGGCCTCGGGCAGCAGGTCGAGCACGCCGCGCTCGTGCAGCCGCTTTTCCAGCTTCTCGTAATAGCCGAAGTATTCGGTGAGGGTGATGAGGAAGCTGGCCAGGGCGCGGCCCTCCAGCGCCGTGCCCGCCTGGCCCTCGGAGCCGAAGCGCACCACGTGGTCTTCGGTCACCCGCCGCATCATCTCCCGCGTGAACTCCTTCTCGTCTTTCAGGTAGCGCTCGAACCGGCCTTTCTTGATGCGGTACAGCGGCGGCTGGGCGATGAAGACGTGGCCGCGCTGGATGAGCATCGGCATCTGGCGGAAGAAAAAGGTGAGCAGCAGGGTGCGGATGTGGCTGCCGTCCACATCGGCGTCGGTCATGAGGATGATCTTGCCGTAGCGCAGGCGGGTGACGTCGAAGTCCTTGTCGATGCCGGTGCCCAGCGCGGTGATGATGGCGCGAATCTCTTCGTGGGCCAGCATGCGGTCGGTGCGCGCCTTCTCCACGTTGAGGATCTTGCCCTTCAACGGCAGGATGGCCTGGTAGCGGCGGTCGCGGCCCTGACAGGCGCTGCCCCCGGCCGATTCGCCCTCCACCAGGAACAGCTCGCAGCGCTCCGGGTCCCGCTCCTGGCACTCCTTCAGCTTGCCGGGCAGGCCGGCGGAATCCAGCGCGCCCTTGCGCCGCACCAGCTCGCGCGCCTTGCGCGCCGCTTCGCGCGCCCGCGCCGCTTCCACGGCCTTGCCGATAACCTTCTTGGCCACCGGCGGGTGCTGCTCGAAATAGGCCATCAGCCGCTCGTACACGAACGAGGAAACGGCGGTCGAGATGTCGCTGTTCAGCTTGCCCTTGGTCTGCCCCTCGAACTGCGGCTGCGGCAGCTTGACGCTGATCACCGCCACCAGGCCCTCGCGCACGTCGTCGCCGCTCAGGTTCTCTTTCACATCCTTGAACAGGCCGGCCTGCTGCCCGAACTGGTTGATGGAGCGGGTCAGCGCGGCGCGGAAGCCGGTCAGGTGCGTGCCGCCGTCCACGGTGTTGATGTTGTTGGCGAAGCAAAAAATGGTCTCCTGGTAGGCGTCGTTGTACTGCAGCGCGAACTCGATCTGCACCGGCCCCACCGGCGCCTCCCGCTCCGCCTCGGCATAGATGGGCTTGTCGTGCAGCACCACCTTGCCCTTGTTCAAGTGCTTAATGAACTCGGCAATGCCGCCGGAATAGCAGAAGTCGTGGCTCTTGTCCTTGCGCTCGTCGGCCAGCTTGATCTTCAGACCCTTGTTGAGGAAGGCCAGCTCGCGCAGGCGCTGGGCCAGGGTGTCGAAGTTGAACTCGATAGTGTCGAAGACGGCCGGGTCGGGGCGGAAGGTGACCTTGGTGCCGCGGCGCTGGGTTTTGCCCGCCCGCTTCAGCGGTTCCTTGGGCACGCCCCGCTGGTACTCCTGCTCCCAGGTGTAGCCGTCGCGCCAGATTTCCAGGTCCAGCGATTCCGACAGGGCGTTGACCACCGACACGCCCACGCCGTGCAACCCGCCCGACACCTTGTAGCTATTGGTGTCGAACTTGCCGCCGGCGTGAAGCACCGTCATCACCACCTCGGCCGCCGACCGCCCCTCTTCCTTGTGCATATCGACGGGAATGCCGCGGCCGTTATCGACCACGGTCACCGAGTTGTCGAGGTGGATGGTGGTTTCGATGTGCGTGCAGAAGCCGGCCAGCGCCTCATCAACCGAGTTATCGACGACCTCGTAGACCAGGTGGTGCAGGCCCATCTCGCCGGTCGAGCCGATGTACATGGCCGGCCGCTTGCGCACCGCTTCCAGGTCGCCGAGCACCTTGATGCTCTCGGCGCTGTAATCGCCGGCGGCGCCGTTGGAATTCTCCGGCCGGGCCCGCTCCGGACCGTTCGGCGCGCGATGGCCACGCCCGTTTTGCGAACGCGCTCCCGTCCGGGAAGGCGTCATGGTTTCCTTGTCACCCACTTGGTACACCTCTCGCCGGCCGGCCCGACACCGGCCCGGCATTGAAGAAATCGCTGCTCAGCCCGAGGGAAAAAGCGCGTTGGGAGACCAGAAGAAACAAAGGGAATGATACCAAAATCCGGGGTCTTTTTTCAACCCTAAATATTTGAGAAATCAGCCACTTAGCCGGTTTTTTGCGCGCGCAAGTCACGTGTTTTCAACGCCTCCGATGCCTACCTTTGGAAACCTCTGAGCAACACCCCAATTATAAACATTCTGTCAAGCAAATGTTTTGCTTTTTTGCTGTCCCGCGCCCGCATTCCTCATCGCGGATTCAACAAAAAGCTCCTCTGGGCGCGCTACGCGTGGATACCGGCGAGCACCTGCAGGAAAAACAGGGGTACGGTAGCGTTTCTTGGGCAATCCCCCATGCGCGACGGCGCTGAAAAACGTCGTACCGCCAGCATCCCGCGAGAGCAGCGCGGCTTCACGGCACTGGCCGGTACGGAGGCGGGTCGGGTAGCTTCTGGTAAGTCTTCAGCGCCTGGAGCGCCAGTTCAATGGCTTTCTCGAGCTGCGGATCGCGGCCCCCGGTCAGCGCGTAGGGCTCCAACTCCACAACATGGTCGGGTGGCACGCCGTAGTTCTCCGGATTCCAGCGGCCGTCGCCGAGTATGTAGAAGCCGAACTCCGGCACCGCCAATCCCCATCCGCCGGTGATCTTGTAGGTGGCGCCGGAGCCGATCATGCCGCCCATGGTCCTGGTTCCGACCAGCGGGCCGAGGTTGGCGCGCTTGTAGAGGTAAGGCAGTTCGTCGCCGCCGGAGACGGCCTGATCGTTGGTAATCATCACCTTGGGGCCGTCCAAGTGGTAATCCCAGATGGGCACGCGCCCGCGGCGGTCGTACATCAGGCGGGTGGGCTTGCGGGCCATCCAGTCCACGATATCGTCGGCCTGGCCGCCTCCGGAGTTGCTGCGCGCATCGACGATCATGGCCGCCACTTTGAGCCGTTGCGCGCGCCATTCTCTGCGGAAGGCCTCGACCCCGCCTCCGCCGACGTTCCCCACATGGATGTAGCCGACCCGGCCTCCGCTGGCCTCGGCCACTCGCGCGCGATTTTCGCGCACCCACTCGTGGTAGCGAAGGATTCGCTCGTCGGGCACCGTGGTCACGGTCACCTCGCGTGCTCCCGCCTCCGATGGGGCGCCGTTCAACGTCAGCTTCACTTCTTTGCCGGCCAATCCCTGAAATGCGGCGCACACCTCGGTGCTCGTCGGAACGCGCTGGCCGTTCACGGCGATCAGGTACTCCCCTTCCCGAACGTTGAGATGGGCAGCGGCCAGCGGACCGCGTGCCTTTTCGTTGCCTTCCTCCCCGCGATAAATCTTCACAATGCGATAGAAGCCATTTTCGGCCCGGAAGTCGGCGCCCAGCAGGCCAATGTCCGGCGGCGGCGGATCGCCGCGAGTGAGAATGATGTGCGACTGGCCGGCTTCGCCGAGCATTTCCAGCAGCACGTACTCGGCATCACCGCTGTGCGCCGCCCAATTCATCAACTCTTCGTAGCGCGGCCGGACCTTGCCCCATTGCGGCACGGGATAGAAGGCGTGATCACGATAAGCGCGCCAAGCGTCGTCGAGCGCCTGCCGCCATTTCGCGCGCTCTTCGCTCGCCGGCAGCGCCTCCTGGGGAACAGTGATGGGGACTTGGCGCACCGACTGCTCCTTCAGATCGAGCGTATACAGCCATCCGCCGTTCTCGTAAATGACGGCGTGCGGGCCGAGGCTGGGATGCTTTACATCCCACTCGGTGTAGGTTGTCAGGCGCGTGGTGCGCCTGGCCGCCACGTCGTAGCGGTACAGGTTCATGATGCCGTCGCGGTCGGAAGCGAAGTAAATCGCGTTGCCGTGCCACATCGGCAGCACGTCGTTCACCTGGCTGCGCGGCAGCTCCTGGTATTGGTTGTTCTCCAGGTCATAAATGGCGATGTACCCGAGCGAGCCGCCGCGATACCGCTTCCAGGGCAGCCACAGAGCGATCTCGGGATTGGGACCGTAGGCGATGCGGCGGCCGTCCGGCGAGAAGCTGCCGGCGGTGCCGCGCGGAATCGGCAAGGGCGTCGGCAGACCGCCCTCCACCGGCAGCAGGAAAAGGTGTGGCGTGTGCGTCAGCGCGTGTTTGAGGCGGTCGGAATGAATCAGCAGGTTCCGGCCGTCCGGCGTCCAGGCCGCCGCCCGGTCGGGAAGCGGATGCCAAGTCAGGCGCCGCTCGGAGCCGCCCTGGGCGGACATGACGAAAACGTCGCCCGCGCGGGTGAACGCGATCCATTTCCCGTCGGGCGAGAACCGCGGCCCGCTTTCGGCTTCCGCCGTAGTCGTCAATCGCCGGGCCGTTCCGCCGGTCCGGGGCGCAACCCACAAGTCGCCAGCGTAAACAAAGGCGATTTGGTCACGCGAGATGTCCGGTTGCCGGAGCAGCCGCGTGCCGGAAGGCTCGGCAGCCGGCAGCGTGGCGGCCAGCATCGCGCACAAAAGCAGCGCTGGAATCATAGGCGTTTGGACACCGGCTGGCAGCAACAGGTTCCGTGATTTGGTGCAATGGCTGAAGCCGGTGTTCGAGGAGCCCGCTGAAGGCTGGCGAATTCATGGCCGTCGGTCCGCCCGTGCTGTATACTCGCGACAAAGCATCCGTCCTGGGGGTGGGGCATGATGGCACGACTGAGCCGTCCGCTCTTGGGCCTTCTACTCGCTTTTCCGCTTTTTCAGGCCGCTGCACAGGAGCCGGGCCACGAAGGGCGGGCATCGCAGGAGTCCGCCGAGCAACTGGTGCGCTCAGGGGACGAAGCGCTGCGCGCCAGATGGGGAATCCAGGTCTCTGGCCGTTTGATTCGGTTGCCTTCGCGAGGCGTTGTACCGCCGGCGTCCCGCCGGTAGGGCGCGTCAATACTTCACGCCCATCTCGGCCCTCCAAACCCATTTCCAGTGCTTCACTCTTGCGCGCGCTGGGTGTTCGAATGTGTCGTTAAGAAGGCTCCGGTATTCATCCGCATCGCGAATCAGCCGGCCGTAGTACTCGCGTTGCCAAAATGTCCCGGCTGCCCCCAAGACCTTGTTCGCCAAAGTGACAAAGCAGCCGGCAGCACCGAGTTTCCAGTGGGCCAGGCGGCGATGGCGGACGAGCATGATGCGGCTTGTACAGCGGTAGGGCGGAAAAGCGAACCGGGCGTTACCGGCGGGACGCCGGCGCTACCTGCCTGGGGCGGGACGCCCCGGCAGGCGTTACCGGCGGCCGCCATAGCGGCCATGAGGCATCGCGCCCAGCTTTGGGGCCAAAAGACGAAGGGCCACCAAGAGCGCGCGGAGCGCTCTTTGTGGCCCGGTGTTTGGTGATCAAGCTAGCCCGACTGCGGGCTAGAAGACGTACTTTACGGAGAGGAAGATGCGGCGGTTGCCGCCGTCTGTCCCCCACTGGTTGGCGAAGCCGGCGTTGCTGACGCGGGCTTCGGGAATGCCGAAGTTGCGCGTGTTGCTGAAGTTGAAGAAATCGGCGCGAAGCTGAAGCTGATGGGTTTCGGTGATCTTCGTGGACTTCATCAGGCTCAGGTCGATCTGGGCAATGCCGTCACTGCGCAGAATGTTGCGGCCGATGTTGCCGAAGCGCTGCACCGGCGTGCAGGTGTTCGTGCCGGCAATGCGCTGGCAGACCGGAAGCGTGCTGAACAGCGAACGACCGCCGGCGAGAAGCATCTCCTCGACCGACATATGGGCCAGATCCAGGCTGGTGTTGAGGTTGGGCCGGATGGAGCTGCCGATCAGGCCGTCAATGCCGCCCAGCGCCAGCGTGGGGTCGCTGCCATTCAGCGGACTGAACGGTGAACCGGCTTGCAGGGTGATAAACGAGCCGACCTGCCAGCCGCCCAGGATGCGCCTGCCGGCGGCGTGGCTGCTCAGCTTACCGGCCGGAATCTCGTAGACGAAGTTGGTGGCGAAGCGGTGTGGCCGGTCATAGGTGGAGCGCCCGCGGTCGGAATTGCGGTTGAAGGAGTCCTGCGACACGGCCACCTCGCCGCGCGCCGAGGGATTAAAGATCTCCGACGCGTTGTCGATGAAGGAGCTCCAGGTATAGTGCGCACCGGCGGTGAAACCCCTCGCGAAACGGCGCTCGAAGCTGACCTGCAGAGAGTGGTAGATGGAGGAAGCGGCGTTGGCGCGCAGGCGGATAATGCCCGCCAACGGGTCCACGCGCGAGCAGCCCTGAACGGTGCCCGCGGCGTTGGTGGGGATCGGCGAGCACTGGACGCGAGGGTTGCCGTCGATAGACTGGAACAGCGCGGTGCCCTTGGTTCCCACGTAGCCGACCTTGAACACCGTGCCCGTCCTGATTTCCCGCTGCAGCTCAAGCGCGAACTGTTCGGAAATCGGCGAGCGGAAATCGCCGCCCACGATGGTGCGGTTCAGCAGGTTCAGGGCCGCCGGATCGCTGGTGTCCGGGAACATTCTCGGCAGTGTTGTCCAGGCGTTGGTCTGGTTGCTGGCGCCGGCCGCCAGCACGAAGGGGAAGGCGCTGAAGATGTTGAGGTTGATGTTGATGAACCCGTAATCGTTGGTGCGGGCATAGCCGCCGCGCACCACCAGTTTGTCTCCGCCGGTCAGCTTGCCCAGCAGGCCCTCTTTCCTGGTCTGCGGGTTCCAACTGAAGCCCACGCGCGGCTGCCAGTTGTTGCGGTCGCGTGGCGGACGCGGCGTCAGGAGAAACACCGGCTGGTTTTTGTTGGCCGCCACGATCCGGTCGTTCAGGTTGTACAGGCTCTGGAACGAATTGCCCGGCGTTTCATAACGCAGGCCGTAGTTGAGCGTAAAGCTCCTCTTGACCCGCCAGGTGTCCTGGGCGAAGAAGAAGTAATCGTTCCAGTTGTAGTACATGATCAACTCGCCGCCCGGCAGGGGCCGGTTGACGTTGACCACCGAGGCCGTGTCATCGACGAAGGTCTGCAGCGTGTCGTAGACCAGCCGGCCCCGAATCTGCGGGATGAACAGGCTCTTCACCTGGATTCGCCGCAGGTCAAGGCCGAACTTCCAGGCATGCGTCCCCTGCGTCCAGGAATAGGTGTCCTGGATCTGGTAGGTGTTGTTGAAGCGGAACTGCGGCAGGTTGACGGCCAGGCCGATGGCCGTGCGGTCGGCGGCGGCGTTGAAGCCGGTCAGGCCAAGCTGCGGGATTTCGATCGAGGGAATGGTCTCGGACGCTGGGTCGAAAGCGGTCGTCGTGGTTCCCAGACGCTGCCAGGAAAGCCGCAGTTCATTCAGGGTGCGCGGGGTGAGGTTGCTGGTCAGCCACACCGACAGCGCCTGTGTGCGGGATGGCACCTGGGTGGTCAGGCCCGGGGGCGTGACCTGGCCGCCGCCGGCGTTGTAGCTGTTGTTGAACAGGAACCGCCCGCCCAGGCTGTGCTTCTGAGTCAACTGGTGGTCGAGGCGGCCCGACCATTGATAGTTGTTGAACACCTGGGAGGTCGAGCTGGTGAGCGAACCCAGCGGGATCTGTGCCGTCTGGCTCCCCACCGTCAGGGGGATGGACTGGCCAATGGGGGCCTGCGCCGCCGGCAGGAACTTCAACAGCGCCTGTACCTGCGGCCGAGTGCCCGCCAGGTTTTGGATCATGGTCTTGCCCTCGGCCGTCGGCACGCCGCGGATGGTGTAGCCGGAGCCGAGCGCGCGCTGTGTCCAGCGCTGGATCGAGCCGAAAAAGAAGGTCTTGTCCTTGCGAATCGGCCCGCCGCCCGTCCCACCAAACTGATGCTCGATGTAGAACGGCGCTTCCTTGTTGCCGGCCGCCTTGTCCAGGTTGCTGAGCGAGTTCAGATGGTTTCCGTTGTAAAACTCGAAAGCCGAGCCGTGGAAGGCGTTGCTGCCGCTCCTGGTGATCACGTTCACCACCGAGCCGGCCGAACGCCCGTACTCGGCCACGAACTGGTTGGTGATCAGCCGGACTTCCTTGACCATGTCGGGGTTGTTCATCACCTGCTGGCGGCCGGCGACACTGGGATCGTTGGAGTCCTGGCCGTCCACCATGAAGTTGTTGCCGCGGGTACGCATACCGTTGGCCGAGAAATTGACGCCGCTCGTGAACCCGCTGTTGCCGCTGTTGAGCTGGCTGACGCCCGGCGCCGAAAGCACGGAGGCGAAGACATCGCGGAAGGTGGTAGTGATTTGTCCGCCGATGGGCAGGTCCGCCAGCCGCCGTTCGTCGAAGCGCACGCCGATCTCGGCGCTGGTGGTGTTCAGCATCGGCGCATCCTCAGTGATGGTGATGGTTTCCTGCACCGCGGCCGGCTTCAGTTCGGGGTTGATGACCGCTTCCTGGTTGAGCACCAGGTTGATCGGCCCGCGAACGTACTTGGTGAAGCCCCGCAGTTCGGCCGTGAGTTCATATCGGCCGACCAGCAGGCCGGGGAAACTGAAACGGCCGTTCACCTCGGTGGTGGCCGAGCGGGTGACGTTGGTATCGAGGTTGCGAACCGACACGGCAGCGCCGGCAACCGCGGCGCCGCTCTGGTCCGTGACTGTTCCGGAGATCGTCCCGCTCGTCGCCTGCCCCCAAACCGCCGTCGGCAGTGCACACGCGGCCAGCAGCAGCGCGACCAGAAGGAAGGTGTACTTTCTGAGGCACTCAGGCATGGTTCGAACTCCTTTTCAAGGATGATGCCGCATTCCCCAAGAGCCGAATCGCAATGGCCGTTGCCGGTCAGGCAAGCCGCACCCGGGATTGCCGCCGGCGCAAGTTTATGAATGTCGGAGTTCTACAACAGCCCAAGCCCTCGCCCGCACCGTTTACGCGCCCTGCCTCGCCAATGACTGCTTCCCTCACAGCAGCGCGTCGTTCTCCCAGACTCGCCTTTCCCTGGTTGAATTATATCACCACTGCCCGGCACTCCCCCAAAGGGTATTTGACGCGGCAGAAGGCAAAAAGTCAGATCATTAATAATTGCCGAAACGGAGATCTCGTGCTCGTCGCAGGGGTCAAGAGGCTGAAAGCGGAAAGCAGAAGGCGGAGAGCGGTAAACGGTCGTCTCCCCCGCCTTGCGCCTTCCGCCTTCCGCCTGATGGCGGGCGGCGGCCGACTTTGTGCTTGGAGGCGGGCGAGGCGCCGGTGTAAACTCCTGCCGCTGCTAAAGGTGGCGCGGAAGGGAGCGGATGGAGCGGCCTCTGTGCGCCGCCATCGCCTCCACCAGGCCAAGGAGCAAATGAAGCATGCAGCAGATCAGCCATGACGTCATTATCCTGGGAACCGGGCTCGCGGGGTTGCGGGCCGCGGTCGAAATCTCGATCCGGACGCGGGGCACGGCCGACATCGGAGTGGTCTCCAAGGTGCAGATCATGCGCTCCCATTCGGTCTGCGCCGAAGGAGGCACCGCGGCGGTCATGCGGCCGGAGGAGGGTGACAGCTTCGAGCTGCACGCCTGGGACACGGTGAAAGGCTCCGATTTCCTCGCCGACCAGGATGTGGTGGATCGCTTCGTGCACCAGTCGCCGGATGAAATCCGGCTGCTCGAGCACTGGGGATGCCCGTGGTCGCGGCGCGAGGACGGCCGCATCATGCAGCGGCCGTTCGGCGGCCACTCGTTTCCCCGCGCCTGCATGGCGGCGGACAAGACCGGCTTCTTCGAGATGCAGGCGCTCTACGACACGCTGGTCAAGTACAACAACTTCAAGCGCTACGACGAGTGCTTCGCCACCGCGCTGCTCGTGGAAGGCGGGCGGTTCGCGGGCCTGACGCTGTACGACCTGGCCAGCGGCGAGTTCTACGTGCTGCGCGGCAAGGCCCTGCTGATGGCCTCCGGGGGCCTGGGCAACCTTTACGGCTTTACCACCTATTCGCAAACCGTTACCGGCGACGGGCAGGCCATCGCCTACCGCGCCGGCCTGCCGCTGGAGGATCCCGAGTTTCTGCAGTTCCACCCCACGGGCCTGGTGCCCTCGGGCATCCTGATCACGGAAGGCTGCCGCGGCGAGGGCGGCTACCTGCGCAACAACCAGGGCCAGCGATTCATGGAGAAGATCGCGCCGAAGATGATGGAGCTGGCCCCGCGCGATATCATTTCCCGCGCCGAAATGACGGAGCTCTTGGAGGGACGCGGCTTTCCGGGCCCCGACGGGCTCGATTTCCTGCACCTGGACCTGACCCACCTGGGAGCGGAGCGCATCAACAAGCGCCTTCCGCTGATCCGCGAAGTGTGCCTGAAGTTCGTGGGCATCGACCCCATCACACAGCCCATCCCCATCCGGCCCGTGGCCCACTACTCGATGGGCGGCATCGAGGCCGACATCGACGGCCGCACCCAGGTGGAGAACATCTGGGCGGCGGGCGAGGTGGCCTGCCACTCCCTGCACGGCGCCAACCGCCTGGGGTGCAACTCGACGGCCGAATGCCTGGTCTGGGGCGGCATCACCGGCGGCGAGATCGCCAAGTATCTCGGCCAGGCGCCCAAGCTGACCGACATGCCGGAAGCCCAAGCGCGCGAAGAAGAGAAGCGCGTTTTCGACGGCCTGCTCCAGCGCAACGGCACGGAGAACCCGGCGCACATCCGCCGCGAGCTGCGCGCCCTCATGGACAAGCACGCGGGTGTCTACCGCACCGGCCAGTCCATGCAGCAGGGGCTGGACAAAATCGCCGAGCTGAAGCAGCGCTTCCGCTGCATCTCGATCCAGGACAAGAGCCGGATCTACAACTCCAACCTCATGCAGGCCCTGGAGACGGAGAACATGCTGGAGCTGGCCGAGGTGCTGCTGTTCGCCGGGCTGGCGCGCCAGGAATCCCGAGGCGCTCATGCCCGCACCGATTGCCCCAGCCGCGACGACGACAAGTTCCTCCGCCATTCCATGGTTTACTCGAGCGGCGGCACTCCGCGGCTGGAATACAAGCCGGTGACCATTACCAACTGGAAACCGGTGGAACGCAAGTACTAAGTTCTAAGTGCTAAGTGCTGAGTACTAAGTGCATCGGCAGGGCTTAGTACTTAGCACTAAGCACTAAGCACGCAGCACTTAGCACTCGGTACTAAGGGGGTTGGCATGGCCGAAATCAAACGGCACGATAATCGGCTCGGGCTGTGGGGATGGCTGGGCGGAGGCCGGTGGGGCATCGAGCGCTATGCCTACATCCTGCACCGCCTCACCGGCCTGGGCATTCTGTTCTACTTCCTCATGCACATCGTGGTGACCAGCCTGCGCGCCGCCGGCGTGTACCTGTGGATCGAAGGCGGATTCTTCCATCAGCCGATTTTTCGGGTCGGCGAGTTCCTGGTCTATGCCGCGTTCGCCTACCACGCCTTCAACGGCATCCGCCTGGTGCTGGTGGAGCTGGGGTTCGCGGTGGGCGCGCCGATCGAGCCCGTCTATCCCTACAAGACGTCGCTCGACGTTCAGCGGCCCCTGCTCGTTGTCATGATGATCCTGGCGGCCATTTTCCTGGCCGCCGGCGGCTATGAGGCCATCGGGCTGGCCCGCTAGGAGGAGAGATGCGCGAAACGAAGTACTGGACGTGGCACATGGCGGCGGGAGTGGTGATCTTCCTCCTGCTGGGCCTGCACATGCTGGTCATGCACCTGGGCGGGTGGACGCACCTGTTCGCCCCCTTCGGCGGCGAGGCCGTCTCCAGGGTCAACAGCCTGTTCCGCGACGGCAAGCTGTTCTTTACCGTGACTTACATTCTGCTGCTCGGCGTGGCCCTTTACCACGGGCTGTACGGCCTGCGCACCATCCTGTTCGAGCTGACGCTGAAGCCGGCGGCGGAAAAGGCCGTCACGTTTGTCCTGCTGGTCGTGGGGCTGGGGCTGTTCGCGGTGGGCACCTGGGCCGCCCTCATCGCGCACCAGGTAGCCATAGCGGGAGGAAGGGGGTAGCCGTTTCTAGCGCATGTTTACCGATTTTCGCGGCCTGGGGCCCGCAATTCATTGAAAACATTCAGGCGCGTCCACGATTTCGGAAAAACGTAGTGACACACTTTGTATCGTCCAGCCCCATTTTTCTCTTGA
>Ga0315280_10004698_pt1 | contig 19943 bp, 24 predicted proteins | sample YL17G06_40_MG_FD_203697 | JGI IMG/M metagenome (GOLD analysis project Ga0315280, IMG submission 203697) | Sediment microbial communities from Yellowstone Lake, YNP, Wyoming, USA - YL17G06_40 | ecosystem: Environmental > Aquatic > Freshwater > Lake > Sediment | place: USA: Wyoming | collected... | reverse complement strand
GGCGGGGTCGTAGTTCAGTTTGGTTAGAACGCTGGCCTGTCACGCCAGAGGTCGCGAGTTCAAGTCTCGTCGGCCCCGCCAGTTTTCTAACCTTAGTTGACAAGCTGAAAAAAGCTGAAATATAATATAAAAGTGGATATGGGGGCGAACGGATTCGACGGAGATAGTGAGGCAGAAGCTGCATGTCGAGATTCCACCCACCTCGCAAAACGGTGGACCCAAGTAAGTGCAGAAGCACAACCACTCGCTGCCTAATCAATAGGCATGCCGTTTCTCGAGTTCCCTCCTGCGGTTCTCGAGAAGCGTCGACGAGCAGGATAGCGAACCTGGTGCGCCCTGAACCTGGTGAGTGAAACGCTCCTGGGGCTGGTTCTTCGGCGTTTTTCCCTTTCGAACGCCGCTGAACGAGATCAAAGAAGGGGATATGCATGTAGAAAGTTTCTGCTGAATGTCTTCGGACGCGGGTTCGATTCCCGCCGCCTCCATGATGCTGCAATATTAAGAATTGATAGGCTATAAAGACACAAGATCACGCCGGCTGGCCTTCACTCTCCTTCTTTTCTCTTCGTTCCTTTCCTTTGCCGCTGCTCAGCCCACACTTAAGGTTGAGGCTCGTGATTATAAAGATTACAGCCGGGTCGTCATTACCTTTCCGTCCGCTCTCCCCTTCAGCCTGGAAAAAAGCGAGTCCTTCCTTCAAGTCAATATAAAATCGCCGATAGCCTTCCGGCTTAAGACCCAGCCTCTCCGCAGCCGGTTTATCAAATCATTCAGCTGGAACATAGTCAGCGGCTCCTACATCCTGGCTATCGAAGCTCAGCACAGCCGCTTCCGGTATGACTCCTTCAGCATCGAAAAGAAGCGCCAGCTGGTGATCGATTTTTATCCGGAGATAGAAAAGCCAACAGAGAGCGCCGCAAAGGTAAAGGAAAAAGCGCCACCAGAGCCAGTAAAAAAAGAGGAGAAACTCCCTTCCGCTGAGACAGGTGCACCTCCTCAAAAGGGAAGTGCGCCAGTGGCAAAAGGTATCAGGACCATTGTCATCGACCCCGGCCACGGCGGGCTCGAAAGTGGAGCCAAGGGGAAATTTGGAACACTGGAAAAAGATATCACCCTGGCCATCAGCCTGAAACTCAAGGCTGTGATCGAAAAAAACCTGGCTTATCATGTGGAACTGACCCGCGATAAAGACATGAATGTCGTGCTCGATGACAGGGCGGCCATTGCTAATAACCATAAAGCCGACCTTTTTATCAGCCTCCACGCCAACAGTTCCTATCGAAGAAATGCCCAGGGCTCAGAGACTTTTTTCCTCAGCTTGAATGCCTCGGACGAGGAAGCGCGGCGCCTGGCTTACCTTGAAAACAACTCCACCCAGTTCGAGAAACCCATTGATGAGCAGGATAAGGACCAGATCATGATGATTTTGTGGGATATGGCACAGTCCGCCTATCTTAAGCAAAGTCAGCGGCTTGCGGAAATCATTCAGGATGAGCTGAATTCTCTCTTGGGCACCGCCAACCGGGGAATCAAACAGGCGCCTTTTAAAGTCTTGACAGGAGTGGCATGCCCAGCTGTCTTGGTCGAAGTGGCTTTTATCTCCAACCCGGAGGAAGAAAGGGACCTGGTGAAGGAAGAATTCCAGAACAACGTGGCCCAGGCCATCTATCGCGGGCTCGTGACCTACATCAAGCTGATATCTTAAGGAAAAGCGAAGAATGGACAAGAAGAGATGGATTATTTTCGGACTGGTCGTAGTTTTTCTTCTTGTCCTTGTCTTTATTTTCTTTAAAGGCGGAGGGCAGGAAAAAGTCAAGCAGGCGGCCGGGATATCTGCTTCGGAGAGTGCCCCAGAGCAAGAGCAGCCCAGGGAAACCAAAATAGTGACTCTCTTCTTCCTTTCTGAAGAAGACAGCCTGCTCCATCCTGAACTGAGACAGATTGTGACCGGGCCATCGGGTGTCCAGGAGGCAGAACAGGTCGTTACGGAACTTATCAAGGGATCGGATAAAGGCTACCTTTCTCCTCTGCCTCCGGAGACGAAATTAAGACAACTGTTTATCACCAAGGACGGAGTAGCCTACGTGGACTTTTCCAAAGAATTCATGGAAAATCATCCCTCCGGGTCCTCGGCGGAGTTAGCGACAGTTTATTCCATCGTCAATTCCCTAACTTATAATTTTAAGCCGATAAAAAAGGTCTTCATCCTGGTCGAGGGTGGAGAAAAGGAGACATTGGGAGGGCACATTAGTCTGAGCCGGGCTTTCGTCCCCCTTTATTCTCTTAACGCAGAGTAACATCGAAATCTTCAGCTCACGAGCTTCGTTTCCATGAAAACTTTACCTCAAGTGGTTATTGTGGGTTTTCCCAATGTGGGAAAATCAACGCTTTTTAACAGGCTTTTGAAAAAGAAGAAGTCCCTGGTTCATTCTTTGCCGGGGATGACGCGGGATGTTGTTTCTGCCATCGGCTCTTTGGAAGGGAAAAGGTTTATCCTCACGGATACCGGGGGTCTCGATGAGTCCGTGCGGATTCCCCTCGCTTCTGCCATAAAGGAGAAAGCCTGGGCGGCTGCCAAAAAAGCTGATGTTCTTCTCTTTGTTCTCGACGGGAAAAGAGAAATCTTGCCCGGAGAAGAAGAGTTAGTGCATTCTCTGAGAAAGCTCGGCAAGCCCATTCTCATTGTCCTTAATAAGATCGACTCTGCCGGACAGGAGGAAAGAATCGGGGATTTTTTTAATAGATTAAAAGCCGAAACAGTTTTGGCCGTTTCCGCGGAACACAAAAGAGACCTGGATCTGCTTGAAGAGCGGCTGGCGCGCCTTCTTCCCAGCACGCCATCAGAAAAGGTGGACCTCAAGCCGCTCAGAGTGGCCATAATAGGCCGGATAAACGTCGGGAAATCCTCTCTGATCAACCGCCTTTGTGGCGAGGAACGCCTGATTGTCAACAGCTCCCCCGGGACGACGCGCGACAGCACGGACACTTTGGTCGTCAGGAATAAAAAAGTGTTTTGCCTGGCGGACACAGCGGGAATTCGCAAATTGAGCCGGACAAAGGATAAGAGAGAGAAAGCCGGCATCATCAAAGCAAAAAAGGACATTGCTCGAGCGGATGTCTTGTGCTTACTCATGGATGCCCAGGAATTTCCCACCCGCCAGGATATCGCCATCGCTCACTTGGCTTATGATTCGGGAAAACCTTTTCTCCTGGCTCTCAACAAATGGGATTTGGTCCCAAAAGGGGAATTTCATCAAAAGCTTAGAGAAATAGTCTATCGAAGAATGCCTTTCGTTTCTTACGCTCCGTTGCTTTTTATTTCGGCCTTGACGGGAAAGGGTGTTAGCAAAATCCTTGACCTCGCCGAGGAGGCTTATCGCCGCAGTTCTCTGAGGGTAGAAACGTCCCGTCTGAATGAATTCTTGACCTGGGTGAATGTAGCCCATCCCCCTGTGACCAGAACAAAAAGGAAAATAAAGATCAAGTACATGACGCAGAAATCCGTCCAGCCGCCGACATTTATCCTTTTTAGCCATAATCCAACCCCTTTCTTGCCCGCCTACGAGAAATTTTTCCTCGAGCTGTTGAGGAAGAAATTCAGCCTTTGGGGGACTCCTCTCCGTCTGATTATGAGAAGGAGCTAACGTGGGTTTGTTTTTCTTGACTTGAGCCTTTATTCTATTATAAATTTATCTTTCTTCTTTCCTCTTTTAGACGATTTAAGAAAATAAGGAGGCTGAGATGAGTCAAAAGAGAGTCGGTTTCGTCCTTGTGGCGCTCTTTGCCTTTTCTTTCGTGCTTTTTTTCACAAGCTGCCAGAAGCTCAGCGTCAGCAAGTTAAGCGCCAACTATCATTTCTCGAAAGCCAATCAGTTTTTCAAAGATGGCAAATACCGAAAAGCAATAGCCGAATATGAAAATACGGTGAAATATAATCCCAAGATGATCCAGGCGTACAGATTCTTAGGGGAAAGCTACAAAAGCCTTTTCAAGCCCGGCGTTGACACACCGGAGAATAAGGAAATCGCTGATAAGGCGCTGGCTGCTTTTCAGAAAGCCTACGAAGCTGACCCTAACAGCAGAGAAATAATCTTTTCTCTTGGGGACATGTACGACAAGCTGAGAAACGTCACGGAAGCCGAAAAATACTATCTCAGGATCCTTGAGTTAGAACCGGCAAATATGGGCAATTACTATGTCGTGGCCGAGTTCTACAAAAGATATGCTGCTGAAAAGGAAGAGCTGAGAAAAAAAGCTGAATCCATGTATCTTCGGAGAATCGAGTTGGATCCGGAGAATCCACAGGGGTATGCTTATATGGCTAATTATTATGACCAGATAGCTCCTGTCCCAGATTTTGATAAGGCAGTAGAATTCCTTAATAAGCGTGCTCAATTGGATCCAAACAATGCTGAAGTTCATTATTCTATTGGAGTGAATCGCTTTTATAAGGCTTATCGTCTTCAAAACGCCTTATCCTTTGAAGAAAGGGAAAGACTGGGAAAAGAAAGTGAAAAGGCATTATTGAAGGCGACTGAGCTCAATCCTTCTTACCCGGAACCTTATGCTTATTTAAATCTTGTCAATAGAAACATTTTTGCCCATGTCTACCCTGAAAAAGCAGCCAGGTATGTAGCAGAAGCAGACAGATGGACAGAAAAATTCCAGGATGTGAGGAAGAGGGCACTTGAAAAAGAGAGACTCGAAAAAGAATTGAAAAAATCTGAATAAGCCTAAATTCATATTTTTTCGGACTCCTATGATGAATGTTTATTCCTCTTAGGGACGAGAACCCGACCAGCCGTATCCCCTTTATCACAATTTTTATTATTGCCCTCAACTGCCTGATTTTTCTTTATCAGGTCTTCTCCCCCCAGGGACTGGACTATTATACCCAGAAAATGGGGGCCATTCCCTACGAGATTACCCATTTCAAGACTCTGGCCCATATTCCTCGGCTCTCGCCGCCGCTGGCCCTTTTCACCTCAATGTTTCTGCATGGCAGCCTCTTCCATCTTCTTGGGAACATGCTTTTTCTTTGGATTTTTGGGAATAACGTGGAGGATTTCCTCGGTCCTTTCCGGTTTATCCTTTTCTATCTCTTGTCTGGATTGGGTGCGAGCTTCGGCCACATTGTCTTCAATCCCAATTCCCATGTGCCGATGATCGGGGCCAGCGGGGCCATCGCCGGGGTGCTGGGGGCCTATTTCATCCTCTATCCCAAAGCTCGGGTGTTGACCCTGGTTTTTCTGTTTGTCTTCATCCGCGTCGTGCCCATACCTGCGGCTTATGTCCTCGGGTTCTGGTTTTTAATGCAGGTGTTGAATATCGGACTGGGGGGAGGAGTGGCTTGGTTTGCCCATATCGGCGGGTTTCTCATCGGGATCGCCCTGATCAAGGTCTTTTTTAGGAGAAAGAAGAGACGGGTCTGGGTGAATTGACCCGGCTTTGTCGTCGCCTAAAACGGGCTGAAATCTCGATAATTCATAAGAAAATAACATTTTAGGACCCCCCGGGCACCCCCCTTCAGGTTGACAACCGGCTCAATATTTAGTATTTTATTGAATCATTTTATTTTAATCCTGATTCTAAGGAATAGAGTGATGAAGACATTTGTCCCTAAGAAGGATGACGTCGAGAGGAAATGGTGGCTGGTGAATGCCGAAGGGAAAGTTCTGGGACGCCTGGCCACAGAAGTGGCCACACTGCTCCGCGGAAAGAAAAAGCCGCAATTTGCGGATTTTTGCGATACCGGTGACTTCGTCATCGTGATTAATGCGGAGAAAATCAATGTCACCGGAAAAAAAGCGGAAGAAAAGGTTTATTATTCTCATTCGGGATATCCGGGCGGGCTGAAGACCGAAACTCTTAAGGATCTCCTCAATAATAAACCTGAAGAGGTGATTCGCCGGGCTGTCCGGGGAATGATTCCTAAGAATAAGTTAGGTCGCGCCGTCTTTAAGAAGCTTAAAGTCTATCGCGGGCCTCATCATCCTCATGAGGCTCAAAAGCCTCAGGATTACCAGTTTTAGGAGGAACCTTGAGTTTAATTCAGTACTACGGAACAGGAAAAAGAAAAACCTCGATTGCCCGAGTTTTTCTGCGCTCAGGAAAAGGGGATATCACTTTGATCGTGGACAAAAAACCCCGGCCTTTTGCCGAATATTTTCACCTGGATTCGCATAAATATCTCATTCGGCAGCCTCTTCTTTTAACGGACACCGAAAGCAAATTTGATATTTTTATGCGCATCAGCGGCGGAGGCATCAAGGGACAGGCCGAAGCCATCCGCTTAGGAATTGCCCGCGCTTTGGTGGAATTCAACAGAGAGCTCAGGCCGACCTTGAAGGATGCGGGTTTCCTCACCAGAGATTCCCGGATCAAGGAAAGAAAGAAGTATGGGCTGTTAGGTGCAAGAAAGTCACCGCAGTATCACAAAAGATGAGGGGAGGACAGACGTTGGTTTCAGTAACGATGAAAGAACTCTTAGAGGCGGGTGTTCATTTTGGCCACCAGACCAAAAGGTGGAATCCGAAGATGAAGGAGTATATCTTCGGTCAGCGAAACGGCATCTATATTATCGACCTGCAAAAGACCATCAAGATTTTCAAGGAAGCGCTGCAGTTTATCAAGAGTGTCGCTGAGTCGAATAGAGATATCCTTTTTGTCGGCACAAAAAAACAGGCGCAGGATATCGTAAGAGAAACAGCCGGACGGTGCGAATGCAGCTATGTCAACCAGCGCTGGCTGGGCGGCCTGCTGACAAACTTCTCCGTGATCCGGGGGAGCGTGGAAAAGCTCGTCGAGCTCGATGAGATGAAAGAGGACGGCCGCTGGGAGCTCCTTTCCAAAAAAGATCAATCCAAGATGGAGAAGCTGCACAAGAAGCTGTCCAAAACTCTTGGCGGGATCAGGAAGATGACAGTGCTGCCCGGTGCTCTGTTTGTGATCGACTCGGCCAAGGAAGAAATCGCCCTCACTGAGGCCCAAAAGCTGGGGATTCCTATCGTTGCCGTGGTGGATACCAACGGAAATCCTGAAAGTATCGATTATCCCATTCCCGGAAACGACGATGCCGTAAGAGCGATCGAATTGTTTACCTCCAAAATAGCCGAGGCGGTGGTTGAAGGCAAGAAGAGCAAGCTGCAGAAAGAACTCGAGGGGTCGAAGAAGGAGGAAAGTGAAACAACCGCGGAAGCGGTTGCCCCAGACGAAGAGATTGCCGGAATAGACAAGCCTACGAAGAAGGGTTAATCAAGGAGAGAATGATGAAAATAACGGCGGAAAAGGTCAAAGAACTCCGGCAGAGAACCGGAATCGGAGTCATGGAATGTAAAGAAGCTCTTCAGGAGTGCCAAGGCGATATTGAAAAAGCCATCGCCTCCCTGAGGAAAAAAGGATATTCCCGGGCCAAAGAAAAGATGAGCCGGGAGGTGTCGCAGGGACTCATCCAGTCCTACATCCATCTGGAGGGAAAAATAGGCGTTCTGGTGGAAATCAACTGTGAATCTGATTTTGTGGCCCGGAACGAGGAATTCAAAGAGCTGGCGAAAAACATGGCCATGCAGATTGCAGCGGCAAACCCCCGCTATGTCTCAGCAGAGGAGATTCCAGCCCAGGAGATTGAAGGAGAGAAGGAGATTATCCGGGCTCAGCTGCAGGACACCAAGAAGCCTCCCCAGATTATAGAGAAAATTGTCGAGGGAAAGCTCAGGAAATATTTCGAAGAAGTCTGTCTGATGGACCAGCCGTTCATCAAAGACGATAAGATGTCCGTCCAGCAGCTCATCGCCTCCCACATCGCTAAGTTCGGGGAAAACATCAAGGTGAAAAGGTTCGCCCGGTTTGAGCTGGGCAAGGACTGACATATAAAGCGATGGCTCGCCTAAAGCCGGCCTACAAGAGAATTCTTCTCAAACTTTCGGGGGAGTCTCTTCTGGGCCGGCGGCCTTACGGAATTGATTTTGAGCGGGCCAACTCGATTGCCCAGGAGATCAAAGAGATCCATGACCTGGGAGTCCAGGTGGCCATCATGATCGGCGGCGGGAACATTTTCCGCGGAAACCAGGGGACCGAGGCTGGGATGGACCGCGGAGCCGCAGACCAGATGGGACTTTTGGCCACGGTCATCAACGGCATCGCTCTCCAAGAAGTCCTGGAAAAGCAAGGGCTTTTTAGCCGCCACGTCTCGGCCATCGAGATCAAGGCTGTGGCTGAGCCATTTGTGCGGCGCCGGGTGATCAGGCACTTAGAAAAAGACAGAGTCGTAGTTTTCAGCGCCGGGATCGGCAGTCCCTATTTCACCACGGACACGGCGGCGGCGCTCCGGGCCTTAGAGATCAAGGCCCAGGTGATAATGAAAGCCACGAAGGTGGACGGCGTTTACAGCGCTGATCCGATGATCGACAAGGCGGCCAAGAAATTCGACACGATCAGCTACCTGGATGTCATCAAGAGGGGACTCAAAGTCATGGACTCCACAGCCATTTCCCTGTGCAAAGACAACAACCTGCCCATCATAGTCTTTAATTTGAACAAAAGAGGGAATATCAAGCGCGTGGTCATGGGCGAAAAAGTTGGAACTTTGGTCCATTGAAGAGGGGAAAAAATGGTCAAAGATGTCTTGAGGGAACTTGAAAAAAGAATGAAAGTCTCAACCGAGCATTTCCGCAAGGAATTGAGCAAACTGAGAACTGGCCGGGCCAATATCAGCCTTTTTGAGGATGTCAAGGTCGAATATTACGGAACGCTGACTCCGATCAATCAATTGGCCACCTTGGGAATTCCTGACCCCACTCTCATCACGGTCCAGCCCTGGGATCCTTCTCTTTTAGAGGCGATCGATAAGACCATCCGGGCTGCCGACCTGGGGCTTAACCCCATCAACGACGGAAAGACTTTGAAAGTTCCGATCCCGCCGCTGGATGAGGAAAGACGAAAGGACATAGCCAAGCGGATCAGAAAAATGCTCGAAGAGGAAAAGACAGCGCTGCGCAATATGCGCCGCGAGAGCAAAGAGCAGATCGAGCAGCTCGAGAAGGATAAAAAGATCACCGAGGATGACAAATTTTCCGGCCTGGAAAAACTTCAGGAGATTATGGACGATTACACCAAGAAGATCGAAGAGGCTGCTTCGGCCAAGGAAAAAGAAATCCTCGAGCTTTGATAGCTAAGCCCTTCGCCTCAACCAGCTCTCTGTTGTTCCAAACTTTGTCCTTATCACCACACCCCAGGCTATAATGCTCAGGCAGAAAGAGAAGAGGAATCCGAGAATGGGGATGAATTTGATGAGGCTGATGAGGATCAATCCGAGGATGACAGCCGCCAAGGGTGCAACGCTCTTGTTCCCGAAGGCCTTGCCGATGCTCTCTCCGAAGAAATAAAAAAGAACCACTGTTCCGAAAATCTTGATGACAACGCCTACGCCGACGAGGAAGAGCAGGAAGGGAATGCCGATGAGAACAAAAGAGAGTAAGGCGGAGATGATGACGAGGCCCGTAAAGAGGACCAAGGCCGCGATGCCTGCCCCCACTACCGGCCAGAAGGCGGCTCTGATTTGGGAGGAAGCGAGGGACAGTTGCCGGGGGAAGATGGCGGCAATGACGATGGCCAAGAGCAGCCAGATGAACGTGGTGATCAGCTTGAGAATCAGGATAAAGGGGATGAGAGGAGGAAAGAAGAAAAAGCCGCCCTTGAAGATCTTTGAAGCGAGCTCTGTGGATTTAAAATAGACTGTATCCCCCTGGATGACGCATCCCGGCTCTTTGTTGAGCACTCCCCCCAGGGAGATCACGTCTCCCTTGACTACGGCCGATGAACGCAACGTGATCGCCGACCCGATGCCGACGACGGAATCCCTGACTTCTCCGCTCAAGGTGATGGTTCCGCCGAATGCGACGATATTTTCTTTGACTCTCCCCTCGACGGTGACATTCCCGCCAAAGGAGATGACGTTATCCTGGACTTCATCCTTGGCCACGAAGACATCTTCTTTAACAGTGATATTCTCCAGGCCATGCAGAGGGCGCAGCGCGCCGAGAAGAAAGAGCGCGATAAAGGCGAACGCGATTTTATTTTTCATATTTTTTCTCCCATCATAAATTTCTTTCGGAGAACATAAAAAAACGTGATGAATAAAACCAGTGTCAAAGTGATGATGAAGATTTGAACTCCAGGGCTGATAAGCGTTGTGAGAAGAGTGAGGCCTTTATAGAAAGGTTGGGTGAGTAAACTCAAAACCTTTCCCGCAAGGGAAAGAATGGTGACAAGCTTGGCTATAAAAACAGCGACATTTTTAGCGTATTCCCACATGGAATGGTTGAGGGTTGTTAGCAGAGAGAGCAAATATTTCCCCCCGGAAATGGCGACGATTATGAGGAGTAGGGCCAGCGATGATAATCCCGCCGCGAAAGCGATCAGCCAGACCGGAAGATGCCGCTTGGCCGGAGCAATTTTAGCCATAACCCGCCCGGTGAAGTCTGTAGGAATGTCCAGGCTCGGCAGGCTCGAGGCAGCCTCGGTGAGGAGTTTTCTTTCTTCGACAGCCTCACGGCATTTGGGGCAAGCGCTTAGGTGCCTTTCGATTTTTTCCCTTTGGTCGGCAGGGCTCTCCCCATCAAGATAGGCGTAGATTTCAACAATTTTTAGACAACTCATGGTTTCGCCTCCAAAAGCTCGCGAATCATCTCTTTGGCCTGATAGACGCGATTTTTGACCGTGCCGACAGGAAGATTCTTTATTTCAGCCATTTCCTCGTAGCTGAGCCCGTTCGTATGCCTCCAGACAAAAAGCTCCCGGAGGGGAGCCGGGATTTGCTCCAAGGCCCACTCGACCTTCTTTCCGAGCTCAGCCAGCTCGAATTTCCAGACGACTGAAGGCTCATCATCCCGGATTTCCAGGGTCAGGCCTTCGCAGTCTTCGCCTAAAGGCTCACTCAGGGAAAAGGTCGGGATTTTTTTCTTGCGCCAGTAGTCGATGACCAAGTTCGAGGCGATTTTGAACAGCCAGGTGCTGAATTTATACTTGGGCTCAAAGGAGCGAAGCGAGGCATAAGCCCTGACAAAAACATCCTGCGTGAAATCTAAGGCCATCTCCCGTTCTCCGACCATGCGCCCGATGTAATTCAGAAGGGGCTGCTGATAATTCCGGACAAGCATTTCAAAAGCGTTTTTTTCTCCTCGAAGGGTCCGTCTGACGAGTTCTTTTTCCTTCTCTTCATTCATGGAGGACATCCTGTCCTCAAGGATTTATACGAAAAAGCAGAGAAATGGTTTATTGACTTTCTCGGAGGGGGGAGGTCGTCGATGACCTCGCAGTCAGGTGGAACTTCGAGCTCAAACACCTTTGGCGCCAGGCGAGGGTTGGCCTTGACCCGGCTGAAATGGAATTCCCGCTTGTTTCCCGCCCAGTCGAAAAAAACAGCTTTCTCGATCAGCCAGGTTTTCTCCTCGACTTCAAGCAGGATATGGGAAAACTCTCCTTCTTGCTTCGGAGTCAACTTAAGCTGCACCGGAGTCTTGTTTTCTGAAGGGAAAGAGGCGGGCTCAATGAGGTAGTTATCTTTGAGTTTTCGTTTACCCGTGAGAAGAGCAAAAATTTCTGAGTCCTTTTCCTCAGGGGAAAGGGCGTGGCGGAAGAGCTGATTATCGTCAGGATAATATGCCAGGGAGATGCCTTCTTTGTAAAGATAAACATTCCGCTCGGGGACTTGGTATTCCCAGCGCATGAGGTCCGGCCTCTGAAAATAAAATCTCCCCCTCTCGCGGAGCGGTGTAGCGATGGAGGCGGAGTATTCAACCTGTTCAAAATCGGCCTGGAGGGACTGGAGCGAAGATAGTCTTTTTTCGATATTCACCACCGCGTCTTGAACGGAAAAAGAGATGCTGAGAAGACAAACAAGAAGCCATCCAAGCGCGCGTTTCATGCTCCATGAAATTATAGTCGAAGTGGGAATAAAAAAGAATGGGTCCAAAATTTCTTTGGAAAAGGAACAGGCTTTCTGTTATAAATTTTTACGTGCAAACGGAGTTTTTCCTCCTTCTCGGCGTTTATTTTATTCTTATCGTTTTTGTCGGCCTGAAATTTTCGCGCCGGATGAAAAGCCTTGAGGATTTTTTCCTTGCCTCCCGTTCCCTTTCGGGTTTGTTCATCTTTGTCTCTTTGACCGCATCCTGGTTCGGCGCCACGTCCATTCTTGTTACCACCGACGAGGCTTTCCGAATCGGTCTGAGTGCCTTCTGGCTTGTGGGTCTGCCGGCTGTGGTCACGGTTCTCATATTTGCCTTTTTCCTCGCCGGACCCATCCGCCGCCTCGACATTCTCACTCTTCCCGACCTCGTGGAGCTTCGCTATGGGAGAACGGTCCGGCATTTGGCCTCTCTTTTGATTTTCTGGTACATGGTTGTCCTGGCGTCTTCCCAGATGGTTGCCCTGGGTAATTTTTTTAGTCCCTTCTTGGGCATTTCCTATTTTTGGAGTCTGGTCTTAGGGACGGCGGTTGTCCTCATCTACCTTCTCAGCGGGGGCCTTTTTTCCGTAGTGGCCACCGACGTTCTTCAGTGTTTTCTTTTAACAGCGGGGATGATCGGTCTGGCCTTTTTTCTTTGGGGGGCTTCTCCCGTCGAGACAGTTCTTGAGGCGGCCCGCCAGGCTGGAAAACAAGGGTATTTCCACTTTTTTTTCGACTTAAAAAGAAATCTCCTCATCGCTCTTTCCTTCACGCTGGCCTGGACGATTTCTCCTATCGCCTGGCAGAGGATTCAGGCAGCAAAGACGGCGAAGAAAGCCAAACAGGGGCTGTTCGGAGCTGCAGGGGCGTTTGTCGTTCTCTACAGCCTTGTCGTTTTCATCGGCATTTTTTCCCTTCCTCTTTTCTTTGACCGTCAGCTTTCTCATCCCCTCATTTCCGAGATCGTTGCGTCAAAGATAGGAAAACTCTGGGGAGGGCTACTTTTTATCGCTGTTGTCTCGGCCATTTTATCCACCATGGACACCGCCCTCAATACGGGCGCTCTGGGTTTGACCCGGGACATTTACTTGCGGATTTTTTCTCCTCAAAAAGAGAAACAACCATCCGCCGTCTGGGTAAGCCGGGTATCCACTTTTCTGGTTGCCGTTCTGGCTTTTGCCGTCGCCACACGATTCCAAAGTATCCTTAAGACTATCGGGGTAGCCTCTGAAATCATGGCCGAAGGCCTTTTCATCCCGGGTCTGGCCATGCTTTTTCTAAAAAAGAAGCGGCCTTTGGCCGGCGGGTTGAGCCTAATTTTGGGAGGAATCTTTGCCCTGGCGAGTTTCCTCGCTGCGATGGAGATTCTTTCCTTCCGTCTTCCCGTTTGGCCTTTTTCTGTCCCCTATGGACTGGCCCTCAGTTTGATTGGGTTCGCCGTGGGATTTTTGTTGGACCAAGTTCGTCTCTCCCGCTCCCGCCCTGACTCCGTTTAAGTTGTCTATTGCGGTTGTTATATCGGAAAGATTCGTCTTTCGAGGTTATGTTTATTGGTTCTCTTCCAAATTGTGTAGGTCAAACACACGGAAAGGATCGGAGCGACCTTGAGGATTTAGCCTTCCCGTGTGTTTGGTCATGCCATTTACTCATACAAAATGGAAGAGAATCTGTTGATTTAGAGCGAGCCCACAGCCCGAGCCTATTTAGTTTTGCCGAAGAATCATGTATCATGATGAGCAATGTCCGCGTGGGAAAAATTCCGTTGGAAAGCGGTCGGGATCATAGGAAGAGCGATTTTACGATTATGGACAAAATCGTGCCGGATGAAAGTCGTCGGCGAGGAAGACTACCTTAGGTTAAAACGGGAAAAGAAGCCTATTATCCTATTGATTTGGCATGGCCGGCTTTTTCTCGTTCCCTATTTTTTCCGCAAGCGTGGGATCTCGGCGCTTGTCAGCCCGAGCAAGGACGGCGAGATCCTTGCCCAGATTGGCTCAGGCTGGGGATACCGGATTTTTCGGGGGTCGAGCTCTCATTCTATCGTCCGCGCCTGGGGCGAGATGAAAAATGAGCTCCAGAAAGGAGGAGAGTTGATCGTCATCCCAGACGGACCTCGTGGCCCAAACCGGGAGCTGAAGCCAGGCTGCCTGAAGTTGGCCCAGGAGACAGGAGCGCTTCTTGTGCCCTTCTCCTTTTCGGCCTCGAGAAAAAAAATCCTGAAAAGCTGGGACAGGTTCTTGTTTTTTTACCCCTTTTCAAAAATTTTTGCCCTTTACGGGAAACCCATAGCCATCGACCCTCTTTTGGATGAGGAGAGTTTCGAGAAAGAACGCCAGAGGATCGAACATCTGCTCAAAGAGCTCGACTCCGCGGCCGACCATTATTTTGAAAAGACCCGAAGCGTGCCTGAATAGAGCTTTGCCTTGCCCTCTTTTCCGCTTTATGCTATAAAGATAAACAAAAAACCAGGAGGGTGAAATGAACAAAAAATCTGTGTTTATTGCCGTTTTTGCAGTCTCTTTTGCAGTAGCCGCCATTTTTCTCTGTGGGCAAACGGCCGCAGACCACATCCGTCAGGGAGACGGGTATTACGCCAATTTTGACGATGCCAAAGCTCTGGACGAATACTTGCTTGCCGCTAAAGCTGAGCCTGCGAATTACGAAGCCCTGTGGAAAGTTTCCCGCGCTTATTTTGATCTCGGGGACCTCGTGGATTCGAAAGAAGAAAATGCGGCCGGGAAGCAGAAGAAAATGTATCTCGAGTCGGAGTCTTATGCGAAGCAGGCGATCAAGGCGAATCCCGATGATACCTGGGGACACTTTTTTCTCTCCGCTGCCATGGGCAAACATGCGCTCCTTTTAGGGAAAAAAGAGCAGATCAACATGTCTAAGAGGATCAAGGCGGAGATCGAGAAAGCCATTGCTTTGGATAATAGCAACGACCTTGCTTATCATGCCCTTGGCCGGTGGCATCGCCGCATGGCCGAGATCGGGGGGATGCAGCGGTTTTTCGGTGGCATGATCTACGGGTCAATTCCTAAGGGAACGTTCGAGGAATCAGAGCGATATTTCAAGAAGGCCATCGAGCTTCGCTCGGATTACACCAACCATTATCTTGAGCTCGGCCGGACCTACCTGGCGATGAAGAAAAATGACCTTGCTGCCCAGGAGTTCCAGAAATGCCTCGACGCCCCGATCAGGACCTCCAAGTGCCATGTTTATAAGCAGGAGGCGCAACAAGAACTGGATAACCTGAAAAAAAAGAAATCGTAAAATTTTGTTTTCCGAAAATATCTGACTGGGCCCTAATCGGCGTTAAAGCATCGCATGCCTTTAACCTCAAAGAAAATATTCATTCTCATTTTCTGTGCCTGTCTTCTGGCTTTGAATGCTGCAGCTTTTGAGTTCAGCCTCAAGATCAACGGCGGCTGGGGTTGGATGAACGCCGGGGATTTAAATAAGAGCATTTCGGGATGGCGGCAATACTATGAGGACAGGCAAGGCCCCTCCTTTTCCTCTACCTATAGTGTTAGAGAGATGCACGGCACTTATGAGGTTGGAACCGAAGCGGCGGTCAGGCTTTCTTCCCGGTGGAGCATCGGCCTGGGGATAAGCTTTTTGCCGTTCAGCCGCAAGGGCGAGATTTCCACAAAACTGGCCACCCAAGAAAATTATACGCACTCGCAAACCCAATGGGGCACCGTTTCTCTTGAGGAGACAACTTCACAGTCGCCTTCCTACGAAATTGAGACTGTTCCTTTAACTCTCAGCATCTACTATCTTTTGCCTCTTGGAGGGAAATATCATCTTTGTTTGGGAGGAGGCGGCGGTCTTTACCTCGGCCGATATAGTTATAAGGAGGAATACTCTTACCGTTTTAATTACATCGACGATCAATATTCAGCCAATTCTTCCGTTCAATATGTGGACGATTACTCCTCTGCGGGCGAATATTCAGAGACGGCAAAAACGCAAGCTTTTGGCCTCCACGCCACTGCCGCGCTAGACATCAGAATCAGCCCTGCCTTCTTCATCTCCTTTGAGGTGTTGGGGAGGTGGGTGAACCTCGGCGGCTGGGAGGGGGAAAAAACCGACTCCTATGATTGGTCTCACATTTGGGGTTTATGGGGCGCTTATTCAGACAACGGAGATGTGGAAGAATCTTATGACGGAAAACTCTGGCGGGTTGACGTCCGCAGCAACCAAAGCGGGAAATCTTACCCTCATCTTGTTTTCTCTGAAGAGGAACCTGTTTCGGCCGACTATGCTGCGGTTAAGCCGGCAAATGTCAGCCTGAGCGGCTTTTCAGCGCGAATCGGGTTCAAGTTCAAGTTTGGGAAAGGATAAACTCAGCGCGAAATCGAGATACTTAAATTTTCATTGAGCTCTAAACCCGGAGGGCCTTCCACTTCGAGCCAGAAAACAATTTGGTGTCCCAAAAAGCCGGGAGGGATCTTCACCACAAACGGCTCGTCGGCGCTTCGCGATTCTGTGGAAGGGAGCATTGGGAATTGCACCTCGGGGGAAATGAGAGAAACATCTGGTTGCGATGTGCCGAGCAAGCCGCGGAGCCCAGAAACGGGAAGGCGGCCTTTGTTTTTCAGAGTGATGGTGATTTCCACGGTCTCGCCGGGTTCCACGCGGCCGTTTCCGTTGCCAAGGCTTTTTCCTGAGCCGTCATCGTCGACAGAATAGCCTTCGAGCGCTACAGAAGGCAAACCCAGATCAGCAGCCAAGGCGGCATCCACAATCCCCCAGCCGAAATCATTGTCCGGATTCTGGCTGCGGCTGGCTGTGCCGAGAAGGGCCGCGCGAACCTGAGCCGGTGTCCGGTCGCGGTGGATTTCAAGAAGTAAAGCTGCAACTCCCGCAACCAATGGGGTAGCAAAAGAGGTCCCCGAGCCACGTTTGTAAGTCGAGCTTCCGTCCGCGCTGTTGGTTGCGAACCAATTCCTTACGCCGAGGGCGCAGACCTCAGGCTTTATCCTGCCGTCATAAGTCGGGCCGGGGGAGCTGAAAAAAGCTATTCTCCCCAATGAATCCACGGCTCCGCAGGCGATTACATCAAAGCCGTCAGCGGGAGCAATGATGTGTCTCCAAGCCGTGTCTCTCTCATTCCCCGCCGCATTCACAACTACCACGCCCAGACTCACTGCGCGGTTGGCGGCGCGGGTCGTCACAGCCGTCCGGCCGTCCATATCGGCATACGTGTACCAGTCGATATACCCTAAAGACGATGAGACGACTTCAGCGCCGAGGGCCTCCGCCCATTCAATCCCGGCCACCCAGAAATCTTCCTCGATCGGCCTCTCGAATTTTTCTGTCTCTGTCTTGGCCAGCAAGAAATCGGCTCCGTAAGCCGGGCCGATGAGCTCGCCGGGCTTGAACCCGCCGAGGATGGACCATGTCCCTGTCCCGTGTGAGTCAGAATAATCTGCAGGATCGCTGAGATCTTGTTCGACGTTGCCGTCACCGTTAACAAAATCCCACTCGGCGACAACGTGGGCCTGGCGGAAGATTTCATGGGATTTCCGGAACCCCGTGTCCATCATGCAGACGAGAACGTTACGGCCGGTGTAGCCAAGCCGGTGCAGAGGCCAGACATTGATCTGGCTGATCTGAATGAAGGATGGCCCATAAAAAGTTACGAGAGGGTTATGGAGCGGGAGGGGCGTCTCAGAGGCGGGAGGCGACGACGGGTCATTCCTGGAGAAAGAGAGCACGAGGTCAATCCGGCGGACAAAAGGGAGCTGGGCAAGCCTCCTGATCTCGAGAGGAGTGGCCTCGGCGCTCGCTGCGTTTAACCAGCGGGATGTGGTCCGGATTTTTTTGACCATTTGCTTTATCTTTTCGACATAGGCCGGATAGACGGGAAGGTCGGCATAGTCGGCGAGAGCGTTTCCTTCGAGAACTTTGGCGCGGCGCCAGAGGCAGCGACCAGCGAGATTTTGCTGCGCCTGCGTCAGCGCTTTTTCCAAAGAGCGGGCTCCGCTGACACCTTTGTCTTTGAAGCAGACCCAGATGGACAGAGGCGGGCCGCTGTTTCCTCTTCGTCCAATCTCTTGGGCCAGCCTTGGGCTGATCCGGTATTTTTGCGGGAGCTTGCTCCGAAGGTCAGGATGCTTTTGGTCGCGTTGCGCACCCAGTAAAAATAAGAGGGAAATGACGAAAAGGCAAAGAAGGATACGGTTTCTCATTCGGAAAAGACCTGGGCTGAGAACACTTCGATTTCAACGTTCTTTTTCCATTCGTCCTCGTCCAGGCCGGCTTTCAAACAGCCATGACGCAGAAATGTCTCGAGGTCCCAATCGTATTCCACAGGAACCTGGGGAAGGAGAAGTCCTTTGTTGAGACCCTTGGAGACGATGATCCCGTGCTTGCCCACCTCGATTTCTCTAATATCTTTGATAGGTTTGGGCAAGCTGAGCACGGAGATTTCGATTTTCGTCCTGGGAAGCTCCTCCGGAGTCAGGGGCGAAAAGCGGTAATCCTGTGTCGCGGCGGCGATGGCCATCTCGATGATTGTTTCATAAAGAGGCTTGTAGGGAAGGGGATAGCCAATGCAGCCGCGGAGATGGCCATCGACTTTGAGGGTGACGAACGCCCCTCTTTTTTCGAGGAGCTTCGCGTTCTCGACTTTTGTTTTTGGCCGTTTCCCGGTCTTCAAATAATCCTCGAGGGTTTGGCGCGCGACGCGGAGAAGGAATTCTTGCTCGTCCTTATCAAGGATGTCTTTCATTTTTTTCCCTTTGGCCGGGAGTGCAGGGATATGGGCAGAAGAAAAAATGAATCTTTGTATTCGATGACATAGGGTTTCAGAGTCAATCGGTTTTTGGGGCGGAGAGCGATTCTGAGGAAGAGTTTTCCGTAGGCAAAAGGCTGGAGAATCTTCAGCGCTTTTTCAGCACCGGAAGTGAAGGAAAAGAAACCAATGATTTTTCCATCAAAAAGCCGGTCGAGGGCCCAGTAATTTCGCTCGGAAGAAATATAGCTCTCCCTGGATGGATAAACCTTTTCTACGAAAAACCTCTGTCCCCTCTTGTGGCCGATCAGAAGCCCACCGTGATTCTTCACCGAAGATTCTAACGCCTGCCCTTTGAGGTAAATGAAGGCTTCTTCAGAAAGATAGACATCCATTATAAAAATTATATCAGATTTTCCGAGCCCAAACCATCAAGCTGTAGCCCTTCTCGAAAAAGAGGAGAGTGTCTAACCGGGAAACAAGCCAGACAAAGGGGTAAAGAAGAGAGTATAGGGCTAAGGACTTTTTCTGGGCGTTAAACTCCTCAAGAGAGGAAGGCCGGATATGTCCATCGCGCCTTATTTCGCCAGGCTTAGGGGAAAGGATTTTAATGTAAACCACATTTAGAATAAGCTCAAAAAATTCCGAAAAAAACCGGGAGGTGGTAACTTTGTTCTCTGAGCGCAGATGGGCCCTCAGCAGCTTTGCTTCGAGCTCTTTTGCAGCGTAACCTTCTCTCTTGTGACCGAAATCTTCCAGCTTCAGGCCGAGGCCGGACCGGAGTTTGTGGAGGAGAAAAAATTTTCCTGTATGGGGAGTGACCAGGATGAGCTGACCTCCCTTCTTGAGCACCCGCGCTATCTCCGCGAGCGCGCGGTCGTCGTCTTCGATGTGTTCCAGGTAATCGAGACAGAGGACAAGGTCATAAGACTGACTCTTGAAAGGGAGTGCTTCCCCGGAGAGTTCGACCAGGTCTTTTTCAAGTATGTTCCTGGCCGTCTTCAGGTTGGCCATATCCTCATCGGCACTCACCCAGAATCCTCCCTTCTGCCGGGCAAAATAACTCAGGATGCCTTGAGCGCAGCCCAGGTCCAGGGCGACCCGGGAAGGGAAGAAAGGAAGGGTTCGCTCGAGGAGCCTCAGCTTGTACCTTTTCTTTATGGACCTCTTGACCAGCTGAAATTGCCAAGGCTCTTCTATCATCGTGGCGATTATATTTTGTTTGCTTTAAAAAGACAAGGAAGGCTCGGAAGG
>Ga0315280_10004696_pt1 | contig 19948 bp, 14 predicted proteins | sample YL17G06_40_MG_FD_203697 | JGI IMG/M metagenome (GOLD analysis project Ga0315280, IMG submission 203697) | Sediment microbial communities from Yellowstone Lake, YNP, Wyoming, USA - YL17G06_40 | ecosystem: Environmental > Aquatic > Freshwater > Lake > Sediment | place: USA: Wyoming | collected... | reverse complement strand
TCAGTCCGTCCGTTTCAAGCATGCAGGGAGGCTTGTGAGGCGGCATCGCATCTGTTATGAGGTAGCCGTTGGTCCGAAGGTTCGTCATTTTCGAGAAAGCCAAGACAGCGTTGTTTCTGTTCCTCGCTGTGGTTAGGAGCTGTTTCATCTGCTGAGTTGGCGCATCTGGGGTTCCGGCTGTCAAGGAACCGTCGAAGAGCACGAGGCTGTTCGTCAGCGTTCTTGTCAGTGCAGCTTGGAGCCACTTTTCGAGGAGATTCGCGATGCGCATTGGCATTTGCATGAGGTTCAGTATGCCGTTGAAAGTGTGCTCATGGCTGGCGTTGAAGTAGGCTGTTTGGAGTGCAGTGAACAATTCGCGTTTGTTATCGTCTGTGGTGTGGAATATGAATGGTCCTAGGCGCATGTAACGGTATTGCCTTTGTTGTTTCCAGACGGTTGCGCCTCTGACGGCGATGAGCATGCCGGTGTCGGTTTCGCCGATTTTCATGCTTGAAGTGTCCACGGCGGCGACTGTTGTTTCTTGGCGGTTCGGTTTCAGCGGTATCGGTTGAGGCTTGAGACGAATCGTGTGTGTTTCTGGACTGTTTTGTTGAATGGATTGTTGATTTAGTTGAAAACTGTGGTTTTGAACGGTTCTGAGCGAGTGGAGGCTTAGTTGTATGAGGCGTTGGGGCAGTGTTGCGTCCATGGTGGGTTGTGGAAAGTTATATTTCTGTGTTGCTGCAATAGTGTGTTGTTGAATCACTAAGATTCACCAATAGCCAATAGCCTACGGAAGATATATTTAAGTGTTGTGCATGCACAACATGTGCAACACAATAACCAACAAGGTGAAACGTTGACGGAACAGCCGCAGAAACCGCCAATCCGCGTTAAGATGAAAGTGGGCGAGATAGAATTCGAAATAGAATGCCAAGAAGACCAACTGCAAGCCACGGTGGACAAAATCCTCTGCACAGTCACCGAAAAACTCAAAGAATCACCGCTGATAAGCGAAAGAGCTTCAGCGCCACCACGCGCGGAAACATGCAAGGGCGTGATACAAAAGCTGTGGGAAGAAGGCTGGTTCTCAACAGCCAAGGGCTTGAGCGAAGTACACAGCGAGATGGCGAGAAGAGGCTTTCACTACGACCGAACCGCGGTGGCGCATGCGCTGATAGACCTAGTTAAAGACGCGGTGCTGACGAGGGAAGGGAAACCGCGCAGGTATCAGTACGCCCAAAAAAGGCCGCCTCCATAGGGTCTCGTGTTAAGTGACTTGCTTTTTGTTTCTTTGGTTTTTTCCTCTGTATTCTCTAGACACTATCATCGTCGACGTAAGTATGATGCTGGGTACTTTGCGTATCTTTTCGGACAGGAAATCGTCCAGAGCTGGCAGGCTCGGAACGGCTATTTTGGCGATAAGGTCGTATTCGCCGTAGACTACGCCGACGGTCCGCACTTCGTCGAGGTCCGCGATCTTCTGGCAGGTTTCCCGTTCTGTGCCCGAGGTTACTTTGAAAAGGACATAGGCTTGAACTGCCATCGATTCACCAACATTTTCATTAATATTTCTGTGAATAGCTTATAAGATTTCAACTCAAACATGAGAAACGTGGTGCATCCGACGAAAGTGCTGTTCGTCTGCTCAGGCAACGCCCACCGCAGCCCACTAGCAGAAGCGCTACTGAAAAAACTAAGACCTGACTTGGAAGTGGACTCTGCTGGAATCCACGTTGCCATCCCAATCGCTGAGGAAGTCAAGGAATACCTGTTGAAACAAGACGCAGAGGAATTGTTGAAGAAGAGTCCTGAGGCTTTACATGAGAAGCGATTGCGCGATTATGACGTCATCGTCGCGATGGAGGAAAGACACAAGACCCAGGTGGTGAGCACGTGTCCAGAATGCAAAGACAGAATCATAGTCTGGAACGTTAAAGATCCATACTTCATGAGTAGGGAAGATGCCTTGAAAGTCTATGAGCAGATTCAGGAGAAGGTTGCAGAGCTCACAAGAAAACTGTGATTTAGCTCATCGAGGGTTGTGTTTCACCTGAAATCGTACCAAGGAAAGAAGACGGTCTGAACCCAAATTTGTCACCTAATTCGCCAATGAAACTTTGTTTCACAAGTTATATCTAGCGGTAGTCAGATTGATGGTATTGGGAGAAAAAGGGGATGTGTAATAGGGTTTTCTCTGGATTGATTTTGGTAATGCTATGCGCGAGCGCGGCAGCGTCTTCATATAGTTTTCCCACGGTCAAAACGTCTGGAACGATTCATCTGAATGATGATGGCTCGATAGACTCACGGTCGGTGACGGCGGCAGATGTTGTTGCTGGCGCAACGATAAAGCTTCTACCAGTCGAGAATATCTTCCTCGCAAACATTGCATCCCCGGGAACAGATTTCACTGTTAACGCAATGGTTGTAAACGTGACTGACCTGCAGAACTGGCAGATAAAACTCACATGGGACCCAAACCTCCTGTCCTTCGTGAACATTACCCTTCCATCTGACAACGTGTTTGCCGGTTCAGGCAAGTCGCTGATTGTTCCACCGCCAGGAGTCTATGCTGATGGTGTGATGTGGGGTGCCACTTACATCAATGATCCATACTGGACGTTCAACGGCACTGGAACCCTTTGTAGAATAGCTCTCAAAATTCTAGATCCTCCGTCCTTTCCTGCCGTAACCAACTTGACTCTAGCGGAGCTTGGCTTCAACACGTTCTTGTTGGATGGGACTGCTTTCCGCGACATAGCGTTCAATGCGCAGGATGGAATATACAGATACATTGAAACGGTGCCAACACCAACAGGCGTCAACGTCACAGTCTCTCCGGCGCTCGACGTAGGCTTAGTCTTCGAAAACGTCACTTCAGCAGGTTTTACAGGTGCCTATGAAACGCAATTAGGACCGCAACTTCCGGTCAACTTGACCTTGGTGGGACAATACTACGATGTGGCAACGAATGCGGGCTTTTCAGGCAACTTGACCATTAGCGTTACCTACGATGATTCGAACCTGACACAAGCACAGGAGAACAGTCTGCAACTGCTGCAGTGGCAACCTCAAGCCTGTGACGTAACGGGGCTGACTGTAGGTACTCCAGACGGGATCGTGAACATGAGGGACATCGGCTATTTCTGCAGTAAGTTCGTCACAACACCGTCCAGCCAGAACTGGGACCCAAGATGCGACGTAACCGGACCTACTCCGGGAGTCCCGGACGGAATAGTGAATATGCGTGACATAGGAGAAGTTGCCAGAAATTTCATGAAAACGAGCCATTGGTCGAACATCACCACTTACGTTGATACGTCGAGCAACGTCATCTACGGAGAAGCGAGCCACCTCTCGATGTTCGGCGTCACCAGATGGTGATGACGCTCATAACATCAGGTTCACGTCACAGCCTTAGCAGTAATACAGTTTACCAGTTCATAATCTATTATTAGTACGACGCGAGACATATCAAAAACACCACAGCCTAGGCTAAGTGACTGCAAATTGAAGAATCTCAATCTAGAGAGCGAATCAGATGAAAGAATCCCCACAGGCATCGCGGGTATGGACGAACTAATCGAAGGAGGATTCCCAAAGGGCAGCCTCATCTTGCTAGCGGGTTCTCCTGGCTCGGGCAAAACCATCGCCTCAGCTCAGTACCTTCATTATGGCGCCATGAGACTTCACGAGAAAGGCATCTACGTGTCATTCGCAGAAAGGCGTGAAACTTTCTTTAGTAACATGCAAAGGTTCGGCTTCGACTTCCAAGCTTTGGAAGACAATGGCGACTTCCGGTTTCTGGACATGATGACGAGCGAAGAAGGCGCAATCGCCTCAGTCCTTGACATGATAATGTCGGAAGTTTCCGCGATGAAGGCGAAGAGGCTTGTCGTTGACTCTTTCTCGGCTTTGGCGCAGGCCTTCAGGAGAAGGATTGAAGCCAGAATCATCATACACCTGCTTGAGAAGATGATGAGAACAACCGAATGCACGACGCTGATGCTCGTTGAAGTTCCCACGGGAAGCCCAACGATAGGAATGGGCATCGAGGAATTCGTAGCCGACGGAATAATCCTCTTCGAAACCATCGACGAACTCACGGGAATCAGAAAAAGAGCCATAGTGCGCAAGATGCGGGGAACAAATCACAACATGAACTACAACAACATCGTAATCTCCAGCAAGGGAATCGCCCTCATGCCGGAAGTGACTTGAAATGAAGAAGAAAACCTCAGACACTACCAACAAAACGTCACAGTTCAACACAATGCTCTTCGAAGCCGTCCGCGACGGACTCAGCAGTATAGGAACCTCCATACCGCCAGCCGTTCTCCCCTACTTCGAGAGAAAAGGAGCAATAGGACCCGGCACCGTCATCAACGACCCCGAAGCCTTCCATGAGAACCTGAAAGAAATCTTCGGTTTCGGCTCAAAACTCATCGAAAACAAAATCCTAGAACTTCTCTACACCAAGCTCGAAATCTCACCAGAGTCCGAGAACAACCACAGTTTCCCTGAAAAAATCGAAAACCTCCAAAGAATGCTTGCATCCACCAGAACGAGAACTGCTGTGTTCGAACATGTGAACATCAAATACTGATTACCACTTCATAATTCTTTTTCACGAGAAAAACAGTTTCAATGATACTTGGTCGTCCCACGCTTGAAATCGCCCTCCGGTCCCAAAATAGATTCCTACTTCCTACTATTGTTCTTAGGCTTGACCATTCTTCTCGGGTCTTCTTACGGTTTCGGCGGAACCCCACATTCGAACAATGTTCTGGCGCAAGGTGAAGGCTTCCATCCTTCCGCCTACTCTCTCGGAGGTTCAACGAGCGTAGTCTCCGGAGACCTCTCAAGTTTAACATCGGACGACGGCGTCCAGATGATTTTCAGGAGCTATTATTCTGGGACGGATGTGACAGACTTTGTTGACAGCAGCATGTCAGACGTGGATTCTTCAGGCGGCAACGGGTCGCACAGCAGTTTTTCGGCGATGCAAACCGGTCCAGACGGCGTCGCTGATGTTTTGACCGAGCGAAACGCTTACGGATTCGATTATAAAGAAGTGTCAGTTTCGTCCGAGCAGTCCACAACCAACATGATATGGACCGACGTGCCCGGCGCAACGGTGAGCTTCACGCCGAATTCTCCGAGTGAAGAATGGCTGGTCTTTGTAACCGCGGACATTAAAAGTAGCTCGACTTTGGAGGATCAGGCGAGGTTCAGGTATGTTGTTAATGGCGTACCGATGGGGGAGACTGGTGTACAGCAGGGAACGACCAGCACGGTTCCGATAGACCCCTACAACGTGTACTTTCACTTCAGCAGGATCACAGGCGTTGCCTCCGAGCAGAACGTCAAGTTCCAGTTCCGAGTTCCCACCGGTATGACAGCATACGCAAGGAACGTTAACATCCTTTGCATCCGACTGGACTCCGCCGGGCTTGAATATGCCGAGGTGAACGGTGACACCCCGATAAACGGAACCGACACGCTGGCTACTCTTGAGTTCACTCCTCCCGCCCAAGGCGATTACATAGTTGCCTATAGCGGTTCGGTTTCTGACCTGCCGGTCGGGGCGGGAGCGGAAACTTGGCTGGATTATGATTTTGGAAACGGTTCGTACCCTAACCCTTGGGTGCAGCCCAACGCGTGGCGGATTGAGACCGACATGCACCAGTTTGAGCCTCACGGCTTGTTCATGAGAGCGAATTTGACTGCGACCATGCACACGTTCAGGGTGTTGGCGCGGTTGCGATTGGCAGGGGACACGAGCACGGCGAGGGACGTGAGGATAGCTGCCTTTCGAACGGATGCCTTTGACCTCTTAGAGTACAGTGAGGATACTGGCGTGATAGGCACCAGTCAAGCGAACGTTGTTAGGAGCGCCGTGAACGTCACAGACCCTGGAGAGCCACGGGATTTTCTGGTTCTGGCGGGCATTCACACCATTGCTGCCGGTCCGAACAGTCGGGAAGCAGGCGGGGTCGAGGTTGATGACGTTTTTGTTCAGAGGAAGGGCGACCAGAGAATCGACTCGGGCGTAGCTAGGATAGCTTCGCACTACGCTTTCGTCAAGAGGAGCGCCACGAATTTCACGGTTGAAACCGCGTACGGGACTGGAGGTGCCGGCTCCAACACCGTGTACAGCAAGCAGTCGGTCATCTACGTTCTTAGAATTCCGCAGAATTACACGTTGGACTTGGAAACGCAGTGGGCTAACGTGACGTATGGACTGCCGAAGGCGGAACTCTGCATCTATGGAGGAACGATGGGGTCTGAAAGCCTTCTCGTGAATGTTTGGACGGGGTTGGGGTGGAATACTTTGTTGACTGGTCTGTCAAGCGGCTGGAACAACGTTTCTGTCGTTTCTTATGTGCAGCCTTCGCCTTTCACCATCAGGTTCAGGGATGCGTTGGAGACGAACGACACGGTGCAGGACAGTTGGAACATTGATGTTGCCCTGCTGCATGTCTGGTCTGAGGAGTACGCGTGTGAAGTTGAGTTTTCAGGTTCAGGCGATACTGGAAATTGGATTGGGTTGAATTTTGGTACTAACGCGGCGTGGACGGAAGGCTCGGTCAACGTTACGATACGATTGTTCAATTTCACGCTGGGTGATTATGCGACGAGTGGAGCAGGTTATTTTGCTTACACTTCTAGTGATTCGCCTAATGTTGATGAGAGCATAGGCTCCACGATAGATGTGAGCCCGACTGATTTCAGGAACGCCACGGGTTTCTGGAAGATGCGAATAATGAGTTCCAAAGCGACGGCTACGCAGTTTGACATGAAGGTTGACTGGGTAAGGTTCGAGCCCAGTTATGTTTCGCCCCTGTTAGACTGGACGAGGGGTGTTCTTTATGCGCTCCCAGGGGTTTTTGGGTTTTTCTTCTTTTTTGTGTGGTTGTGGCGGAGGCGCAGGCGGAAGGATGAGCCTGCAATCGTGGACAAGACGAACCCGTTTTCAAAGTCTTTCGCCATGACTCACGAGCAGATTGTTGGCGAGAAGATACTCTTGGAGGTTGACCCCACCTCGGATTATCAGCGCACGCTCTTTGATTTCGTTTCTGAAGCGTGGCACAATGATGAGGCAGTGTTCGTTTTTACTGGTGCCAACAGTTTCTTGCATTCGAGGTTTGCGAAGACGGAGGGTGTGAAGTTTCTGCTTCTGTCTTCGAAGGCTTCCTACTCGCAGGAAATAGAGGATAAGGAAACGCTCGTGCCCACAAATGACCTTTCCGTGATGTTGGATGCGTTTGTGAGGGTTCGACAGAGCGAGACCAAGAGGACCGTGAACGTGGTTTTCGACAACCTTTCGGACACGATACTGTTGTGCGGGTTTGAGAAAACGTACAAGTTTGTGCGTCTGGTTCTTGAAGCCTCTTCATCGCGCGACACGACAGTCTTGTTTGTGTTTAATCCGACGGCGCACGACCCGAAGACTTCATCGTCTATCAGGGGACTGTTTCACGTTCGCCTAGTGTACGCGAAGAACGCGCACGGAAAACAAGGTTTGCAGTTGGCGGTGAAGCCGCCGGACGAGTTTGCCAGCGTCCGTCATTCCCGAACAACAGAGAAAAGAACTCCATAGATTTCAGAATGGAGCGCGTTTCATCATTAGGCTTCCGTTCACAACAGAAGTCTTCTCCATAAACGCTATCTACAACTGCGACCATATATATCTGGGAGAAAGCGAGGGAATCACCACATTCTCATAATAGTCGGTGATAAAATGCTTAAGACCACATGGAGAATGCTCGCAGTTATCGTAATGATTGTCATTGTTTCGTCCATAGATATTTTGACTGCAACTGTTTTCACATTGCAGAATGGTTTATCAGCAAGCTCTGAAAATACGCCAGATTCTGCCAGACCAGCCAATGTGAACGCTCCGGATTCTCCGGTCGAAAGCCTCGACTATAACACGTGGGGTTATGATATTATCCGCGAAGACGATGACCTCAACTCCACTGGAGAATTAAGGGACGCTGCAGCGTGGGATGAAGACTCAATTCAGGTAATCATCGGGCTCAACAAGACCCGCTTTGAAGCATACAACGCTCTCGCAAGCATGGCACAACGGTTCGGCGGCAAAATGCTTGATACCGTCTCCACAAAAGATGAACGCATCGCCATGATAGTTGACGTACCCTTCAACGTCTTCCAGACTTTCAGAGAGTATGTTCGAAATTCTGGATTAGCCCGCTACCTGCAGCCAAACATGAAAGTGAAAGCATTGTTCACTCCAAACGACCCTGGCTGGAACCAGCAATGGGGACCCCAAAAGATTCAAGCAGACTGGGCCTGGAACACAACCCTCGGAAACCGAAGCGTCTTAATCGCGATTGTTGACACGGGCGTAGACTATACTCATCCAGACATTGCAGCCAATTATGTCACCGGCGGATACGATTGGATAAACAACGACGCAGACCCGAAAGACGACTATGGACATGGTACACACTGTGCAGGCATAGCCGCAGCCGTAATCAACAACAGCATAGGCATAGCAGGTTTAGCCCAAGTCAGAGTTATGACCGAGAAGGTCTTAGACGCGGATGGTTGGGGCACGTATGCTTCCGTCGCCCAAGGAATAATCCACGCGACAGACCAAGGAGCAAACGTAATCAGCATGAGCCTAGGCGGAGACGCCGACGAGGCAGTCTGCCGCGACGCCGTCAAATACGCTTATGAACATGGAGTGCTGATAGTCGCTTCTGCAGGAAACGATGGCAGCACCTTCCCGAATTACCCTGCGTATTATGAAGAGGTCATCGCTGTCTCCGCAACAGACCAGAATGACGCACTAGCCTATTGGTCAACACGCGGAAACTGGATAGAGCTAGCAGCACCTGGAGTTGACATATATTCTACAATGCCGACATACCACGTGACCATGAATGATTACGGTTTTGCCATGAATTATGCTAACATGAGTGGAACGTCAATGGCTTGCCCGCATGTCACAGGCTTAGCCGCGCTGATCTGGAGCCGCTTTCCAAACGCAACTCGCGACTGGGTTGCGGTGCGCCTGAAGACTACAACAGACGACTTAGGGGAACCGGGCTTCGATATCAATTACGGTTATGGTAGAATCAACGCACGAAAAGCGACAGAATCTCTACCCGACCATGATCTCCTAATCTTTGACCTTAAAAAACCAAAATACATCCAACCCGGTGAACTAGTACGCTACAACTTCACAGTTGTAAATGCCGGAATGGAAGAGGAACATAACGTGTCAGTGCAATTCCTCGTAAACGATACTCTAATGGATTCACGCCTGCTGGAAAACCTCGAAAACTACAACCTATCTTTGGTGGACTTTTCGTGGAACCCGTCAACAGAAGGAACCTACAACATCACATCGCGTATCGTTCCAGTTGAAGGAGAAAACACTACAACAAACAATGTCATAACAGTTATCACCAAAGTCCGTTGGGTAACAGGATTCATACTCTTTGATGAGTCACGCAGCGAAGAATTCAGTTACTATAACACGCTAGTCAAGAATCTCACGGACAACGGTTACATCGTAGACACCTGCATGGGTCCTGACCCAGTTTGGAACCGATGGCTCCCGATCACCCCGGAACTACTCGCCAAATACGACGTTTTCGTCATTCCAGGCACAGATCTTTCAGGCGGAACAGTGTACGACCAGAATGAAATCTTGGCAATGCGCAACTTCGTGCGTCAAGGCGGCGCGCTTCTGGTCACCGGATGGAACTACTGGACTACAGAATGGGGTATTTCAGTCTACAGTGCAATCACAGGCTTCGCGGGGATAGAATGGAAGTCCATATTCGAATATGAAGGAAACATTACGGACATCACTTTGCACGATATGACCGAAGGCGCAGGAAGAATTTATGTTTCCTACGCTTGCCGACTGACTCTCAAGTCGCCTGCAGTGGAGCTTGTTCGTGTGTCAGGAGATGCGGTCGCAATTTCAGAAGTGGGCGATGGAAAAGTGGCATGCGTGGGTTTACCGAGGTTGTTTGAAGATAATGAAATTGTCATGGCAGACAATAATATCTTTTCAATTAACATCTTTGATTGGCTGTGCTCCACGCCAAGACGCGAACATGACCTAGCCGTCAGCCTCAACACACAAGTCAACGTTGAGCCAAACGAAAATGTATCCATAAAAGCCACAGTCCTCAATAAAGGACTGAACAATGAATCAAACGTAAACCTACAGCTTTTCATCAACAACAATTTAGAAGCTAACGAAACAATTCCAGAACTTGAGAAAGGCAAGAACCACACCCTGAACTGCCAATGGACCGTCCCCAACGAACAAGCAAGCTACAACGTCACAGCATACGCAATGCCTCTGCCAACCGAGGACTTCCCCGTAAACAACATAAACACTGTACTTGTCAACGCAGGCATCCCGCTGTTCAAACCCGTCGAAGGACAAACTGCAAACTACACCATGCACTATTATGATGCGTTTTGGCAGCCGGCGGGCGTCGGATCGTGGAACTTCACTTTTGACCATTACTATGAACCACACAAAATCTACATAATCTTTCAGTCATGCGATGAAGGACAGCTAAGCTCCTCAGACTGGCTAATTGTCGACACGATGACGGGATACGTGGAAAACGGCATGTGGTGCTACAAATGGTACGCAGGATGGACGACAACCAACATAACCATCGGCTCATCGGTCAAGATTATGTCGGGTACTGGCGTGGTCAACGGCAGCGAGAAACTCATCCTTGATGGCCGCGTGATTGACTGCTGGACAGCAAACTACTCTGACACTTCTTATAATTACACTTACTATTACGATAAGACCTCCGGATTAATGACAGGTATACTGTCTGACAAGACCAAGGTCTGTGCAATCGAAAGGTTGCTTCTTTCATACACGCAGATCGCTATAGGCACGGAACATGAGCATGACCTCGGCGTGTCCTTGCAGTCACAGTGGAGCGTTCGACCGAACGAGACTTCTTTCGTAAACATGACACTACACAATCTTGGACAGACCCTCGAAGCTGGCGTCAACCTCAGAATTTTCATAAACGACACCTTAGTCGCCGATGAAACATTAGCAGAACTTGCAGGCGGCGAATCATACACAATCACCTATGCTTGGACGCCTACCGACAATGGAACATACAACGTGAATGCCTATTCAGAGCCCTTGCCCGGTGAAGAGGAAGTGATAAACAATGTTGCTACAGCTACTCCTCATGCCCGCGTTGCAGAGGTTGCGTTGATTGCAGACGGCAATCAACTATTGCCCTTAACTCCCACGCTGGCTTCGATGGAAGTCAACTATGACATATGCAGTTTTAACGTAAGACACTGGTACACGAAGGACCTGGAATTGCTCAACAAGTACCCTGTGATAGTCTTCTGGAGCTCATGGAGAAACCTAACGATGGAAGAGTATTTCATCATGGAGAACTATCTGACGCAGGGCGGAAACCTACTTGTCACAAGCACCGGTGCCCTGCATAATGACAACACTCCTTTAGCCAAGATAGTTCGTTCCAAGAGCTGCGGACTTTCCATATACTATGGGGGTGACCTGTACGTAGCTGACGGGGCTCATCCGATAATGAACGGTCCCTTCGGAAGTTTTCCGTCAGGGTACGACGTAACCGGGCTGTACCAATGGTGCAACAATGCTGAGGCTGATGAAGCACGTGGCGCTGTCACCGTGGCGCTCGTATCTCCAGTTGGCTACGACAGAATAATCGCGACTCGGAACCTGCCGGGAAAAGTCGTCTTCTGGAACGGCAATCTTGCTTATGACGTACTGTACATTACTGAACCGAGGATTATGTTAAAGAACATGATGCACTGGTTCTTGCATCCAGTTCACGACATGAACGTTTCGAAAATTGAGTTTTCGGGAAGTGTAGTCCAAGGCGATACTGCAAACATAAGCGTGACAGCTGTGAACCAAGGCGAATTCAATGAAAACTTCACGATAACTCTCTACGCTAATGAGACGGGAATATTTGAAGCCAACCTCACTCTCCAAGACGGAAAATCTGCCGTTCTAACTTTCGACTGGAACACGACTGATGTGCCCGCGGGCGATTACAGAATAACAGCTTCAATCAGTCCGTTGGCAGGCGAGGTTGACACAGCCGATAATATTCTCGTGGGGAACTTCATCAGCGTGTTCGCGCCAGTCCACGACGTTGCAGTTGCATCCTTGAAGTTGTCTAAGACGATACTGGGACAGGGATACTCGATGACTTTCAACGTGACTGTGCGAAATGTGGGGAATCGCCCTGAAATGTCAGACGTGACCTTGCTCGTCAACATGACCATAATCGGCTCAGTCGAGAACCTCACCTTGAATGTTGGTCAAACTTCAACGATCCTGTGCTCATGGAACAGTTCAGGATTTGAAAAGGGCAATTACACGATAAGCGCTTTGATTGACACAGTTTTGAACGAAACGGAAACGCAAAACAACATGTTAACTGGAGGTACTGTCTTGGTTGGCGCTCCGTGCGACATCACCGGAGCGGAAGGTGTGCCTGACGGGGTGTGCAACATGCGGGACATAGGATACGTGTGCAGCAAATTCATGACAAGACCGTGTGACCCGGATTGGGACGCTAACTGCGATTCTACCGGGTACGTTTCGGGCGTGCCAGACAACATCGTGAACATGCGGGACATTGGTGAAGCCTGCAACAGCTTTATGAAAACTTAATTCGCTTCGCTGCGGTAAGGGTCATCTGTCTGGTGATTTGATGCCTACCAAGGACAGGTTATCGAAGGAATGGAACGACAGCTCAGAGTCTTGGGCGGGCTTTGTTCGCGGGGGAAAGGATTACTATCGTGATGAGATGAACAACCCGGCTGCTTTCAAGATCATTGGAGATGTGAAGGGCAAACGTGTTTTGCATTTGTCGTGTGGAGAAGGATGCAACGCGAGGATTCTGGCTCAGAGAGGCGCCGAGGTTGTGGGTGTGGACTTTTCTGAGAAAATGATAAAACTCGCAAGACAGCGGGAGAAACGTGAGAAGCTCGGCATAAGCTATCATCTGTCTGACGCTTCTGACCTGAAAGATTTCGAGAACGGAAGCTTTGAGGTTGTGGTGTGCCTGATGGCTCTCATGGACATTGAAAGATACGAAGACGCCATATCAGAAGTTGCCAGGGTCCTGAAGAAGAATGGAAGGTTCATCTTTTCGATCACGCATCCTTGCTTTGAGTTTGGGGGAACGATAAACGGAGAACTGATTGGCGAATGGAAATACAAGGAAGGAACTGCGGAGAAAGAGGCATCGCACCTGGAAGTGAGAAGGTATTTTGGAAGTGCCAAAGTCGAAATCTCATGGGACATGGAGAGGCTAGCCAGACCGTTCAAGACTACATCATTTCACAGGACTCTCACCGATTATTTCCAGGAATTGAACAAGAGTGGGTTCGTAGTCTCGAGGTTTGTTGAGCCTAAGCCGACACCGGGAGGAGCAGTGAAATATTCGTCGTTGAGAAGGCACATGAAAATCCCACATTCAATAATCATAGAAGCAATCAGAAAATAACAGCAATCACTAACCAACTTTTCTCGACGGCTACTGCTTGGGATGAAACTTTACCCGACCGCCTTGTTGTTTTGTGTCTCACCTGTTTCGTGGGCGAGGTGAAACCAGTCTGGTTTGGTCTACGCTAAGGCCACGCTCTTGCGTTGCAGGCGAAAATGATAAAGCCTCAGGATGGTGTATTACACTCGGGGAAGAATTTGAGTAAAACTGGTGCGGCAACCAGCAAAGGCAAAAAAGTTGCGGTGTTTCCCGCGGATGATGTTTGCGTGGTTTTCAACGAGGTCACGCACACGGGTTTGACAAGCGTAGCTAAGCCCAGGACAGGCCCTAAGCCTCCGCCGCGTCATAAGATAAAGCAGTACTATCGCATCAAGACGACGGCTGAGCATTCGCCTCCGGTGGAGGTTAGAATCATTCTGCCTCAGATTCCGGTGATACATGGGCGTTTGAGACTGTGGCGCTGGTACCCAAAGACCAAGAAATGGAAGGACATTACACAGTTTTCCAGCCGCAAATACCATTTGATCGTTGGCAAAACCAGCGATCGTCTCGAGTCGATGTTCGGCGTCACATGAGGCATGGGCTCGCAAAGCTATTGTTGACAAAGCTTGTGTTGACGGTTTAGGGAACCGTGGAAGAGAGCGACAGCGATTTTTCCCGTGCTGAACGAAACTACACAAGAGGTTATGCGAGGAACTTAAGAATGTGCGCACTATTGCTGTAAGAATGTTGGCACTAGAGGATTTCTCCACAAATAATATCTAATGGTTGTACTATCTAATAAACATGGGAGAAAAGAGGTTGTTGAATAGGAGATTTTCAGGAGTATTTTTGACGTTGTTACTAATCGGTGTGTTGGCTTCAGCGTTTAATGCTCGACCGTCTAAAGCAGAGGGGGCAATACACGGTGAACCAGATGCGACAGGTAGTCTTTGGTTGGGACTAACAACCTGGCGATATTTCTATGGTGAACAGGAGAGAGGCGAATGAAGAAGATAGTTTCTTGGATTGTGTTGACACTGCTTTTGGCAGGTGCTATCTTTTTTGTGTCTGGCACCAAACCAGTCGGGGCAACAGCTGTGACCATCCACATCAACAGTGATGGAAGCATTACGCCGCCGTCTGCGCCAATCTCAAGCCTCGACAACATCACCTACACTTTCACCGGCAACATAAGCTACCCAACCTACAACGGAATCGTCGTCGAAAGAAGCAACATCGTAATTAACGGAAACGGCTACACAGTGCGAGGAAACCAGAGCGCAAACGGCTTTAGCCTGACGGGCATAAACAACGTAACAATCAAAAACACAAACATTGAAAACTGCTACCATGGCATCTATTTATCCTCTTCAAACAACAACACAATCAACGGCAACAAAGTAACAGCAAACAGCGGCTACGGCATCTTTCTCTACTCTTCTTCAAACAGCACGGTCACTGGAAACACTGCAACGGCAAACGGCTATCATGGCATTTATCTCGTCTCTTCTTCAAACAGCACGGTCACTGGAAACAACGCAACAGCAAACAGCGACTCTGGCATCGGTCTCGACTCATCTTCAAACTGCAACACTGTTAGCGGAAACAACGCTACAGCAAACAACTATAATGGCGTCTTGCTCTACTCTTCTTCAAACAACAACATGGTTAGTGGGAACAACGCAACAGCAAACAGTCAAGATGGCATCTGTCTCTACTCATCTTCAAACAATAGCATAATGGGGAACAACATAACAGCAAACAACCACTATGGCATCTATCTTTACTCTTCAAGCAACATAATGATTAGTGCGAACATTGCTACAAACAATAGTTATGGAATCTATCTCTATTCTTCGAACAATAACACTGTTAGCGGCAACACTGCCACAGCAAACGCCCATGATGGTATATATCTTTACTCTTCAAGCAACAACATGATTAGTGCGAACAACGCAACAACAAACCATGATGACGGTGTCTCCTTGGACCATTCTTCAAATAACACGGTTAGCTGGAACACCGCCGCAAACAACAGCTATACTGGCATCTATCTCGTCGGTTCTTCAAACAACACTGTTAGTGGGAACAACGCAACAGCAAACAGGTATGAGGGCATCTATCTCGCCTCTTCTTCAAACAACAACACCGTTAGTGGGAACACCGTCAGAAACAACAGCGACTCTGGCATCTATCTCTACTTATCTTCAAACAGCAACATAATTAGCGGGAACAACATAACAGCGAACGGCTATCATGGCATCTTGCTCGCCTCTTCTTCAAACAACAACACTGTTAGTGGAAACACGGCAACAGCAAACAGGTATGAGGGCATCTTTCTCTACTCTTCCTCAAGCAACACTGTCGATGGGAACATCCTCACAAACAACTCAGAGGGCATCTATTTCATCGATTCTTCGAACAACACCGTTAGCCGAAACACCGCGACAGCAAACCACGCTGGCATCTTGCTCTGGTCTTCAAGCAACAACATAATCAATGGGAACGACGCAACAGCAAACGTCTATCAAGGCATAGAGATTGACTCTTCTTCAAGCTACAACAGCATGAGCGGAAACAACATAACAGCAAACAACAGCTATGGCATCTTGTTCGACTCTTCTTCAAACAACATCGTATACCACAACGATTTCGTGAACAACACAATCCAGGTCGGTTCTTACAACTCGACGAATACTTGGGACAACGGCTATCCTTCTGGCGGAAACTACTGGAGCGACTACAATGGCACCGACCTATTCAGAGGCTCCTACCAGAACATAACTGGAAGCGACGGAATAGGAGACAGCGCAAATAACATTGATGCTGGCAACAAGGACAATTATCCTCTAATCGGTTCCTACGGTTCCTCAACCCCGACGGGGTTGAACGTCACGATTTTTCCCGCACCAGGCGTTAGTGTGACTTTTGAAAACGTCACTGGAGCGGGTTCCACAACCGTGAACGAAACTCAAGCTGGTCCGCTGCTTCCTCTAGGCTCAACATTGGTGGGACAATACTACAATATCACCACTACGGCTGATTTTTCGGGTAACGCAACGGTTAGGATAATCTATGATGACTCGAACATGACGCAAGAGCAGGAAAACAGCCTACAACTGCTGCAGTGGTGCCTCCAGCCATGTGACGTGACAGGAGCGACAGGCGTTCCAGACGAAGTCGTGAACATGCGAGACATAGGGTATTTCTGCAACAAGTTCATGACAACGCCTTCCAGTCCAAACTGGGACCCCAGATGTGACGTAACAGGTCCAGGAGGCGCTCCAGACGGCGTGGTCAACATGCGCGACATAGGAGAAGCATGTGGTGAATTCATGAAAGCAGCGCATTGGGCAGATGTCACCACGTACGTCGATACTGTGAACAACGTCATCTATGGAGAGACAACCCACTTCTCGATGTTCGGCGTCACCAGGTGGTAATAACCGCACTAGTTCGCTTCATATATTTCATACTGCACTAGTGTTCGGGTTTGTCTTCTTTTCTTTTGGTCTCTTGTGACAGAAGCCGTTCGACATCTTCTCTGGAGAAGCCTAAGGCGAGTTTCGTCTGCGATTCAGTTGCAAGAACTGGGAAATTCTTCAGCGCCTCCACTTCTTTCGGGAGAGCTTCGAATGGTTCTATCTGTGCAACGTCGATTACTTCCAACTGAAAACCGTACTTGGAGGCAACTTCCCTAACAATTTCAACGAGGCGTTCCTGTTGTTCTGGAAGCACGTATTCGTATTTGGTCACGGTTCTGACCTCGCGGGTCGCATAGACACGTGGTGGAAGAGCAACGTGTGGGTCTGAAGAGAGTATTTGGACCGTTGGCTTGTCTATGACAACATTCTCGGTTCCGACGGCTTCTCTGGAGCTGTTAACGTAGACTCTGACTTTAGGTGCGTCCAGAAGCTTCACCACAGAACAATATGCCATCCGTTTACAAAAGCTTTACTTTCACTCGTTGCGTATTTAGGAAGGGGAAAGTTTTCTCTTTTCTTAAAAGCACACGCGTTTTTCAGCAAGCAGGCAAAAGCAATTATGTTGGGCAACCTTAAACGTTGTATTGTGATTGAGGTGCACTCCTCAAACAGGATTGAGGTTTCTCCGATAGGTGTGGTACACCGTCAAGGTCCAGATGAAGATATCAACGACAGAAGTCTAGTCTCAAAAATCGTGATTGACGAAGAATATGCAGACGGTTTACCTGGAATTGAAGATTGGTCACATCTCCACGTCATCTTTTGGATGGATAGGATTTCCGAAGAAAAGAAGACTCTTCTTTGCCGTGGAAATGAACCCGATATGCCCACTGTGGGGATTTTTGCCACTAGAGCTCCAGTTCGTCCGAATCCCATCGGTTTGACTTTAGTGGAGCTTGTGAGGCGCGAAGGAAATGTTTTCGTGGTGAAGGGACTGGATGCTCTCGACGGCACTCCTGTTCTAGACGTTAAGCCCTATCCATACTGGGTGAAGGGGAGTTGGATTGTGGTGACGAAGTACAGGGTTCCTGCCTATTTGAGGAAAATTAACAAGTAGATGACGTGCACCCGCCTTATCCACGGTATTCACGTGCTGAGGCAAACGGTCTTGCTTGGTCGTTGGTTGGTTGAGGTAAGGTTTTATCCGATCTACCATCAACCAAAACGACGGTGTTCTGGTTGGAAAAATGTGGAGCTTCTCTAATGGCTCCAATTGGTTCATTGGACTTGTCTTGTTTATTCGTTCCTTTCAAAGAGCAAATAATAGTTGACAGCGCCGTCTACGCTGTGGTTTTTTGGCAGATGACATTTTCTCAAGCTTGTCGACATTACCCGATGAGTAATCGGCTTTGGATTCGATAATTAGCAGCGGGTTCTTCTTATTCGCAATGATGTCTGGAACCCACCATTTATTTTTCTCGAATGTATTTTGTGTCCATCATAAAACTGAATGACATTCATTTTCTAAAGAGTTTCTTGCCGCATCTTCAATTTTTCTTCAGTTACACAATTATCGATGGTAAACCATAGAGATGTTCAAGAACAAAGTCGGAAGATGATAAATATGAAAATAAGATCTGGATTGGACGTAGAAGGAAAAACCCCATTAGGAACCATCGCAAACCTGGGAGCTATCATAAAAAGAGCTACTGATGTCCTTTTACCAACATCAAGAGAAAGCATGGTTAAGGATATGCTTGTCTCAAATTGCCTTCCGTATCAAGCGTCAAAAACCTACAGAGCAATCATGACGGAGTCTGACTGCAGACGCGCACAGATGATTGTAGAAGTACAGCGATCATTGCGTCCCGTTTAAGACAGAATGCAGAATCCTCAAATGACATCAAGGAATGCGCCAGATAAGTGAGACGCAAATCGATTCCGTTCATGCTTCTCACGAGCACAAGAAAGGGGGTTGGGTTGGTTGCGGGTAAAGTTTTATCCAACCACCACTAACCAACCGACAAAAACGATGGTGGTTGGACTTCTGGAAAAAGACGGACATTAGAAAGGCAGTATACATGACTCAGACAATAGCATAGAATAAAACCGTCTGTAAGAGTAGTATCGGAATCGCGTATGTGGCTTCAGTTGGAGACAGAAGGACAACGCTTTAGAATGCGTAGTGCTTCTATTGCCTGACATGGTGATGAGTTTTGTCAAGAAGAGAAAAGAAAGCTGCGGGTTTAGAGCAACATAAGAAACTGCAGAGGGAAAAAGACCAGAAAAGAAAACAGAAGAAACAGGTTTCGCTTCCTGCAAAGCATTTGAAAGGGAAGAAATAGGCTCTTTGGGTTTGGGACAAAACTTTACCCCAACCACCAACCAACTTCACTCACTCGCAATCACAATTCAACCACAATCCCGCTCAACCACATCTTTCCTCCCTTCTCCTTTCTACGGCGCACACGCACGTGCACACGCGTGCCGGTAAACTTGTGTGGGGGTCCCACCCCCATCGCTTCCAACATCGCCAAGGATTAGCCCTCGTGGTGGCACGCGCACTCTTCATATGAATAGAACCAGTGATGAACGTAGAATGAAAGCCCCTACAATCTGAATATACCCAAAGGTCCAAAGCATTCTTCAAAAAAGTCACTGGGTCAAAAATGCCCAAAGGAGCAACATGTTTTACGGTCGATTCAGGGTCAGCCTTATCAAGTAAGAAGCTTCTCTTCTCAGGCAAGGGGCAAGGCTACCGTATGAAAGGGAAAGAAGACGCGACCAACTGTTATGCCGGACATCATTAAGGCGTAAAACGAGAAACTGTAAGGAATTGCTATGGCAGATCCACTCTTGTTTGCTTTCGTGGTTGGGATGATCGCCATTTTGGTGGCGTCATATATCACTCGTTGGATTCTCAAACGTGATTCTGGTACCGCTCGTATGCAAGAGGTGAGCAGGTATATTGTGATAGGAACAAGCGCTTACATCAAGAGACAATTAGGG
>Ga0315280_10004695_pt1 | contig 19951 bp, 19 predicted proteins | sample YL17G06_40_MG_FD_203697 | JGI IMG/M metagenome (GOLD analysis project Ga0315280, IMG submission 203697) | Sediment microbial communities from Yellowstone Lake, YNP, Wyoming, USA - YL17G06_40 | ecosystem: Environmental > Aquatic > Freshwater > Lake > Sediment | place: USA: Wyoming | collected... | reverse complement strand
CCGCTCTGGAAGGTTGCCCATTCACACACCCGGCCGCTACTTGGGTCAGGGTCTTTTCGGGCTTACCAACCACAGGAATGACTCGCACGCTGGCACTTGAGGCTTTTCATCCTTTCACACACACAAAGAATACCTCCGCCTCTTATGGTGCGTGCGCAGACGAGAAAATCTTGGTTAGCAATTGTTCAACATTCTTTTATGATTCTGAATCCATCTCGACACTACTGTGAATAAGGATGGCACATGAACCCAGCCATGAAGACCATGGAACCAGAACTTTGGCTACTTGGATCGCGATCGGCGCCGGTGCCGGTCTTGCTCTCGGCGTTGCCATGGGCAACTTGGCGTTGTGGATGGCTATCGGAGTCGGCGTCGGCGTGGCTATCGGCGCCGTCGAAGCCCGAAAGTAAGGGTGCACAGGCAAGCTTCAAAACAAGCGTACGAGAGTAATCTACGACCCGAATTGTCGGAGACTTCGGCTCCCTCGTTCTGGCAGATTGCACAGCTTGCTGCAACTGTTCTAGGTATTGTGATTGCCGCCCTTGTTGCATGGTGGCTCAGGAGGGAGAGGAAGGAACTGTCGTATGATGAGCTGATCAATGCCCCCTTGGTTTCGATGCGAGATGAAGCAGTGAAGAAGAGGTTGCGGGTCTTGTTCGACACGAGACCTGTGGACGACCCGCGTCTCATTGTTGTCCGGTTTGGCAATACTGGCAACAGAGACATACTAGACACGGAGTTTGAGAAGGGCAAACCGATCATCTTGAGCTTCGGGAAAGGGGGCTACGCGGTTCACGCCGAAGCTTTCGAGATGAACCGACCGGGGCTGCAACCAACAGTATGGCAATTTGACGAGAGCCTAGGAAATAGGGTAGCAACAAGGGGGGACAGGGTCGAAGTGGATCCGTTGCTTCTGAACCAAGGGGATGAATTCAACGTGAAGATGCTCGTTGGTGGTTACAGTGAGCTGATTGTGCGGGGGCGCATTGCAGGAGTGAAACAGATAGAAAAGAAGAAGATCGAATCATACAAACGCCGGATCAGGCGGCATGTCGTCGAACTAATGCAATTGTCGATAGGCTTCGGAGCGGTTGCTGCTGCCTTTGCAGATATACAATACTTCCAGGGTAGTTGTGTCTTGTCCGGTGTTGTGCCCCAGCTCTGCGACCCATGGGTCTTCACGCTCAGTCCGCTGTTGATGCTCTTGGTCTATTTGCTGTTAGGTCGTCTACTTCGCCGTTACTGAAGTCAGAGAGAGTCGGGTTCGTTAATGCGCGCACGCGTGACGGAATTCGTGTTCATGCGCTCCGGTCGCCGATCTTGATGATGCTAGCGACGAATTTTGAACCATTAGCTAGCGTCGTTTCTGTGTGTGGGACGCTTGGTGCGCAAGCACACAAAGTGAAATGCGGCATCCGATTCCTGTAAGCGTAGCGAATGGGTTTCGCGTGTGCGCTCTCATGATTCTGTTTGCGGTTCGGGATTAACCTTGGATTCTAGGGCCTTGACTCTCCTTTCTAGTTTCACTAGCTTGATTTCGAGATTGCCTAGTTTGTTCATCATAATCTGAAAATTCCTTGTTCCCAGGCTCGTAGCTGGTTCGGTCCTTCGCGTTCTGCTCATGCGGTAGCCGTCCTTCTTTCTTGGCATCATTCATCACATTGGGAGCGGGACCCTTGGCGTTTAGTCTTTACTTAGCCCAGGTGCTTGCTTGCAGTTCTTGGTCATGGCCTACAGTATTGGCTTGTGGGCATAGTCTTCTTCTCACCAGTTCCTCGAATGCCTGAACGACCTTGTGTGGGTCTAGCTCTCGAAACCTCGACTCCTTCGGGCTTGCGGGGCTTTTCTCCTTTGGCTCATGAAACAGTGAAGCGATAACATCGGCAAGGTCGAGCGGAAGGTCTTCTGTCAACCAAATCACACCTCGTCAGGTTCCGCCAAGAAAAAAGGAGCTGGAGATGAGTTAAGGATTATGATGTCAAAGGCCGGAATCCTTTCTGAGCATGCCACAACTCCCATCAGTATGGGCCAACTCGTCCGTCAGGAGTTACACGTCGGAAGACCAACCTCGCGCCAGGACGACTCCTAACGGACTGCCAGATCACGTCACGAAGATCAGGGGCGTGAAACGGAAGGAGCTCTTCTGCGTCTACATCTATCGCAATCACATGCCCGCGGGGTAGCCTAGATATTTCTTCGTTCTTTTGAAGGGCGATTTGTTCACCTTTGGCGACGAGCTCATTTCTCAGATCAAATAGGCTAGGAAAGAACGTCGCGCCCATTAGCCGTTGAGTGTCGGTCGATTGACCAAATACAGGCGATTCGGCCTTGCGACTACCGGCCTCGGAAATCTCCAACCTCAGTTTGTGCCAGTGTAGCATTGCACCGAGGAGGCTTCCCATACCATTGCACAGATCATAGATGTCTTTCACCGCATCGGGAGGAAACTCTATCGCCTTCACGTTGGCATCGCCATCGACATAGGCGACAGCGACAACCTCCCGTCCTGTACTTTCATCCGTTGTGTGTCCGTAGAATACTCGCATACCGTGCTTGAACGAGTTATGCAACTCGCGTAGAGTAAGATATTGGCCGGCAATATGGCCAAGGTAGGCTGCAAGCTGCCTGCAAGAACGAAGCAGGGTTGCGCCTACGTCCGACTGCTGCAAATGCAGGGGCGGGTATCCGTGAAGGTTTGCGAAGTACTCCGGCTTTCTCTTACCGATGTCCCTATAGAAATTGACTACGTCCCCCGTGGCATATTCTGCGAGATTCTTCCACACATCCTGAGGAGCAAGAGCGTCCATGTACAACTCGGTGGCAAACGCTATGCTGAATGCAGCTAGGTCCTCAGCACTCTCGCAAAACTTGGCAACAAGTTCGAGAATCAGAACGCCTTGGGCCTTTTCTTGGAGAAGTTTCGGTAGGGCATAGAATGACTGTGGTGGGTTGTCGAGAAGCTGCTTCAACTGATCAACAATGAATATGCGTGCGTCCCAAGAGTAGAATTCGTACATCAATTCGGAGAACGAGCGAAGCTTTCCGCTGCTGTCCTTGAGGATCTTATCCATTGGGCCGGCCGAAGCCAGAATTCGGGTTTTGATGGACATTGTCAGCGTTCCACCTGTGGAAGAGCAGAAGTAGGGTTCTGAAGCTTTTGTCGAACCCTCCGATACATCTTGAATGGATGTTTGCCACGAGCCTTTACACGCAAGTAGTGGAGTGTGCTCTTTCCAATCCCCAGCTCTTGCGCCTGTGATAAGGAGAGAACTAGAATGCGTCTTCGAAGCTCCCTGTCATCCGTCGTATGCAGATTTGGAGAAGGCTCCGAGAAGTCGAGTCCACGCGTTCGACCTGCAAGGTAACGGCCAAGCTCCACCGTCTTCTCCTCGATAACCGTATCCCATTTGAGAGCACGCCCATTGTACCTGCCCCCGGAATTGAACCGTTCTCGCAGCAAATCTAGGAACCTTTGTTTTGTTTCTGGTTCGAAGCGGTATCTGTAGTCGTCACCTGTGAAGTAGAAATCCGGCAAGTCGAGCAAGCGCGACTCGAAGGCCTCCATCACCGTCACATCCGCGATCCAGCGGAACGGCTCCTGAAGATCACCTAGGAACGAGCAATTGGAAGTCAACATTCCCTCACTCTAACTCTCTATACGGCAAGGTTATGAGTTCTAGCATCTAGCTTCAGCTCGCGACAAGAAGCGATGACCTCGACTGTTCAGGCGCCCAGGATCGTAATCTTGGAGGACCTCTGCAAAGGATGCGGCATATGCGTAGACCTCTGCCCAATGAAGATACTCAAGACGAGCACCCGCATGACCAAGAAAGGCGTCTTCCCGCCTGAGGTCGTCGAGCCGGCAAAGTGCACCGCATGCAAGATATGCCAGTACTACTGTCCAGATTTCGCGATATTCATCGTCGGGGGGCCTAGGCCTTCGCGCTCATAGAGCCCGGCACATACTTCATGCAAGAAAACGAAGCGTGCGCCCTCGGCGCAGTAGCCGCAGGCTGCCGATTCTTCGCATTCTACCCAATCACTCCCGCCGGCGAGATCGCGGAGAAGATGTCTAAGTTGTTGCCAAAGGCTCGGGGCATCTACATTCAGATGGAAGACGAGATCGCCTCGATCGGAAGCATCATCGGGGCTTCGTGGACAGGGCTGAAAGCGATGACCGCAACTTCCGCCTAGTACTCGTAGTGGGCCCGCCGGGATCTGAACCCCCTTTATGGCGGGGTTCGACTTCCTTGCTTCCCCAAATCCCCACAATTTCGGTGTTTCCCGCGGCGGTGTGTACTTTCCAGCGATTAGGATGCAATTGGTTGGGCCAGTGAGAGACGAAGCCACCAATATGGTGGGGTCAATTCGTCTTCACATCACGCCTGCACGTTTCGCAGTTTCATTTGGTTTCGTTGAAAATCGTGGAAACTGTTGGCATTGTGATCGAGAGGCTGAAGGGATTCGAACCCTCGATATCGAGGGCTCGAAGCTTCAACGCTGCGCGGGCTCCCCGCGGTGCGTACTTTTTGGCGTCACCTTCAACGGGCGCCTTCTGCAAACAACTTCCCATCGATGCTAGTATGCTGCTTCAAGACTAGTGCAGAATCCCTTCCACATCAATTGATATGAACGCCTTCGGTTCAGCTATCGTCGAATTGACCGAGGAGTTGCAGCACGAACTAGAAGGGGCACATATTTGCGGATATTGTTGTACCGGTCAATGGTAAGAGTAGCTTGAATCAGTTCTCCCCGCTGTCTCTTGCTCAAAGCGACTTGCGCGTTGGCATGGAACTTGGCAATCAGTTCTTGCTCGGAAAGTGGTCGCTCCGCCTCTCCCCTAGCGAAGTCCTCTTGCTTCTTGAACGTTCGCCCATCTTTTGTCGTGATGGTGATGATCGCTCGCTTCACATTTGGAAAAATGGCATCGATCTCAGGGTTGGCAATGACCTTGATCTTGGGAAGAAGTTCCAGAACAGATTGATCCTGGAGAGCTTTTTCTTCAAAGTCAGATGGTAGAACATTTCCTTTGGCAATCGCTACTGCTATGCAATAAGGAAGAGAATGATCCGCTGTTTCCTTCGTTGTGGGATGGTATTTGCTTTGGTCAGATAGAATATCGGCTCCGCGATTCGTTGTCTCGACAAGGACTTCATTGACTTCACGTGGATCGATTTTGTTCTCTCGCATTATTTCCAAAGTCGCCGTAATTGGTTGATGCGTCAGTGCTTCCGTTGGAAAGGCCTTGAAGCTGCACTGTGTGATGAGGAACTCTTCACCTAGACGATCAATCAACGCATTTTTGTTCCATCTCACGTTTGATAGTACTTCAAATAGGCCCTCTTTCCCCTCGAAAACTTCCACCGGACCGGAATAGCCTGCTGCTGCGAGCATCGCAGCGCGAACTCCAGCTTCAGTCGCCATGGGATCGGCCGCATTCTTCATGTTCGTCAGATGGCCTGCCACTACCCCGCCCAAGGTGAAGTGACTTGAGCCGGCGATTCCGACGGCTGACACCATTTGATCTTCGCTTAAGCCGAGCATTCGTCCAGCGACCAAAGGACTCACAAACTGCGTAAGACTTGCGTGATGCCAACCCACTTCACGAATACCGGGATCTGCCGCAAGGCACAGTCTCATCTCCAGCTCATAGGCAATCACAATCGCCGTAAGCAGCTCCTTTCCACTTACGCCACGATACTCCCCTGCAGCTAGTGCAGCAGGGATTATGTCTGAAGGATGACAGGGATCCTGTTTCCAGTAGATATCGTTGTAATCCATGGCACGGATCAGAAGAGAGTTCACAAGCGCTGCACTGGGCATGTTCGTCTTATCCCCGTACCAGATGATGCTGGCCTGTTTCTTCCCTCCGAGCTGCTGGACATAGTTGTGCGACGCCTGAATGTCCTTCAGCTTGACGGCGGCAAGAGCGCAGCCTATGCTGTCCAGAAGCAACCGCTTTGCCATTCGCAAGACAGGTTCGGGGATCGCCTCATAGCGTAGAGAAAGAGCAAATCGCGCCATTCTACGACTGATCGAATCCATTTAGAGGAGCTCCCGGTGAAGCTTTCCCTTGTAGACGGCCTGGGCGAAGTTGATGGATCGCATTTCGGGTTGAGAAAGAATCTCTTCGAAATAGTGTGCTGAGAGGCCGGCAACTCGCCCCCAGATGAATAGGACTTTTGCGATTATGGGATTGAGTCCCATGTCGGCGACTATGGCGCCGATGACTCCGTCCACGTTGATGGGAAGTTCCATGCCTCGCACTTCCTTGAACACTCCAGAGACGATCTTAGAAACGGCTACATTCTTTGCGGCGGTCCCTGCAGCCTCACTCAGTTTCCAGAGAACATCTCGCCTGGGGTCCTGGGTGTGGATTCTATGGCCCAGGCCTTCAATCCTTCGACCCGCTCTGACGTACTCAGTAACAACTTTCCTAGTGGCTTCCTCTAAGTCGAGTCCATTCTTCTGGGAACGAGAAACACATTCGGCGAAGAATAGCGCAGCCTTCGTTCCTGCTCCTCCGTGGATGTCCGTTATCGCTCCAATTCCGCTTGCAACTGACACCGCGTAGTCTGCCCTTGTTGACGCCGAGATCATAGTGGCCTGAGCTGAGGGAGGAGTAACACCGTGGTCCACGCATGCTACAGCCATTGCTTCAAGGAGGTCTCCTCTCTTACGGTCAAAGGCCGTGTCCCCGGCAATGGCTCGGTACATCAGTTCAGTGAAGCTCGATTCTTCGGAAAGGCCGTCGAGCGCGGATGTAGTCTGCAAGATTGATGCAAGATACCTTCCGACTCTTCCCAAAGCGAAGGCAGTCTTGAGTCTGGGGCCTGATCTTCCTTTCTGGCGAAATGTCGCCAGGATCTTGTCATAGATGAGGGCCCTTGCAAGAGTCTGAGAGATGTCTTCGTCTCCATACGGTGCGATCGAGGGCTCCGGCTTGAGAGCTCCCTTCATGGCCGTGATCCGCAACTCTTCCAATAATTCTGGAGCGGCGAACTCTCCTTCGATTAGGAGATTAGCCACGTCCAAAAGCCCTTTGCGGCCAACGATTTCTTGCAGTGGGTATCCGGAGATCATGATGTTGTTCGGCTTTACTTCGGTGATTATGGTCCCCCAGCCGGGAGCCGTCACTTTCGCGTCCCAGATCTGCCGCATTTTCTGATAGTATCGTTCGGGATCGAAGTAGGTTCTCTTCAGTCTCGCCTTCACATGCTCGATGAGGTCGTACTGGGAGTTGACAACGGTTACTCGTGCACGCTCCAGTGCCTCCTTCTTTGACTTGAAGGTGCCGTAGGCTTGCCCAGGAGCGACGATTGCTCCGGCGTGTCCCATTGTCTTTCCTTCGGGGGCGTGGCCTCCTGAGACGAGGGCTACTAGGGGTTTCGGGTACCGTTCGGGGTGGGCAAGAATATCCTCGGCCAGTCGCTCTTCTTGGATTCCGCCGATCTCTCCCGCAATCACCACGAGCTCGGTGTGAGGATAGTTCATCACAAGAGGGACCAGATCCACAAATGTGGAACCAATCGCTGCATCTCCACCGATGCCGATGACGGCGTTTTGAGCGATCCCCACACTTGCCAGAGCATCGGACATATGGTATAGGATCGCGCCACTGCGAGAAATTATCGTAACCCCGTTTGGTCCGAACTTGCCAGGGACAATCTCCTCAGGGTAGAAGACATCTGGAAGCATTCCTATCTTGACTTGCTCAGGGGGGAAGATTATGCCAGGCGAGTTTCCCCCAATTAGGACTGTTCTGTTCCTTCTGGCAGCCACGAGCATATCGCGGACATCGCGTAAAGGAATTCCTTCAGTGATTAGGACAACAAGTGGGATACCGGCTTCAATGACCTCAATCACCGCCTCCTTCGCCGTCGAGAACTGTCTCCAAATGCTCGCCGCAACGACATACGGGTGATCTTTGAGACACTCCGCGACAGTGTCATAGACTGGAATTGTCTCGTGGATACGAGTGCCGCCTCGACCTGGAGCAATTCCAGCGACGATTCTAGTCCCGAAGTCCCGCATCAGTCCTGCGTGACGCGTCCCCTCTCCTCCCAGACCAACAAGAATCGTGTCAATTTCCCCTGTCTCTTTGATGTGCCCAGCAAGTTCCGGTCGAAGTTGCATGATGAGATGATAGAGTAACCCTTGGTCAGCAGGTATCTTTTCCATCACTTCCGCCTCTTCGGGGTGGAGATCGAGTTGATGGCGTCTTTGATAACATCAGCCATGATACGCTGGTTCCCCACGATGATCGTCATCTCTCTCAGCGCTTCCGGTGTCTCGGCCTTGGCCTTCTCCAAATACTCGCGAGCACTAGGAAGATCAGTTCCGACCATCCGGCCATAGACGGGAATGACTTTCTTGCCCTGAGCATGTCTTTCCCGGATCGCTTCGATGAGCCCCCGGATGAAGACGTCGCAACTTGAGATGCCTCCGAATCGGGAGGTTATGATTAGGTCAACTTTGTCATAGTCCATTAGCAAATGAAACATTTGGGCTACCTGACGCTGAGAAGGCCCTCCTCCTGAGTCCATGAAGTTGACCGGTATGACTCTATCTTGAAAGAAATGACGACCAATGTTCGCCACCTCGTCAATAGAGAAGATCCCATAGCCAGCTCCACCAGGAACTAGCCCTACGTAGATCTTCTCCGGATCCTTTGGGGCGTCTTCAGAAAGAAGGTCCACGTACTTGAAGCCATCCGCTTGCGCCTTTCGTTCGTTCGCGGTCGACTCGGCTGCATCATGGCGCTTGTCAGTGATTCCAAGCGTCTCAAGTAGCTTGGCCTGACGATACAACGCGTTATCGTCGAGCACTATCTTGGCATCAGCTGCTACAGGTCCTTTAGGCGTGATTATCAGTGGATTGATCTCACAGATCTTGGCGTCAGCTTCTTGATAGAGACTGTAGACGTTCGAAATGACCTGACCGAGCCTCTCTGTGCCCGCGATGGCGCGTGCCCTTGCAGGCAGCTCTTCGATGAGTTTCCTCGCTAACTCATTTGCGAGACTCGTGGCTAGCTTGCTCTCGTTTCCCGAGACCTCGATTCTGTGGATTGCTTCTGGAGTGTCCCTAGCCACCGTCTCCACATCTACGCCGCCCGCGGCACTTGCAATGACAACGTTGTTGAAAGATGCGGGATCCATCGTCGCGCCTACGTAGCAGGCTGCGAGTTCGTCTACGGCCTCCTCGACTAGTAGGGTCTGAACAGGATAGCCTTTCACTCCAAGCCTGAAGATCTCCTCGGCTTTGGCTCTCGCTTCGCTCTGATCCTTGGCTTTCTTGATTGCCCCCGCCTTGCCTCGTCCTCCAACCAGAACGAGAGCCTTCAGGATCAAGGGGTAGTGCGCATTGAGTCCTTCCAGTTCCAATGCCGAGTGGATTATCCCATATTGCCTAGGTACTGGAATGCCCCTGTCCCTGAAGAGTTGTTTCGCCTCGTTCTCGTAGAGTCTCATTTCGTCTCTTTTCTCTTGGCTATCTCAAAGTCGATAAAGTCGCAGTGGTGTATGACAATTGCTTCAGGTATCCTCTTGACTTTCTCTCCTTCCTCTGAGTGAGAAATGACTATGTGACTTACCTCTAGGGGTAGGTCAGTTTCACGCGTGAGGGCATACCCGGAGACAGGATGTCTAACAAGTTCGCCCGATTTGGATTTTGTAGTGTGCCCGCCACGCCGTTCGTACTCTAGAAGCTTTCCCACATCATGAAGAAGCCCGCCCGCTATGACATAGTCCATATTTAGATCACCCCTCTCTCGAGCCACAGCCATCGCCGTCCTTGTGACACGCCTCGTGTGCTCAAGCAGAGATGTTGTCGTCGGAACAAGCAGCGTAAATGGAATATGTTCTAAATCGTCCACTTTCCAGCAGCTGCGCTCCAGAGCAAGCTTCCAAGCCTTCAGAACGCCCTCAATCAGCTTCGGATTACGGATCTGACTTACCTCTGGAAGAAGTCTCCTAAGCTGCTCCATCTTCGTTCAATCTCATGCCCAAGAGAATCTGCGCGCCTATATTTGTACGCTGTTACGAAGCTGCAATCAGAGTTGCAGTTCCTCAGTAGATTCCGATAATACTCTGCTAGGTCTTTGCTCGTGTTTTCTTCTCACGAGAAGACCAGATCTCCGTGTTTTTCCACGTATGCGATTAGCCCTCCTTCACTGAGGATCGCTTCCATAGACTTTGAGATTGCGGGGAAACGGATCTTGGCTTTTCTTGTCAGATTCTCGACGACACCATCAGAGAGATGCAATTCCAGTTCGTCCCCTTCATCGATTACTGTTGTGTCACAAACAATCGCTGGTAATCCGATGTTGAATGCGTTGCGATAGAATATTCTTGCAAATGACTGAGCAAGGACTGCCGCGACACCACACATTTTGATGACAAGTGGAGCATGCTCTCGACTTGAACCCATCCCAAAATTCTTCCCGGCCACCACAAAGTCTCCTGGTCCTACGCTAGAGGGGAACTCCTTCCTAGCATCCTCGAGGGTGTGTTTCGCTAATTCTGGCATATTCGACCGAAGCCCCATGTACCTTCCCGGAGTTATTTCGTCCGTGCTGATGTTGTCCCCAAATTTCCACGCTCGTCCAGCCATTCTTCACACCCCTTCAGATGAACTCCCTTGGGTCCGTAATGTTACCAGTGATTGCGGTTGCCGCTGCTGTTGCGGGTGATCCCAGATATGTCTGGGCTTTCGGATTTCCTGTTCTACCTGGAAAGTTTCTATTCGAACTGGAGAATACTACCTCATTATCCGCGGGGATTCCGCCAACTGCTCCATAGCACACTCCACATCCAGGCGGCGTGATTATTGCCCCTGCTTGAAGTAAGATTTCCAGAATTCCTTCCTCCATGCATTTCATGTACAGCTTCCTCGATGAAGGACTCACTATCAACTTGAGACCCCTCGCCTTCTGTCCCCTCCTGAAAATCTGAGCCACGGTCCGCATATCTTCGATCCGGGTGTTTGTGCAACTTCCGATGAAGACCTCGTCAACCTTCACACCCTTGGCTTCGGAGATCGGCTTGACGTTGGATGGCGAACCAGGGAGTGCAACTTGGGGCTGCAGCTCCGAGGCGTTAATTGTGATTTCCGATTCGTAGGAGGCGCCATCATCCGCATGGATTTCCTTCCATTGCTGCTCCCGGCCAAACTCTTTCAGATATTGTCTTGTTCGTGCGTCCGATTTGATGAGAGCGGTCTTGGCGCCGGCTTCAACAGCCATATTGGCCAAGGTCAATCTGCCGTATACGTCTAGTTCGTCGATTGCTGACCCATCGAATTCTAGTGACTTGTAGGTTGCTCCATCACTTCCGAGTATGGATAGGGTCTTCAGAACCAAGTCCTTGGCGAATACGCCTCTTGGAAGACGCCCCTCAATATTCATCCTTATTGATTCGGGAACACGCAGCCATGTCTTCCTTAGTTTCATCGCGATTGCGACGTCCGTCGCACCCATGCCAGTTCCGAATGCACACAGACCACCACACGTGCAGCTGTGCGAGTCCGTTCCAACTACCAAGTCTCCTGGAGACGCGTAGTCTTCCCCCATCACCTCGTGACAGATTCCATTACCCGCATCAGATAGGGTTATCCCGTTGCTTAGGGCGTAATTTCTTACGGTCGCCTGGTCGTTTGATAGCTCCTTTGTGGGGCTTGGAACTGCATGATCGATGAAGAAAACCGTTCGATTCTTGTCCAGGCTGGAGACAACAGTCTTCAATTTGCCTAATTGCTGAATTAGAAGTGGTCCAGCTGCGTCGTGAGTGAAAGTGTAATTCACCCCAACAATCACAACCTCTCCGGCCGAAACGGATCCTTTGGCAGTGTGCGACCCAATGAGCTTCTCCGCCAATGTCTTTCCTGTCATTTCTGCTAATCCACCCCTCTGCTCAGCTTGGCCAGAATTGCATCCGTCATTTGAGGCGTGGAAGCTGCTCCCTGCTCCAGTACTTTCGGCCCGCCAGCGAGGCGCATCATGTCGTAAGTGCGAACCTTTCCTTCCTTTACAACGTCGCCAACCGCATCCCGGATCTTCTTCGCTTTGTCGTATTCGCCAACATGTTCGACCAGCATTGCGGCCGCCAGAATCGTGGCGATCGGATTGACGATTGGTGGATTCAACCCCGCATATTTAGGTGCAGATCCATGTGTGGGCTCGAAGACCGCAACTTCATCCCCAATATTGCCCGAAGGAGCGAAGCCCAGGCCACCAACCAAACCGGACATAGCATCGGAAAGGATGTCGCCAAAAAGATTCGAAGCGACGATTACGTTGAAGTCTTCCGGGTTCTTGCTTAGCCACATCAGCTGCGCGTCAATGTTGTTGCGCCAGAGTTGGATGTCGGGGAACTTTGTCTTTTGAATTTCCTTCGCGACTTCCTCCATCATGCCAGAGGTTTCGCGCACCACATTGGGCTTTTCGCAAATGGTCACGGCCTTGAAACCCTTCTTTTTGGCGAACTCAAATGCTGCGGTGATGATCCGCTGCGCTGCTGGGCGAGTGATGATTCGCAAGCTTACTGCGAGATCCTGTCCGGGAACGTGGGTGAAGGTCTTGAATTTGGGATGAGAGTCCAGCGCAGCACGCACAATATCCGGCGGGTTCGTCCACTCGATGCCACAATACAGGCCCTCTGTGTTCTGGCGGAAGATGGTAGTGTTGATCCGCGGCTCTTCGAAGCCGCCATCAGACTTTTTCCGGACATAGTTCAACGGATTGCCGGGAAAGCTCACGCAGGGCCGCACGCAGATATCTAGCTTGAAGCGTTGACGCATAGTCACGATGGGGCTGTAATAGACATATCCTTTATCGCGTAGCTTAGGGTCCAGCTCGGCTTCGGCCTCTTTCTTTGGTTTGGATGTGATGGCGCCAAACAGTCCCAGCTTGTGCTTGGCCAGCAGGTCAATGGTGCGACTAGGCAGCGCGTTTCCCTCGCTCCGCCAAAGCTCCCAGCCGATGTCGGCATGGACATAATCTGAATCGAAACCCACTGCCCTGAGGACACGTAGCGCCTCCGGGATAACTTGATTGCCGATCCCGTCTCCTGGCATGGTCACAACGGTATGACGAGCCATAATTGCGCATCCCCTTCATATCAAGATAATAGTTGTTAGCTACTTTCCTACATACGAGTAAATAACGCTGCAGGCTCACACAAAGCCGTATGTGGTCTAAGCTAGGCGCGGTAGCCATGGGGAGTATGAGATCATTGCACCGACTCCGTCATCAGCTCTGGAAATGTTCGAGCTAACAAACTGGACAGCCTAAGAGCGAGTGTTGGAGAAGTCGCTTCTAAGGCATCTCTTGACCTGAATGTGCGAGGCTTGGAACGCGGGTTCGAGTGGGCAAAGACGAATCTCAGAAGTCGCGCAGCTGAGTCAGGCTCCTAGCGACTTGATTCTCTGGATGAGCTTTGGGACGACTTGATAGAGGTCTCCAACTATTCCGTAGTCCGCTATCTTGAAGATCGGAGCCTCCTTGTCGTTGTTTATCGCAACGATCAGCTTTGAACTCAAGATCCCGACAGTGTGCTGGATCTGTCCTGAGATTCCGATCGAAACGTCAAGCTTCGGTTTGCATCTTTTGCCGCTGATCCCGACCATCCTATCCTCCGATATCCAGTGATAATCGGAGGAGAGTGCGCGAGTACATCCAAGCTCCCCTTTCAGCAGAGCAGACAGTTCAGTCATCATTGCTAGGTCTTCCTTGTTCGAGATCCCTTTTCCCACGCAGACAAGAGTCTCAGCTGATTCTATGTTGACTGATTCACCAAGTTTCTTCCTGCGCTCAACCAAGTGTATCCGCTGTGGCGGGATCTTGAGATCCAACTTCTCGATCTTGCCTTGCACGGGGGCTTTCTGTGCCTCGAAGGTTCTGGACATGATTGAGATGACTTTCTTTCTGGTCCTGATGATCTCCGAGGATACCGTGTTTCCCCCGAGAGCATATCTGTCAACCACCAGATCCTGACCCTTCACGCTCAAACCAATCGCATCGGTTATGCAGCCCGCCTGAAGTTTCTGCGCTACACGTCCAGCAGTCTCCTTGCCGAGTCTGCTGGATCTGATCAAGAGGATATCTGGTCCACTCTCTTTGGTGATCTCATGTAGCATGTTGGCGTAGGTCTCAGCGTCGAGTGCCCCAAAGCTGCTGTTGGCAATCACGAGGACCTTCTGAGCCCCGTACTCGAGATAGGATTGAACGGTCTTGTCGTCTCTGTCTCCTAGGACGACCGCGGAAAGTTCTAGGTTGAGCTGCTTGGCGAGCTCGTGACCTTTCGTCAGAAGTTCGAAGGCCCCTTCTTCGGTCTCTGAGACTACGAGGATTCCGGATGTCATTCAAGCACTCCCTCCTTGCGAAGAGCGTCTACCAGCTTTCCAGCCGTCTCTTCCACGTCTCCTTCGAAGATCACGCCTTTCCGCTCCTGCTGTGGTGCCAGGTTGCTGACCACTTGAATTGCAGATGCGCCTGAACCGACCTTGTTCTGATCGATTCCGAGATCGCTCAATGTCCAGGATTTCAGGGGTTTGCGAGAGGCACGAAGGATCTGGGCCAGCGGCGCCCTTCGGGGCTTGTTGATCTCGCTCGTGACCGAGACGACCAGAGGCATCTGACCCTTCACGACCTCAAGAGCCCCCTCCACATCGCGCACGGCAGTGATCATATTGCCTTCGATCGAAAGCTCCCTAACGTAGGTGACCTGTGGAATGTTCAGTATCTCCGCGATTCTTGAACCGATCTGACCGGAGTAGTTGTCGGCCGAGCCTTCCCCGACCAGTATGAGGTCAAATGCGCCGATCTTCTCGATCGCCTTAGCGAGTGTCAACGCAGAGGCGCCCGTGTCTGAGCCCTCACACACCGGGTCGACCACAATGCACGCCTCATCCGCGCCCATTGCAAGTGCTTCGAGCACCGTATCCTTGAGTTTGCCAGAGCCGACTGACAGAACGGTAACCTTTGCTGCATGCTTCTCCTTGATCTTCACAGCTTCCTCGAGTGAATTCTTGTCGAAGTCCCCGAAGAGAACCGGTAGACCATCAAGCACTGGTTCACGGGTGTCCCGCTTGATTCTGATCTGCTGAAGGTCAACTACCTGCTTCATGCACGCTATGACATGCAAGCATTCTCATCTCAGACGATTGGGCTGATGCGCCCCGCAAAGCTACGGGATTAGATGACCTTTTCGTCTCAGCTAAATCGGTACTGCACCCCGAAGCTCGCCTTCGGATAATGCCAGCTAAGCGCTTCCTCAAGACAAGCAAGGACGCAAGCGCCGCACTCCAAGCATCCATCTGGGTTTGGACGTACGTCGCCATTCTCGTCAAGCGAGTATACTTTGGCGGGGCAAACGAAAAGGCAGTACTTTGGTTCGCATTTCGCGCGGCAGATCTCGTGGTTTATCTCAATGTGACCTTCTTTGTCGACTTTGAAGACGTTCTTCCCGAGTTTCTCTTCGATCTTCATGGTTCTCTCCCTCTATATCGTGAGAAGCCCCAGCGCGTCTTTCAGGGTTGAGAGGTTGAGGAAATGCTTCCTGAGGTGTTTGAGTGCTGTTGAAGAGAGCTTTGCCTTCGGGTCAGATCCGATGAACATTAGGTCTGTCAGCATGGTGCTGATCGCGTTCGGGTAACGTTCGAACATTCTCGGATTGTTCAGTACCTTCCAGACATTCTTGAAAGTGTGAAGGTCCTTCATTACGAAAGAGTCGTTCAGCATCCTCTCATACTCTGCAAGCGAGGCGGCGGAGTAGTTATCTCGCTTCTTAGCGACTTTTATCGTCTCGGCTGCAATTACTCCTGATGCGATGGCAAGATCCATCCCTCTTACGATGATGCCCATGTTGAGTGCAAAGCCCGCTGCATCGCCGACAAGTAGGATTCCATCGTCATACAAAGCGGGCAGTGAGTGGATTCCTCCCTCAGGAATTGTGTGAGCAGAGTATTCGACTGTCTCTCCGCCTTCGATGAGGGTGGAGATTTCCGGTCGCTGTTTGAAATCTTCCATCAGCTGAAACGTCTCAAGGTGCTGTGGATTGGCCATTAGTGAGCCGATTCCCACTACGATTCCGATGGAGATGCTTTCGCGGTTCGTGTAGAGGAATCCTCCGCCTGTCATGCCTTTGGTTACGCTTCCGAAATAGAGCTGCGCGGCCCCTTCATCTTCGCGAAGGTGGAATCTGTCCTCAATGGTCTTCCTTGGTAGCTCGACGATCTCCTTCACTCCGACCGCAAAGTGCCTCGGACCGTGCTTGGAGCGTAGGCCCGCCTCCTTCGCGACGAAGGACATTGCGCCGTCCGCCGCAACGACGACGTCAGCTCCGATATCTTCGCCCTCCGCTCTTATTCCCGTGATCTTTCCGCTTTCGCGTACGAGCTCTTCGACTTTGTATTTTGACACGACTGCAGCGCCTTCTGCAGATGCTTTGTCAGCAAGCCACCTATCGAATGTTGGTCGAATCAGAGTGTAACTGTGATACGGAGGCTTATCGTACGTGTCCGAACGCAGAGTTAGAGTGATCGACGAGTCTTCCGACAGCATTGTGAGCTGTTCTTTCGTGACGTGCCGCTCGAATGGGGCACCGTCCCAGATCTCAGGCAGGTATCGTCTGACTGGATTCATGTAGAGTCTACCCCCAGTAACGTTCTTGCTTCCAGGATAGTCGCCTCGCTCTACGACGAGCACATCCAAGCCTGCTTTCGCAAGCGTGTATGCGCAAGACAAACCTGCTAGGCCCGCACCTATGACGGCAACGTCAACTCGTTCCACGGTCGGTCTCCCGATCTGACTCGATGCTCCCAGCTACGTTAACTCGTCTGAAATCACGGATTAACCTTCGTCTCCCTAGTCAGCATCTATCCTCGGTAGGGAACTGCTATGTCGCCCATTAGTTCCCGTGCGATGATGATCTTCATGATGTTGGCTCCGCCCTCAGCCCCGACGACGTAGGACATGAGTCCTCGCATGCACATCTCAAGCGGGCTTTCCTTGCTGTAGCCGAGCGCACCATGATACATCATCGAATGCTTCACTATCTCAACGCCCAGCAGGGGTGCCCTCAATTTGCAGAACGCGATTGTCTGGTTGATCTCCTTGTTGCTGAAGCTCCCGTCCTTGTAGTGCTGATCAATCATCCAAGCTCCTTTGAGGAGCATGTTCTTGACCAATTCGAGCTCGGTGAGATCTTCAGCGATCTCAAAGGAGATGCCTTCGAAGTTCGCGAGGGGTCTGCCGAAGAGCACTCGACGTTTCACATAGTCGGTGCCGAGTTCGAGGCATTTCTCGGCTCCTCCAAGGCAAGCGCTCGCGACGAGGGTTCGGGCTACGTTGAAACCTTCCATGTTGACGTAGAATCCTTTGTTCTCTTGGCCTAGTACATACTTCGCGGGGATCCTCGCGTCCTTGTATGAGAAACCGCCTGTAGACAATCCCATGCGTCCCATGTCCCGGAAGGTTGTATAGGAGACGCCCGGAAGCTTCGCGGGCACGTATGCAAACGTCATGCCCTTGTTGCCAAGCTCTGGAGCGGTGCGGAACAGAGTGAGATGCCCGCCGCCCCTCTTCGTCGCCTCAATGACGCCGCTGATGTAGGTCTTCTCGCCATTGATCATGTACTCGTTGCCAACTTTCTTCGCGGTGGTCTTGATGTTAGCCAAGTCCGACCCTCCTCCGGCCTCCGTAGTGCAGATGCCGATGAACCATTTCCCGGATGCAATGTTCGGAAGAACTTCCTTCTTCAGTTCCTCACTACCATGCCTGATAATCAAGTAGCTCCAACCAAGATTCAGCAAAGTGTACACAGGGAGCGACATGGACAGCTCCCCCCGAGCAATCTCGTGAACCGCAAGCATGGCGTAAACCATTTCCTCACCCGGACTTGCCGAGCCACCGTATTCTTCAGGAATTGTGACACCGAAGATTCCTAGCTCAACCATTTCCTTGATAATCTCTTCAGGGATCCCTGCCTCTTTCTCATCGATTTCGCGTGTTCTCGGGAACAGTTTCTCATCGCAGAAGCTGCGTACCGTCTTTTTGAATAACTCCTGCTGGGGTGTTAATCGAAAATCCAACCTCGTTCCTCCATCCTATCTTGGGTGTCACAGAAGTGGCTGGTGTGCCATATTTGGCCGTTCCGCGAGTCGCCGAGACAAGACAGTCTTGCTGTTCTTGACCCGGCAAAGTCGGCTGCAGAACCTAGAGCGAAACCATCAATGCAACATCATTGACATTTGTGCTCGTTCTGCCAGTCATCACGAGATCCTTCAGCGGCTTGAAGAACCTATGGGAATCATTCTGGGCGAGCAATTCATCGAATTTGAGGGCGAGTTGTTCAGATCGAGAAATGGTCATTCCGTCTGCAATGGCGCCAGCGGCATCTGTGGGGCCGTCTATTCCGTCGCTCCCAATCGACGCCATGGCGATGCCTTTCAGACCGTGAATCTTCTCCGCGCATGCCATGGTGCACTCCTGATTTCTCCCTCCTCGACCTGAACCGGTAACTGTCACTGTGGTCTCTCCGCCCACGATGAACGCGCACGGTCTTCTGAAAGGCTCGTCGAACTGAACGATCTCTCTAGCCATAGAGCCGATGAACGAGCCGAGGTAACGTGCTTCTCCGGTGGCGGACGAAGTCAGTATCTCTGCTTTGATTCCTTTTGATCGCAGATATCTCCTCGCAGAGGTGCACGCAACCCTGTTGTTTCCTAGGAAGTGATAGCTTACTCTCCGGAAGCAGGGATCTCCTGACTTTGGGGTCTCAGGAATGCCTCCATTGGCTCCCTCGTTAAGGATCTTTGCCGCGCTGCCGGGGATCGTTTCCCAAAGGTTGTGTCTTCTCAGCACCGCGATTGCGTCTGAGAAGGTAGTGGTATCAGGTGAGATCGGTCCTGAGGCGATTGAATCGAGTCTATCTCCCACAACATCTGAGATTACTAGACCTAGGATCCTTCCGGCATGAGAGCGTTTGGCCAGCCAGCCTCCCTTTATCATCGACAGATGCTTTCGAACAGTGTTGAGCTCGACGATTGTGGCGCCAGCATTCATGAGCAATCGGGCGACGCTCCCCTTGTCATCGATCGTCAGAGGCTCTGTCGGAAGTGAGAGAAGAGCGGAGCCGCCGCCTGATATCACGCAGATTAAGAGATCTCGGCTGCTCAGTTTCTCAACTAGTGCAGTGAGTGCTTTCGCAGCATTCACACTGCTCGTGTCAGGGGTCGGGTGAGAGGCTGTGGCTGATCTCGCTCTCTCTAACTTCGGTGACTCCTGTCCGCTTGGCACGACGACGAGCCCGCCCGTGAGCCTGTTCCCCAGAATCGGCTCGAGAGCCTCGACCATGGCTCCAGATGCCTTCCCCGCACCCACAACGAAGATACGATCGTAGCCGCCGAGAGGAATGACCTGGTTCCCCACGTGAAGCTTCTCCCGTCGCCTCTTCACTTTCTGCGAGACAAGAACGTGGGGATCAACTGAGGTGAGGGTGAATTCCAAGGTCTCCACGACGAGTCTCCGAGCCCGTCGTGTGACTTGATCAGAACCGTTGTTGATGAGTTCAGTCTTGTTGGTTATCAAATCTGCTCCAAGACATGCAAGTCTAGCATGATGTCCTTATGACTCTTGGCCGCCCGCCCAAACCGGGGAGCGACCGACGGATACTTCCGTCGGTTAAAGTCGCAGAAGCTTCGCTGGAGTAATCGGCTCCAAGAAAAATGGAGATCCGCAGTCTATTCGGCTACCAAGTAGGCGTTGAAGGGGTCGAAGAGGTGCCCTCGGACGGGGCGCTCGGAGGTGCCTCGGGAGCAGGAGTGGACACAGGTTCAGGTGCAGGGGCTGGCGGTGGAGCGGGTTTCGGCTTCACAACGCGTTTCTTGGCTGCCTTTCGAGCTTTCTTCTTTATTGCCTTCTTAGCTTTCTTTTTCTTCTTTGCCAAGACAAGAT
>Ga0315280_10004694_pt1 | contig 19961 bp, 12 predicted proteins | sample YL17G06_40_MG_FD_203697 | JGI IMG/M metagenome (GOLD analysis project Ga0315280, IMG submission 203697) | Sediment microbial communities from Yellowstone Lake, YNP, Wyoming, USA - YL17G06_40 | ecosystem: Environmental > Aquatic > Freshwater > Lake > Sediment | place: USA: Wyoming | collected... | reverse complement strand
CCTGCGAAGTCGTTGGCCGCTTATCATCTAACCCTAGTAAAAACGATCACAAAGCTACCGTGGATTTTCTGCACTGGATGTCTGACGTAACAGGCGACAAACGATACCAGTTAACTTCCGAGGCACTAATTACATACTTTCGTAATGGGGTAATTCATTCTTTTCTTCCAAAACAGCCTGGTCCCGTTAATGGTCGAGTGGAGTGGGCCAACGTATGTATCGACATACTCTCTTCGTCAGCAGGGGCATCTATGCTGGCTAAATTGCGTTCTAGTCATCTAGCCGTGTCGCAGATCCAAGGTCGAAAGATGTTCATAGTAGTACCTCAAGTTCTATTGGTCGATGTTATGAGAACGATGGAGGTATTTAAGCAAGCTTTGATTGCGCACAATCCTAACATAGTCTCTCGATTCGACGTTAACTTCGAGAAATGGTGGAATGGAACGACTAAATTTCGCAGACAGAAGAGGGAGAAGATCCTGAGCATAGCCTACTACGCAAACTGAGAGGAATGGACATGAAACAATCAATAAAGGGACAAGCTCTAAATAAACTAATATTCGGTATTGTCGTGGCAGGAGTGGGACGGCTGTGGGAATACCTGTTAAAATCAAGGACATAAGAAGTGGAATGAAAAATTTGGAAGTAACCGCCCACGTGCTGAGCAAAGAAAAGACACAACAGCTACGTGGGAAAGATCATATCGTACATTGCAATATCATAAGAGTAAAAAATAAAAAACATTAATCGTATAATTGTGGCACGATGGAACGATAAAACATTACACGAATCATACCACAGCCATACGATATTCCAAATATCATAGAAAACAATAATACGTTGAACCAAAAGGTTCAATGTAGTGCTATGGACGATATCCTTGTCCTTGTACTGATGATAGTTCCGACATTCGTCTGTCTCTTCATATTTCTGGCCTTTCTGCGTGAAAAAGAGGAAAAGGAGCAGGTCAGCAGGTATGCGCCCAAAATACTGGCCACGAAGAGCGACGAGGGCTTGTTAAAGGTTCTGGCCAACGAGTTCAAGGACAAGCTGCGATCCTCCGTATCCTTGAGACCGAGACAGAAAGGATTGAGTGATGGCAACGTGCGCTTTGTGGTCGATCCCAACTGGCAGCCCCCTCCCACCGTCGGATACTCCGTCATCCTTCATCGGGGCACGGATTTCTCAGTTTTGAAGGGACCCAAGGAGTTCCTGCCAAAGGGCACGGGGTCCCTCGAAGTCCCAGAGCCAGCTAAGCCAGGATCAAGGCGCTACTGGTTCGGAAGGCAGAGGTACGAAATCGCCGTCTACGGAGCTGCCACAGTGATTGCCTTTGCGATCTTCTACCGTACCCTTTTGCCAATCCTATTGGGCAGTTACAATATAATTCCTCAACAAGGTTTTCCATTGCATCTGACTTTGCCGATCATAGGCATAGTCTGCATGTTCGCGTTTTTTATCGCCTCTTACATGTTCGGATGGGAAATCCTCGATCTGGTCGTGGGGACCATCAGGGGGCGACTGATATTTTCAAAGAAAAAGCCAAATTATGTTAGGCAGGTCCAGATTATCAAGCTGCTCGACGAGGGCACGAACCAGAGCCAGATAGCCAAGAGATTCAAGACCAGCCAGCAAAACGTTTCAGATCACGTGAAGAGGCTGCAGAATAAGAAGCTGATAGAGAAGATCGAAGGGGGTCACATTCCCAAGTATAGGGCGACGGAGAGGGGCAAACAAATCATCAAGAAGACCTTCGGTGGTGAATGATAAATGGCCAAGCGCGATTTTCCCACTCCCCTCAGCTTCCCTCTGACCATCGTCTTCTTCGGCGTATTCATCTACATCATCGGATTCGGATGGGGGGTCCTCGTCCTCGGACCCTTGGCAGCTCTGGCGACGGACTGGCTGATCGGCTACCTGATGGGGAACAAGTGGGATGCCCTTGCGGGTTCGTGGCCTTGGGCCAGGACATACGTGGGTCATCTGGTGGGAGACGGAAGGTACTGGGGGCTGGTGCTGAGGAATCCCGTCAGCCTGCCGGAACAGGCGACGGTAGATCTCCTCAAGCCCATGGGGCTCGACATCGAGGAATTGAAGAAGAGCTTCAGCATCGAGGGCCGTAGAGTCATGGACGTGTCTACGCAGGCACTTCCCACTCCAGATGGAGGGCAGCCCAATGAGACCCTTATCAACAGCAAGGGCGAAGGGTCTGTCGGTCAACTAGAAATTCCATCGGGTCCAGGGGAGCAGAGAGGTATTCAGATGCAGGCCCCAGCTGAGAAGGAGGAAGCGATCGAGCTTTCTCTTGAGACCATCGTGGGGGTGAATCCGAGGAAGAGACCGAGACATCGTGTCATCGTCTGCGTCAAGCTGGAAAGCACCCCCTTGGCTGGCACGAGCTTCTGCGGCCAGGGCAGGACGAGGCACGGCAGGATGTGGTGGCACGGACTGATGCCCAATGCCATGGACTTCGGCACGAAGTACGCCCCAGGATTCGGCTACTACCGGCTATACATGGCGATGCCCGTGCTGACCAACATCGTTCCGCCGTACTTCAGGAACTGGTTGGAGAGGATGGCCGAGCAGGGGACGTTGATACATGATCAAATTCAAACGCTAAACTTGGAACTCAAGAAGCTGAAGGCGGAGAGCGACAGGGCATCGTTCTGGAAGAACCTGTACAAGGATGTCCTGACCGAGAACGATAAGCTGTATAGGCAGATGGAACTCGTCAAGCGCTCCCTCGCTAGGGCGAACCTTCCGCTGGGCATAGAGTGGATGGAGAGCCTGAGACCGAAGACAGAAGGATTCAAAAGAGGCCTTGGTCACCTCAATCTACTGAGATTCGCCATCATTGCTGGTGCTGCTATATCCGCATGGACGGCCTACGCTTTCGTACTACAAAATCCCTACCTAATGGTCTATGGCATGTACATGCCGTATCTCGTTGCGGGGCTCATCTTTGGTGGGATAATCTTTCTATGTAGAAAGAGGTTAGAGGTTTGAGTCCATTTAAAACAAAGGAACAAAGAAGAGCATATGCTCAGAAATATTACCTGGCTCATAGAGAAGAATTGTTAGAACATTTTAGGCAATGTCGCACACGGACTATAGCAACAACCGACACAAATGGTAATTCTATATTCCTCAAAGCGCCGAACAAAAGGCCCAAACCAACTACATGTGAGTTATGCGGACGAATTACGAAAAAACTTGGCTATCATCATTGGGATAACAACGAACCATCTGCGGGCTTGTGGCTTTGTAATCTTTGTCATATATTCGCAGAACTTGTAGAAAAAGGACTTGTTCAACGATACATCGAATTGAAAAGAGGAGTATATCCTCAGTTGGAGGAAGTCGGCAGGAGGAAACTCCAGGCATGATGAAGCCCGCTGACAGATCAGCGATTCCTTCGGACATAATGCTGCATGTTCCCAACCTGATCAAGAACGAACTTGACCGCCTCAAGGGCGAGCGCACGAAGTTCGAGGACATCCTGGAAGATGTCAAGAGGGCAACCGTGTTCGGCGAGATTAAGGACGAACCCTCGGGAGCGGATGGCAGGAAGAGGAGGCACCATTTGGACGAGCCCATGTGGCTTCACCTTCAGGACCTGATAATATTCAAGCTGCCCAAGTGCATCTCCCCCTTCCTCGGAGCTCAGGGCGAGAAGTTCACCATGGACGTCCTCGACAGGATCTATCCCCAGCTGCAGCGCACGGTCACGGTACAGTCGGGGGTGAGCAAGCTGACAAGGGAAGTGCAGCGCTACGGGAAGCCAGGGGTGCAGGATGGAGAGGGGGAACAGCAGAAGCCCTCCCAGAAACCGCCTCAGGAGGAGGAACCCGTACAGTTCATCCAACATGTGGGTCAGCCCCTTCCTAGCGAGTTCGCACTTTTCATGGGCTCACTTGAGGACAGGATGGCCGGCGTGCAGGAACTCATCAAGATCTGCAGGAGGCAGTGGGATGCCTTTTACGTGCAGGCGGATTTCGGCAGCGAGCTGACCAAGGAGGTCAACCTCCGCAAGATCGCCGTAGATGTTGCTGTTATCTGCGACGAGATAGGGGCCATAGGGTACAGCGCATTCGAGAGCATAAGCCGCGAGATCAGGCAGCTCGCCTTCAAGATAGCGGAGGCTCAGGTGCAGCAAACGATGCTCGGAAGGCAGAGGCGGGACTATGCCTGGGGCTACACTGCGGACAGGCAGACCATGACGGGTATGCTCGACTATGCCAGTCGAATTGAAGAACTGGAGAGGAAGGCGAGGACGGGAGGGCAGCAAGGGGAATCCGTGGAGGATGAAGAGGCGATCGGATGAGCGAACCCGCTGAAAGGGAGATAGTCGTGCCGAGGCCAGTGATGCCCGCATCTTCCGTCTTACCGATAAACAAGCTCACGAGGATTCCCTACGATCCTCGAACGCTTCTGGGCATTATGGAACCTGGAAACCACATCGGCATCATAGGCATGAACGGCAGCGGGAAGACGACATGCTGGATGTGGCTCTTGGATTACCTGAAGCGCGTGGCTGGCAGGGAGCGCCAGAAGAGGGGCCTGAAGGCCGAGATGATGATCGTCAACGAGATGGGCAACTGGGAGACCCTGATGCTCTCGCAGCTACACAACATCCGACTCTTCGTCCCAGAGGGTGCGGACGTGGAGATAACGCCTGAACCTGGACTTGTCCTCAATAATATCAAAAGAATCAGATTCGATCCCTACAATTTGCGGGAGACCCTGATAGCAAAGCTTTCCCCCTCCAAGATCAACATCGTAGCCTACGAGCCCTTCTTCGACAAGCCCGAGGAAATGTGCAAGTTCTGGGGAGGGGACAGGAGCAGGGGGACCAAGGGCTTCCTTCCAGACCTGTTGGACTGGCAAAAGCAGGGCTACAACGATTCACCGGTGGCCATCTTTTACGATCAGATCAACAAGATCGCCCCCCGCTACAGATCGGGCATGTATTCCGGCCAGTCCATACTCTCCAACTGGATATCATACAACACGGGCCAGTTCCGCATCCAGGGCATCAGGCTCGTGGGCACCAGCTGGACCCTGAAGGAACTCAATGCCAACTTGGTCGAGAGGTTCAGCTACATCATCATCAAGAAGGTGAACCAGCCCGAGGCGCTGGACAGCTACCAGAACATCTTCAAATCCGTCAAGGGAATGCAACCCCATCAATGTTGCGTCATCAACCCAGAGCGCAAGTGGCACCCTGGCTTGGAAATCGATCAGATCATAGATCCCAGAGCCTACAGGTTCAAGCTACACTTTGAGCAGGTCGCCAAGAACGAACCCAATAAAAAGGAGCAGCTCCTCGCCCTGCTATTGAAGAAGCTGACGGAGAGGGAGAACGGCGGTCTCGGTTTAAAGCAGCTGGAGATAGCGAAGCTGATCGGAATGCCAAACTCGACGGTCTCGGATGTCTTTAGGGATTTGGGATTGGAAAAGAGTTCGAGCCAAGATTCAGCGCAGGTGTCAGAAAAAATATCACAGGTCCTGAGTGCGGCCTCGAAGGAAAAGGAAGATTGAGATGGATCCTGAGAGCGAGCGAATCCAGAGGAAGATATCGGACCGCTTTAAGCTCAAGCGCATAGAACTGCGAAGGAGCAACATGCCCTCTCCCACAGATGAGGAAATCGACAAGCTGCTCAAGACGGCCAAGGATGGCTACGGAATCCTGTATGGAAAAAAGACCTGCGGATTTTTGAGGCGCAGGTGGTGGGGCTACATCTATTACCTCCGCATCCTAGTGCCCTTCTCTTTGGGAGTGAGGACTTCAGAGGCCGTATTCCTGCAGAGGGGGGACTTCGATTTGGACAAAGGCAGAGTAATGGTGGACAAGGCATACACCAAGAGCGGTGAACCGAAGCGTGGCAGCGTGGGCACGCAACCGCTAAATAAAACCACGAAAGCCTGCTTCCGAGAAGCATTCGACGCACTGGATCTCAAGGACGATGATTTCGTTCTTTCAGGCAGTCCTGATTATATAAGACCAGGCATGCTCCGCTTCTCCTTCAAGGAAGTGGCGAAGGCAACTGGACTGGATCCCAAAAGGTTCTTCCCTTACATGGGCCGATACAAGTACGGCACGGCTGTCAAGCGCTTTACGAAAGATGATGTTATGGCAGCATCGGCTCTGAGGCACAGGGATCGAGGGGAGACATTCAGAACAAGCTATGACAGGTTCACGGAGGACGAGAGGAACCAAGCCATAGCCGAGGCCATCGACTATCTTCCCCCTCCGCCTGATGAAGATTCCCCATAACAATCACTCTCTTCCTTTCAGTAAACGGCGAGCTTCTATGGCGGTTGCGAACGGCAAGCTAAAGAACATCACAAACCTAGCGATGTAAATCAAGGCGATGTAGTATGAGGGCATCGGTATCATGGATCCATATCCCATGCTAAGCATATCGGGCGGGGGAGGGTTCTCCACGAAATTTTCCAAATCTGCAACCAAGTCAAGTAAGGCTAATGAGCAAATCCCCACTATGGTCAAGACCAAGCCCCAGTAGATGGGTCTGATTCTCCTTGAGCGCATAGTTGCCTTGCCTATTTACTCATGAGCCTTGGCCTATAAGCATGACTAATGGCGAAGAATAGTATTCCATAGGTATTACAGCAATCTCCCCGATTCCGACGATTTTTCGTTTTTGCCCATTTTAATGCTCGGTACATACCTATTATTGATGTTTTTATTTCCTGTACAAAGTCCCCGTAAAACGATTATTGATGTCTAACGCCTATAATCATCAATAATCGGAAATGAGCACGATTTCACCCTTATCAAGTTCCAAATATTGCAAAAACGAAAGATCGAAAATCCGATCGGAGGCTTGCAGTTCAAGATCCGTGAAAATCATCAAGATCCAAAAGCGTGCGCGGGTCTTCCTTTCTTTAATTAATACGGTACCGATAAAAATTCAGAAAATCTCATCGATGGATCAGCCAGCGCTCGGCATGAGCTTTTTTATCTTGTCCGCTATGGATTCTTCCTTGGCTTCCCCCGAACCCGCCTTCAGGACGTTCTCCTGGACCCTCAGCTGCGTGGTGTAGGGGAGGAGTTCCGCGAAGTGCTCGTCGGGCCTGTTGCGGTGTCCAGTCAGCTGGACGTACTTCTTCCTCTCCAGGTTCTTCCACGCCTTCTTGAGCTGGCGGCAGTAGTGGCTGAATCCGAACTCGTCCGCCATCTCCGATCTGCTCATCTTCCCCCTGTCCACGAGCAGGAGTACCACGTTGATGGAGAGGTCGAACCTGTTCTTCTTCACCTTTCTCGTGATCAGCTTTGTCGGCTTCATTCTCAGATACCCGCCAGGAAGAGGGCGACCAAGCCGACGGTGGGCAACCACAGTATCGGGGAGCTGATGACGACGATGACAACTAGTGCCATGAGGGCGATGTCGATCCATGCGATGGGGACGTTCAGGTTCATGTAGGAGGCAAGCAACGACTGGCAGCCAGAAGCCACCATGCTGAAGCCCATCAATAAGAAACTGAAGACGATCGAGGAAAGGACTCCAGCCATATGCATTGAACCAGTTGATTCAATAAAAAAGTTTTCTGCTTATCGGGACGATAAAACATTACACGAATCATACCACAGCCATACGATTCGTCATCAAAATTGAACCAATAGGTTCATGAACCATTTGGTTCAACAAATTATTAAATACAAAATTATCGGATTCGATTTGGAGTAAAAGAAATGTTTCCATCAACACCGCTCGATTTTCTGACGATCATCTTCGTCGGCGCATTCCTCGCGTTGCTCGGCTACGACTTCACTGGTGGTGATACAAAGAGTACTGAGCACGAAGTTCCAACAGCCGCCTACCTCTTCGTAGGGATCCTTGCTGTTGGTTGCTTGGTGTCGGAACCGATCTGGCCCCTTTCAACTGGAGCCTATGGCACGTTCTTCCAGATGGTGGGCATGGCAGCCATCGCTGCCCCAGCCGCTGGTGGCGGTGGCACAACGCCACCCCCAACAACGGCGCCATCTCTGCAAGTGATGGGTGTCGTTCAGGATCTCTTTACTCATACTGCACTTGGGGGCACCAATGCCAAGGTTGATATTCTCACTCCAGGTGTCTACAGTTCTGCGATAGAATCGATAACGGTTTCCACCTCTACGAAGACATTCACATCTGTACTTCCCTATGCTGCTGGCACCCCTCTAGTTCTGCACATCAGTTCGACAGAAGGTAACGGCTATTATGATGCTTTCTATCCCGTCACTGTCCCATCGAATGTCTACATAGGTGCAAATGCACAACAGTTCTATTGGCTTTCTCCAACTGGTGCTTCAGCGGGTTCTCCGTTTTACCTAGAAAACAGAGTGGCCTCAACGGGACTCTCTATGACACTGACTAACAGTACTGGCTACGCTGTATCTAGCGCAACTGGAGCAACGGCCACCACGAACACCTATCCAGTGCCTTCACAGGCAGGCGCTTCTGGCTTCTTCTCGGCGCAGTCAACTTCTGTGGTAATGACTATCAATCTCTATCTTGGGGATTTGAACGTCGGATACGGAGTGCCAATGTCAGTTATCACCCCGAGCCTGGAATACCAGACGAGGCAACTTGTCATGTGGTTGGCTGTGAACAACACCGCAGTGAATGCTGCGACGATACAGGGCTCAGGATGGCAGCTCGTCCCGAACTACGCGGTTGGCTACTATGTATTCTACATGCCGCTGAATCCTGTTCAATCCAGTCCGACCACTTACGGCAGTTTCTCGATCCAAACGACCTTCGACACTTCAGCTGTGGCTTCTAACAAGAACATCACAATAGGGGTATGGCTTGCTGATCTCCAGAATCCAGATGATGCGCATGCTGGCGTGTATGATCCTGCCCCTGCTGCTAAGGGTGCATCGTCCCAAGTTGGTCTAACGGCACTTCTCCCCGCTACTGGATACATCAGGCTCGCCTCTGGTGCCCCAACTGGCCCATGGCTGTCTTGCAAGTTCAAGACCAAGTGATAGAAAATCCGAGCGAATCGATATGATGGGCGCTTACTATGGTGCGCCCTCACCCGTCTTTAATTGGGTGTTTTGCTAGTTCTCACTATGAGGCAGATGAATCGAAAGTGTCGGCAAGTAAGATAGGAGGACATTGGAAGATTTTCATCTTCCTCCTAGTGTTTATGAGAGGGGAGATTGTATGAGCATACATGAGAGCGAAGAGGGAGACGATAGCTTTCTCTTGGCTTTTGTTTCAGTCCTCTCCGTCTTGGGAGCATTTGCATACTGGATATATTACAATTCTAATTTTGCGACATTTTACTTGCTGATGGCTGGGGCGGGGGTCCTCCTCCTCGGCATGGACTTGAGCCAGATCCGCACCGACCTTGAGGATCCCGAGCAGGTCGTGATGTGGAGCGCCGCTGGTTACGTGTTGAGCCTCTTGGCGGTCATGGCCATGTACAGGGCTGCCCTGTGGCTGGGATCCGCGACGATGGCCGCCACCATATACCCTTTCGCGGCCAGCACGCTACAAATATATTGGATCCAGCTCCAGTCGAATGTCTTCCTAGTCCAACTCTGGTACTACCTCGTCACCGCTGGTGCTACGATGTTCGTGGCCACAGCCGAGAACTTGTTGTTCTTCGGCGCTGCGCTGACGATGCTGGCGGGCAGTGTCGAGGAGACCGATGGCGAGAGGGACAACCACTTTGCGAATATTATCCTCGTGGCCGTGATGGCCTTCTTCTTCGGAATGTTCCATGTCTACACGGTCTACGGCGCTGCGAACTACTGGGATAACTTCCTGGCCAATCCCGTACCCATAGCGGGTCTGATGACCCTTGGGGCGGTGTGGGGCTTCATGACGATCTATGTCGGCCTCGTTCCATCGATCATAGTCCATTGGATGTGGAACATGTCCGTGGTCCTGATAGGAATATCTGCTATGGCTCAGATAATGGCTGGGGGAGGTTTGATTTTGCTGATTGATCATTATTTTAAAGGAGGAAGAAGTAAGGGATGAAATCACAAAACAAGTTATTTAGTTTAATCCTAGTCCTGCTCCTCTTCACCAGCCAGTATGCTTGGCTAGTGAAAGCAGAGGCAGCGACACAACTAACTGTGAATGTAACAGACGCAGCATCGAAGCCAATTCAGAATGCCCAAGTCTCAATAGAGAAATGGTCGCCGTGGCTTGGCTTTATTCCAAGGTGGGAATTGAAATACGCGGGAACAACCGATGTCAGTGGAAAATATTTAGCGTCCATAAATGAGACTGGCAGTTTCAGAGCTACGGCATCTTATTCTGGCTCAAGCAAGATATCCGAGCCTTTCGAAGTTCCTGGAGTAACAAGCGTTACTCTGAAGATAGAGAACTATGTTACATCTACGATAACAATCACTGTTCTTGACGCGCAAAGAGCACCAAGAGGTGGTGGACAAGTCAAGCTAGAGCACATAACTAAGTTTGTCGGACTGGTTCCTTACAGCGACTTCACTCTTGAAGGCACAACAGATGCGTCTGGCACGATTCAGTGGAAGGAGTGGGTGCCTGCTGGTAATTACAGGCTGACAATCATGTGGCCTGGAACGTCTGAGGGCGACCTCTATGACACGAAAGACCTTGTAATAGCAGGAGATTTGACTCTGGTTTTCATTTCGCGCTACGCATGGTTCTACGCACCGATAGCGGTCGAGACGGTTGGAATATCGTCAAGTTACGGCATTGGGGACTGGTCGATGCAGAACAACTGGGCTGGGGTGCAGATACAACGAACGTCGCAGAAGCTAATAGTTACCACTCAGGATGGCATAACTCTAGAATATCAAGCGCAGTGGGTGCCGTTTGAGGATACATTTTATGGACAATATCAGTGGGTTCCAGTAAAGTATGAAGGCAGTTTTGATAAGCCTTGGATACAGATACAAAATGACTGGCCTACGCTTGGAGTAGTCAATACGACTTGTTTTCCAGTTTTGATACAGTTCGAAGGACACGAGCAGTTGATTTGGTTCAATATGATAAGCTACAAGAGCATGCTTGCCAAGATAGAGACGAGAGTGTTCCTGATAGCAGCGATAGTTGGCTTTCTGGCTATCTGCATAGCAACGGGAGGCACGGCTGGATTCGCTGCCAGCATAGCCACGGGAGTGATCCCACTAATTCTCAGCACCCAGGTCACGAAGGGCATTTATCCTAACATGTCTTGGTCTCAAATGCTTGCCAAGATAGAAGAGACTGGCGGAAGGAATGCTGCGGATTCAGTAAACTTCTTCATTGAAAACTTCAAAAGCAACGGTGCATTGGCCAGGTCGCTTGAGTCGCCGCACATCGATGCCGTGCTTCTGGCAAATGCGGCTGGCACAGCACTACAGCAAGAAGGTATATTCGGAGGTATGGCGGCAAGAGTAACAACGTGGCTGGACAGGTTAGGCAGCCTGAGACAGACAATCCAGAGTGCGATAACAGGTGGCTTGCCTCGCACTATGTCGCCGACAATCACAACTGCTGAAGGCACAACCTTTAGTCTCCATCCGAATGATTTTCTGGTTTTCACCGATGGTTCAGCAAAATATGCGCATACGTTAGACTCATACTTTGACGAAGGTATGCAAATAAGTCAAATTCAGTGGGAGGGGTTTGGGCCACAGGCGCCGTTTGAATCGCCAGCTACTGTACACGTAAACTCAGGATTTGCAGCAGATGCAATAAAAGGGACGCGCGATTCTGGCGTTCTTGGTGCAGCACTGGATGAAGCGGGAGCGACGGATGTTGAAAAGGCAGCAGTCATACAGCAATCAATTAACGCAGAGGAAGCATCCAGGCAGAGCGGTTCTGCGCTTGGCCATCTTGCTGATAGTGCTAAACGATTTATTGCTAACTATCCAAAGTTCTCAGAGATGTCTAAGGTTTCAAAATTCTTTGCCATTCTTGGACTTGCGTTTACTGCTTACTCGCTGTGGGAATACTTCACTTTCATAGCAAAGCAATCGGATAAGACAGTTTACTGTGGCTTAGTCATCGATGTTACACCGTTCAGCTTGACCATTGGTGGATTAGCAAGGATATGGAATTATGGTGTAACTGGAGGAGGTTGGTATCCAAAGAACAACCCTGGAACACTCGCTACAGTGAAACTCGTGCCACTCAACGCTATGGCGGGCAATTTCAGCAAATATGGTTCAGGGACTCAAGGTGGCCTAGTACTTTCTCAGAACGGATTACTTTATGCTATTAATTCGGCGCATGTGCAGGTGGGGGAGAACTATACTGGGTCATCTTCTGGTGGGTTGTATAACGAAGGCCCGATTGAGGCTCTGTCCATACTTAAAGTGACACCAAACGTGCCTCCGAGCAGCACCGAGTGGAAGCAAAACTTTGGCATGGCGACCAAGACGATTCTCCTTGGGGCAGCTTATTCCAGCAACATGGAGAGGCAATTGGAAGCACCTGTTTCTGTGGAGAGTCCATACGATGTCAGGGAAGTGATGAGGTCAAGAGGCGGAATATGGCAGGCAGACGTAGCTGGCGACGCCTTCGTGATAACTTGGGGTAGCACGGGCAAGTTTTATGCTCCTGTAGCGATATCGAACAGAGGCACGATAAGCCAGAAGTTTTACGTCGAGCCAAAGGAAGTCAAGGTTTACTGGGCTCTGGTTCAGCTTGAGAACAAGGCACCTCTGGCTGCGATATACCTTCCTGAACCACAGGGCTACAACGTGCAGGTGCGGTTAAGCGCGAAGGAAGTCATAACGTCGGCAGACTACATCAATCACTTAATTCCAAGCATTCCAATTTTTGGCCCGCTCTTCGGCCAGCCAACATCTGGAGACTGGTGGAAAGACCAATACGGCAACTACTGGAGCACGGACTGGTGGAATCCCAACATCAAGAATGCAACATGGATAAGCTACTTGGGGGCTCTATGGGACGAAACGTTTGGCACAATTGGGAAAGGGATCTCGGATGCATTCAAAGGTCTCGGAGACTGGTTCATGAACTTGATCGGAGTTCCAGACTGGCTCAGGCCGATCATAGGATGGCTCGTTCTATTGGCATTGATAATCATCCTGCTCTTGGCAGCCATCTTCCTCTGGCCACTCTTCGTCTGGCTCTTGAAGCTGATCTGGTTGCTCATCAAGTTCGCCTTGGCCTTGATAGCCACGTTCATGCTTGCAATCCCGTTCATCATAGTTTATCTGATCGATTTCGTTGCTGGCACGGAATACCATGAGACAATAAGTGGCTGGATCGGTGGGTCCTGGGACTGGGTGCTGGGCAGGGAAGAAGGCGAGGATTAAGTCTATCATGAAGTGCAACGAAGATAAAAAAAAATTAGTTCTTACGCTATCCTTATCCTACTTACCGCGATTTCTACTCTTGCGATTTGCCTTGCATATGCCTATTGCACAGTTCCCAAATCTTGGAACTTACATGTCGAATTTAAGGCAGAATGCTTGCCGACTGAGACAATATCTTGCGAAATCTTCTTGCAAAAGGAACCAGATAGCTTCTTTGAACTTAACACGTGGGCTTTAAAAGGCGGACAAAAATCGTTTCTTTACGACTTCACCAGCGGGACTCAACTGCTCATCAGGATCGTCGCGTTTGAAGACACACAGATGCGCCACGCGGTGCAAGCGAGGCATTTCGAGGTAGTCGTTCCGTACCTGACCCCAAGAGATTACTGGGATCTCAAGGGTGGGCCTTACGTCATGACATTGGATTGGAGTTGGCTCTGCTTATACTGCGAAATAGCGGTGGAAGTGATGGGTAATTGAACTTTGAACTTCGAAGGAAAACGCCTCTCAGCATCGCCCTGCTCATCCTCGTATTAATCAGCGTATTTCCAAGCGAGATTGCCAAGGCTTCGGTGAGCGATTCAAGCATGCAGACAAAGAAGGTTCAGTATCCCCCAGGATACGGACTTCCGATTTCTGAGCCGATTTACTCCGTCTCGGACATCAAAGACTATGGAAAGCTGATAAAGCACTCAGACAACAATTATACGCTTTATAACAGCGTAGTGGCAATCAACGTAGTCTTTGACGACAAGAACGGCTTGGTATTTTGCCGCGTGTTGAACAACACCGTTGCTATACCTTGGAAATATTCGCCAGTCAGCAGGTGGACGATGTGGCATGTCGAGTATTTGGACAACGACAAATGGAGAGAGACAAAACCTGTAGCATGCAAGCTGTCGAATGCCACGCAGCAAGAGGCTGGGGCTTTCCTGACCGAAGACATGGATTTGAGCGATGGATCGAAATTCAGGATAACCTACAAGGTATTGACAAACGGGCGGTTGAAGTGGGACTTGAACTTCACGGCAGGGCAAGCGACCTCTTACCGCATTACGCTTAGGATAGACGACGTGCCGAAGCAGTACACGAAGGCGAAAGGAGAGAAGACGATACGTTTAGAATATTCCGACTTCTTTTCTCTTTCATTCTCCTACGATGAAATGGATGAACGCGAGTTTCCAGAGCTGGGAGAGGCGCAGAGAGATCCGAAGAAGAAGGATGTGAGTCCTGCATACGGTTCGGGCAACAAAAGATTCACATTTTCCATAGACTTGGGCTCATTAAGCCAGGGACAAAGGACAATCATAGACCCTAGCTTGGTGGGCACCTCCACGGCGACGGACGCACTTGGAATGATGAATCAGAAAAAGACTTTCTATGTCAACGGACGTTATTGGATTTTCTATTGGGATGGCACAAACGTAGTATATCAAACGAGTACGGATGGCATATCTTGGGCAGCAAAGATCACCGTCACGGGCTATGCTGGTAATGGTGCTATGTTTAGCATGTTTTTCAACGGGACGCATTTGGCATACGCCTCCTCCAAATCAAGCACTGGGGAGTTCAAATTCAGGCAAGGCATCCCTAACGCAGACGGAACCATTTCCTGGAATGCTGTTGAACAAAACATTCAGACGGCAGCCGCATCGACCTATTATTACCCGAACATCATAATCGATTCTTCGGGCTACGCTTGGGTGGGATACAGGTACAAGTACACGACCACTGGCGAGCCATACATCATCAAAAACTCCAAGCTGGACGGGACGTGGACGACCGCAACAACCTTTCCGACTTCCTTGCTGGGGAGCCACGCAAAAAGCGATGAGTGGAGGGTTACGGTAGTGCCAATGTTAAGCAGCAAGGTGTACGTAACTTTTGCCATCTCTACGGCGTCTTATGGGAAACTGTACAATGGAGGTTGGGGAACGGAAGACACCATCTCAACCCAGAGTTATTACGAGTTTGCTGCCGTAAATCAGGGAGACACGGTTCATGCGGCGTACAGAAAGCAAGCAGCCTACTCGTACGCCATAGCTTACAAGAACTATACCTATGGCACGGGCTGGGGATCGGAAGAAACCATACTGGCAAGTTCTGTGGAAAGCGCCACTCCTACGTTGACGCTAGACACAACAAGAAACTACGTTTATTGCTTCTGGAAAAACACGCCTGTTACGAACCACATCTACTACAAAATAAGGACGGGATATAACGCTTGGAGTAGCACGGCTGACTACGCCTCCGTTGACAAGACGCTACAGGGTCTCACGAGTTCGTACAAGGATTATGGCGGACACATCAACCTATTATTTTGCTATGGAATCGCCAGTCCATACTACGTCTACTTCAGTAGCATAACGACGAACCCATTAATTACAGGCTTTGCGGCACCGTCGAAAGTAAATCCAAACGAATACTTCTACCTCAACGCCACGGTGAGAGAGGTGACTTCAGCGAGCAACTTAATCAACGCCACCGTAGCCATCAGCAATGATGTGATCCTCAAATGGGCGTACGCTACGGATACATTTTCAGAGCAACAGGACTTGCACGGCTACTGCACGCTGGACGCTACAAGCTCGTTCAAAACGGTGTTGAACAGCACCTCATATAAACTTTCATGGAGGCTAAAACTATCCCAAGACTTCCCACAGTGTTTGGTTGACATAGTAAGTTCAGACACGAAAGTATATGCTGCCATTGGCTACAATTCCGAAGGCCGTTCATCCCTGTTCCTTTTTGGGCCAGAGGTAAGCGGTGACTGGCTTTCGGGTTTTGAATATAGGAAAAGCCACATCATACAGGGCTCCACGGCGGGCTCCCAGACGAATTACGTGGTGCCGATAACGGTTTATTACGGTTCGGGGAATGACGCAGGCGCACAGGCATTCTTGGGGAATTACACGGAATCGACCTCGTACCTAAGCAGCAAGATCTTCAGCTTCACGAAGGTGGCGAGCGCTACAGAGATATTCTACTTGGATGTTGACCAAATTCCAGGCGTGAGGATTTCATGCGGGGGGATATACCTCCTGCACGATGGCCAATACACCAAAGTCGATCCATACCACGCAAAGCCAGCATCGCCGAGTTTTAAAGCGGACGGATATGCAGTACCCTACGACAAAGGGCTGGTGTTCTACCTCGGAAACAACACATGCAGCTTCCTCTCTCAGATGGACAAAACAGGATTCGTGCTGTTCAGGCAGGTAAGCGGGACGGTCAAGGTTCCGCTTCTGGACGGCTACAGTTACGCGACTACTGGAACCGTGAGCGGAGGCACCGTCACCCTTGACTCAAGCCAAGAATACGTTCTGTACTACTCCTCGGCCAGTCCTCCGTCGCTCGGCACTTGGTACACCGCTTCAATAGAGAGTGGCACGGGTTTCAAGATTAATATCAAGAAGGCTGGCGTGACAGAGTACATGCCGTTCTACATGAACTACGGGCCGAGCGGAGACGAGGCTTACTGCAACACGACTTTGACCGATAATCGCATATCTGGTTGTGACTGGAATATGCTGAAGTACCCCAATGCAAAGGTTCTGCTTCCAACATTTCTGATATTCGATCTCGTTTGGTCTAGCAGGGGTTCATATTACCAAGTCTGTTTACTCAGCAATTCCAGATATTACTTGACGACATATCTCGATGATCCACAGACGACTACGAACGATAACGGAGACGAAGTTACAACGGAAATATATAAAGTCGTGGACGGTGACTGGTTTGGTTGTTCATGGAAGAATGACTATTGTGATTCTACGCACGCCTTGAGGCAGATATACTATCATGTCAACCTCTTCTCCCGAAGCGGTTCGATCTGGAAGGTGAGGGTTTTCTACGAGGTCGAGTTCATGTCCACTTGCTACAACTATGATCAAGGGGGGACTACAACTTCTTTCGGGGTTACATCTTGGTATGGCGGAACGCCTGTCACGGCTTACAAGGCATACGATACCTCTTGGAAAGATTTGACATTTTCGACTTCGGGGTACTCCTGGCAAACGGGATACAAGGGAACGAGAACCAACAGAACCGTTGGTTCAGATGTGATTCACGTTTACACTAAATATCTGAGCAGGTACACCAGCTCTGGCTCCGTGACGCCTGCAACTTACAAGCATGCGAGGTATTATACACATTCTTACACGAATCACTATTACAGCGAATGGGGGGACATAACCATACCCATCAACATAGTGCTGGGCCTGTCCTGCGAGATGTGGTACGCGCAGACGGAAGAATACGAATCCACGCCACCCTCCTCCACTTTGGAGAGCAACAATGATTGGATAGGAAACTATTTCAAAGATCCGCCAGACAACTACCTGTCCCGCTCTGATTTCGGAGACATACGCTTCACATCTTCGGACAAGAAGACCCAGTTGAATTATTATTACACGATGGCTTCAGACGGAAAATCCGCGACCTTCTATGTGAAGGTGCCAAGCATTCCAGCATACCCAAGCAACACGACCATATACCTCTACTACGGCAACGCCACCGCGACGACCACGAGCAACAGCACCAATATGTTTCCTTTCTATGAGCACTTCGAAGGCAGCAGCCTTAACCTTACTAGGTGGACTGTAGGTGCCGAAATAACTTCGTACTATGTTTCTGGTAGTAAATTGGTGGTCACGGGCGTTGCCGACAGCACGTGGGACGCCAAGAAAGGGTTCTATGCCACTTTCTCGTATCCTGGCGCTTCGCCCTTTGAACTTGAATCCAAAATAAGTTGGGCGCAAACTGCCGTAACACACATTTGGAGATTCGGAATCCAACTGGACTCTGGCGGTGCCAACTGGCGAGACAGCATGCACATAGTTCACGAGGATGGCGTGGGAGCCAATTACGGTCAGGCGTTCGTGCATTTCGAGTCAGGCGACTATGGTAGCGGTTATGGTACGTTGACTCAAAACGGCGAAGCCACGATGCAGATAGTGAAGAAGGGAAGCGGAACTGGACAGACTATAGCTCTTTGGAACGGCGTGATGATCCACACGGGCACGAACGATGACAACATCCAAAAAGTGTACGTGTTTGTGAACAAGTATACGACAAATACCTATGCCACATGGTCGGCGATAGACTATATTTTCATCAGGGCAATCGTTGATCCAGAACCAATACAATCGTCATGGAATACCGAACTGCCACCTATTTCTAATTCAGTTCGCTTGAGCTTGAGACTTTACACGAGAGACAGCAGTGGAGCCGAATGTGCCCTGCTTACGGGCCTTAACGTCACGGTCACAATTTACAACGGAACGCTTTACAGCAAATCCTATTCCTCTGGGTGGTGCAACTTCACGGGAATAACTCCTCAAGCGTTAAGCGGAACGATTTACTGGAATAATCTGCTCGTCGGAAGCTATTCGCTCAACTTACAAGGTGACACCATACAATCTATCGATACGTTTGTCTATGTGATCAATGCAACGCTACCCAATATCGCAGAGAATAAGCCAATTAACTTCGCCGTCCATAACGGCACCTTAAGCGGAATAACTTGGAAGCAGAATGCCCTCATGTTGAGCTTCAACGCGATAGCTCCGAGCGGAAACAAACTCTGCAAGATCAATATCTCTAGCCTCTATTCGGCCCTGGGAATCCCGAAATACATCACAATTAATGGAATACAGTATGGAGCGGACAGTTCCTACTGGATGGGCTACTCTAATGACCTCTTCTCCTTCTACGTTCCATTTTCCTCTCCAACTACTGTAAATATCTCTTGGCAGACCACCACTACACCGTCAGGAGGAAGCGGTGTGGTGACACCTCCTATCGTGGTACCTTCTGTGGAGAATGTCACTAAAACTTTGACCAATATGAGTAGCACCGCCATCTCGTATACTTATTCTATCGTGACGGGCGTAACGAACATAATCAACGGTCAGGCCGTGACGACATACAACATCGTCGCTCTGGGCACTGGCAGGAGTCCTATAGCCTACATACCCCAACCTACATATCCCACGCCAAATCCCAATCCGCCTCCCTATGCCATTCCCATCTTTGACGGCATACTGGTTTCAACGGGCTCTACGGCTTGGCAGAATGTCTACGTCAAGACCTACGAGTTCCTGGTGAAGGGCGATTCCCGTCCCCACAAGGAGGCCATAGGCAGATTGAGGATAGATGGCAGCAGGACGGTCCTCTACGTATACTTGAAGGGTAACAATAGTGTAGCCCCGTATGCCTATAACTTCTCCTCGATCCAACCCAACATTCTCTACTCCGTGACTGGCAATGTGCCAGTCCAGAACTCAACTCAGGTCTACCTGAGTCTGTTCGACTGTCCCATGAACATGAGCAGATCCTACATAGTCTATGCCCAAGTCAACCAGGTCATCAATCCCATGCTGACGAGTTACAGCTTGGGCGTATTCACTCTGGCCTTCGGCTGGCTCTTGGCACTCTTGGCTGGATTGTGCGTGTTCATCTTTGCCCTGGCAAGGGGTTTCGGATTCTGGGAGAGCGTGATATGGGGGATCCTGACTACTGTACTTATGGCCCTCCTCCTCAACCTCCTGCCGTTTACTCTTGGCATATTGGATATTCCCATTGCCGTTATCTGTATCTGCGGCATCCTCATTTACATTATCGCGGGAAAGGGTGAGATCGAAGAAGGAGTGAAAGAAGCTAGTTGAAATTCGGAGCAATG
>Ga0315280_10004693_pt1 | contig 19963 bp, 17 predicted proteins | sample YL17G06_40_MG_FD_203697 | JGI IMG/M metagenome (GOLD analysis project Ga0315280, IMG submission 203697) | Sediment microbial communities from Yellowstone Lake, YNP, Wyoming, USA - YL17G06_40 | ecosystem: Environmental > Aquatic > Freshwater > Lake > Sediment | place: USA: Wyoming | collected... | reverse complement strand
CGGATTATTTCAGGCAGATTGTCCCCCTCCTTGATTTCCGGTATAGTCTGCAGACCCAGAACTTCTATCTTTTTCATAATCACACCCGCCGAGAATTGAAAGTTCTTTAAGTGTCTTTTCAGAAAACCCCCTCAGGCGAACATCGTCGCCGAAAAGCTTCGCCTCAACACAAAATAGCCCGAAGCTTACAGCCAGTTCCGCCATCGGCCTGGCTATATCGGCGGCACCTTCCTGGCCAAGTATCTTCGGCGAGATATAAATGCAGATTTCATCGGCAAGCTGCTCTTTGAGAAACGAGCCAATCACTGTTGGCCCACCCTCGACAAGTAATTGTGCGATGCCGCGTTTACGCAGTTCGTCAAGCAGAAAATATAGATTGGACTGGCCTGGTATCTCCGGATAAGCGAGTACTTCAGCTCCCTTTTCGGTAATCGCCCGCACAATTTGTGGATTTGCGTGCACCGAGGATTCACTTGCAAGAATTAGAACGGGACTATCTTTAGTGGTCGCAAGAAGTTTGCATTCAAGGGGAATCCGCAGGTAACTATCCAGAACGATTCTGGTTATTTTTTTGCCCGTACTGGGGCGCGGAATCAATAGCGGGTCATCGGCGATTACCGTATTTATACCTACCAGTACCGCTCCGGCTCGCCGGCGCAGCCGCTGCGCGTCTTTTCTACTCAGCTCATTCGAAATCCACCCACCGGAGGCGGGTTTGTCCTTTTGTGCCCACGCGAGTTTACCATCGATACTCTGCGCCCATTTCAATATCACCCAGCAGTTGCCTGTGGAAGCGAATTTGATAAAAGGAGCGTTGATCAGTTTTGCCTCCGTCTCGCAAATACCCGTCTCCACCCGGATTCCTGCATTCCGTAATTGCTCGATGCCTTTGCCTCTGGCGTGCTCCGATGGGTCAATCGTTGCGACAAAAACCTTTGCCACCCCTGCAGCGATTATCGCCTCCGTGCAGGGCCCGGTTTTGCCCTGGTGACAGCACGGCTCGAGCGCAACATACATCGTAGCTCCTCGCGGATTGACGCCGAGTGTCTTGCAATCCTGCAGGGCATTTATCTCTGCGTGGGGACCGCCGAACTTTTTGTGCCAGCCCTTGCCGATAATCTGGTTGGCCTTTACGATGATGACCCCGACCGCCGGATTCGGCTCAACCGACCCTATCCCGTGCCGCGCCAGCTTCAACGCCATCTGCATATATTTTTCATCCATATCATCCTTTCCCAAGTATTTTTAGGAATTCCTGCTCTTTTACCACCTTGACTCCCAGTTTTATCGCCTTATCGAGTTTACTTCCTGCATCTTTACCTGCCAATACAAAATCGGTTTTCTTACTTACACTGGAGGACGCCCTTCCACCGGCCTTCCTGATTGCCTGCTCGACCTGCTGGCGTGAAAAATTTTCCAGTTCGCCCGTAACAACTATCGTCTTGCCCGCCAGTTTACCTTTTGCTTTGACCTTTTGCGGCAGCTCCGGCTTAACGCCGGCCGCCAAAAGCCCCTTTATGACGGCGATATTTCTTTCGTTGCGGAAATACTCATAGATGCTTTCCGCAACCTTTGGCCCGATTTGGTCAATCGCCTGGAGTTTTTCTTCATCCGCAGCCATAATTGCATCGAGAGAACCAAAATAATCAGATAAGATTTGCGCCGACTGGCCTCCGATGTGGCGGATACCAAGAGCAGCAACCAATCGCCACAATGGCCGGGTCTTGCTTTTCTCTATCGCCTCTATTACGTTGGAGGCGCTTTTCTCAGCCATTCGTTCCAGCGTAAGCAGGTCCGAATTCTTCAGTTTATACAGGTCTGCAAAATTCTTCACCAGCCCCGCTTCGACTAATTGCTCAATCAGGGCAGGGCCGAGATTTTCAATATCCATCTGGTCTCTGCCCGCAAAGTATCTGAGGCGTTCTTTCAATTGCCCGAAGCAGTCCGGATTGAGACATCGGATATAGACTCCATCCTGGTCTTTAGCTACCACAGAGCCGCAGTTCGGGCATTCTTCAGGTATTTTGAAAGGGACCGTGCCAGCAGGTCTTTGCTCTTTTATCACCTCCACCACCTGTGGTATTATCTCGCCGGCCTTTTCAATCACCACCGTGTCGCCGACGCGGACATCCAGACGATTAAGCTGGTCAAAATTATGCAAACTCGCCCTCTTAACGGTCGTCCCTGCCAGTTGGACCGGCGTCAAATTGGCAACCGGCGTCAGGATGCCGCTTTTTCCTACCTGCACATCGATTGACTCGACGACTGTTTCCGCCTGCTCAGCGGCAAATTTGTAGGATATGCACCACCGCGGCGCTCTGCCTGTTGCGCCGAGAATCTCTCGCTGCTCGAAGCGGTTAATCTTTATTACCATTCCATCAATCTGATAATCTAATTTTGACCGTTTCTCACTCCATCCAGAACAAATATCTATTACCTCGTTTATATCTTTTGCCTTTTCGATGTTGGGGTTGACAGGCAGCCCCAATTCCTTAAATCTCTGTAATGTCCGGTAATGGCCTTCAGCCAATGGCTCAGAAAGCTCGCCGGTCGCATAAGCAAAAAAGGATAGCTTTCTTTCAGCAGTGATTCTCGCATCGAGCAGTTTCAAAGAACCCGCTGCGGCATTTCGAGGATTCGCAAAGACCGGCTCGCCGGCCTCCGCACGAACCTTATTTAATTCGATAAACGCCTTCGTGGGCATATACACTTCGCCGCGAACCTCAAGCACATCAGGGATTTTTCTGGTGCCCAGAAGCGCAAGCGGAACCGCTTTTATTGTCCGCACGTTTGTGGTAACGTCGTCGCCTGCTTCTCCATCGCCGCGAGTCGCCGCCGTAGCGAGCTTGCCTTTTTCGTATCGCAGGCTTATCGCAAGACCATCAATTTTCAACTCCACGACGTAATCATAATCGCTGCTGCCAAGCCCCTTGCGCACCCTCTCATCAAACGCTCTTAGCTCCTCGGCGCTGTAAGTGTTATCAATACTCAGCATCGGCACGGCGTGTCTTACAGCAGCAAAACCTTCAAGCGGCTTACCTGCCACTCGCTGAGTAGGCGAATCAGGCGTGATAAGTTCCGGGTGCTTTTCTTCAAGCGCCTTTAGCTCGGCAAAGAGCTTATCGTATTGCCGGTCGCTGATTTTCGGCTGATTGAGCACGTAATAGAGGTAATCGTGCCTGCGAATCTCATTCCGCAAATGCTCAATTCGTTTCTTTAAATCTTGCGCCATAGCAACTTAATTTATATCTCTACCTGTCGTATTTTGCAATAGCTCAATGCCGAAGTTGGCATACTGATTTTTCACAAGGCAGAATTTTCTTGCTTATTGCTAACGTAGTGCGGTATACTATCTAACTAAGTGCAGTTCCATATTACCGGCGTTGTTTAAGGATGTAAAACAATGCGAGGTTTTAAGATACTTTTTGCGGCAGCATTTATCCTGTGCCTGTCCATTCCGCCTCAGTCTATTTGTGCTGTAACATTGAATTACACCTCGACTGCTCAGGCCCTGGCGCAAGTGGCATGGCACGATTATTACGGCTATTATCTGGATGGCGACTTCGACTCAGACCAGGACATCAACGAGCCATCCTACGCCTCGGCTTATTACGATAGAATCCAGTACGCCGGCGAGGTTGGCATCTCTGCCTCAGCAGGCACCTCCATCGACCCAAACAAAGTAACCCTATCTACCTCGATTGACGGCTCATATTACCTCGATGTCGGCTGGGACTTACTGGACTATTTTTATCAGGATGCCAACAGCACTCTTGAGGGATACCTCCAGATCACAGAATTTCCTGCAGGAACTCCCTGCGCTCTCGAGGTAAACATCTTGTTCCCGGCGGCTTCCTGGACCGGCATGTGGGCATGGCAGGTTTATATTGAAAGCTCTTTAGAATATCTTTTCGCCGGCAGCTTCGATGACGATGGTCCCCTCTCCGCCACCATAACCGCTTACGCCGGCGAACCAATCTATGTCCTCTTTGAAATCGCCGGTCGTGGCTATGCCGACCACCAAATTGGCGACCACCTCGGAGGCGGCACACGCACAATAAACGTAGTTCTTACACCCATTCCACATCCCGCCGACTTTATTTTCGATGGCTCGATTAACTTCCAGGACTTCGCTGTCTTTTCCTCACAATGGCTGCGACAAAACTGCGAAGACCCCAAGACAAACTGGTGCCAAAAAACCGACCTCGACCAAAGCGGCCAGGTTGACGTCAACGACTTATCCCTATTTGCCCGGTACTGGCTCTTACACCCCGACCCAAACCAGCTCCCCTGACAGTAACGTCCTTTGACATTTCTTACCGCTGTGGAAAAACTTGGAACTTGCAAATCAAATTGAGAAATCCTGCGGCCAAGGCAGCTTAATTTACATTCTGTTCCGGCTTATTTTGCAATTTTTTGAAATAGGCCACACCAACCCCAAAAATAAACCCGCCGATATGTGCACACCAGGCAACTTGCGATACATCACTATTCCTGGACATGAACGCAGACGTTAGCTGAATAACAAACCATCCTCCCAGATATAAGACTACCGGCACTTCGATTGTTCTGTACCAACAAAACACAGTCACGTATGCCGATGGATAAAAAATCAGATACGCGCCCATAATGCCGGAAACCATACCGCTTGCACCTATAACAGGTATCGTTGAGCCCCGGTTGAAAACGCAGTGCAGAACACCCGCGAGCAGCCCACAGGAAAGACAGAAAATCAGATATCCAGGCCGGCTGAACCGGTCTTCTACGTTATCTCCAAAAAGCCACAAAAAAAGCATATTAAGTACCAGATGGAATACCCCCGTATGCAGAAACATAAAGGTCATTAAGCCGACACCAAAAAAACGGGCCGTGACAAGTCCAAACTTGTCCATAAAACTCTCAGCATCGGCCACCAGGAAAATCTGCCCCAAAAAGGCCAGCATACATAAAACTATAAGCGAGATTGTAACAAAAGGAAATCTTTCTCTGGGTGTATCATCTGATATTGGGACAACAAACCTTGAAGCAAATAAAAAATAGCTAATAAGAGGTTCTTCTAATTCCAGGTCCGGTGAAGCCATTGCATCAGCCAGACTTTTGCCGACCGCGGTAGCAGTCGGGTTCTCCTTAAGGTAAGTGGCTATTGCAATAGCTTCTCCGCCATCGGCTCAGATTCCTTCACAATCAGTGCACCTATCCAGAAATACGTTGGAATCATAGGAATAGTTGAACTTTTGAAGCTTCCTGCCGCACTTAGGACAGAACTTATCTTTTTCTTTAATTTTATACAGAGTTTGGACGTTTCTGCGACTGAAAAGCTTGATTTTTTCGGGAGAGATTTTTTCGTTCTGCAACAGGAGTTTCACAAAATCTGCCAGCTCCCCCGAATCAAACCAGATACCTCTGCACTTTGGGCAGACATCCACGATGGCTGATCTGGACTTTACCTGCCGCAATGTATTTGAACAAACAGGACACTTCATCACAGAAATAATAGCCGAGCGGAGGGCAAAATTCAACTATCTCGTAGGGCGTGAACGCGCAGCCCGCCGGCTTAATTTATACGCTGCTTCGGCGTACTTTGCGATAGCTTGATTCCGCGCAGATGGGCAAGTCAAAATTTGAAATCTGGAATTCTTCTGTGGCAGGTCTTATTGGCCTACAATCGGGGGATGGTTCTGGTCATCGCGATGATAATCATAGATAGATAAAAAAGAATAAATCCTGCGGCTATAATTGTGACGATAATCGCAAGGACTTTGCGGCGGTCAAAAACAATCCCCAGGATGCCGAGCACCAGGGCGGCAGGAAACGAGCACATTATCAGCAATCCTCCAAGGACTGCAAGAGGATTGCCTCACCCAGGCCGAAGGCAAGTAAGAGCAACAAACGTTGCGATGGGTAAGACGATAAAAATGGCCGCTATTTTTCCAAGACGCATTTTTGAACTCTTTTCCAAAAAACCGAAACAGTGTATTTAACCTTTCATTATAAACTATATCGGCTTCCGCACTCTGTGTCAATTAAAATATCGGCAAACTTCAATTATTGCGGGTTTTTCAGGTACCGTGTGTGACCCACAGCCCGCGTTATCCCAATGCGGTCGAAGTAATCCAGAAGCGGAATGGCGAATTTCCTGCTGGTATCGAGAAGATATTTGAACTTCACACTTTCCAGCCGGCCCTCTTTATTGATAAAGGCGACTAAAATCCGGCGGGCCTGCTCAATGGCCTCGCTATGGAAAAACAAATCTTTCTCCACGCCGATAAGCCTTCCCTGCTCAATCAGTATCCGCAAAATTTTATCTACCTGCTCCACAGAAGTGCGGACAGATTCAACCACCTCCTGGCGCTGGGGCGGATTGAAGGACCGACTGCTAAAAAGCAATTCGATACTTTCCAGCAATTTTTGCTCGTCTTCGCTGAACAATTCCCGATGCTCCGGTAAGGCCAGGCGATGTTTTCTTTCTACGAGTTTGCCCTGCGAAATCAGCAGCTTGATAAGACCATCGAAAATATCCTTCCGCACTGCCGAGGCCTCGTAAAACCGCTCAAGCTCTATCCCCGGACTTTCAGGTCTATTGCGGTGAAACTCGCCGACAATATCGAGCAGCCGTTTCTGAAGATAATTTATTGAGTCACTATGGATATACAGCTTCGGACCTATTTCGATGACTTTGCCCTCGCGGACAAGCTCGTTGAGAATTTCCTTTAAGACCCCCGGCAATAATTTGGTGCGAAGCGATATTTCAGTTTCACCGGCTGCGAATCCTTTAGCGGTTTTTATGCTATACTCAACAAAATCCTTATCGACAGCCATTGCTTCTGCCCGCTCCTTGACATCTTGAAGTATCTCAGGGATGTTTCGCCGCAGCTTCTCGCCAATCGCCTCTACAATCATTCCCCCACCGACTGTCTGGACAGGCGAAAGCGTCCGCACTACGAAGCGGTCGCCCGGCCCGGCAACAACCGGCTCACTTAGTCCGACTTGAACAAGACATTCCCGGCCGGCAGTAATACTATTTCCCTCTAACAGGTATATTGTCGCGACAACTTCGCTTGTGCCGGTATGAAATTTTATGCTGGTACCATTCTTGAGGCGCAGTCTGCTATAAGGAAGCACCTGAAGTTTACAGAGGTACCACTGTTGCGGCTGGTAGTATTCCCCGACCGTAACCACATTGCCACGCGTGATGGTTTTGTGGTCCCACTGGGGGACATTGAGCGCAGCGCACTGTCCGACCATAGCAGTGTCGCTGCTTCGCTTATAGACCTGTATGGCTTTTACTCGGCCCCTGCTCCCGTGCGGAAAAATGACCACCTCATCCCCAATTTTAGCCAAACCCGAAACCGGAATGCCCGCAACTACCGTGCCGTATCCTTTAACGGAGAACGCCCGCTCAACCGGCAGCCGAAATACACCGTCGGTTCTTTTCGGCTTGATGGTACCCACAAGTTCTTTAAGTGCATCATAAAAGGCATCTAATCCCTGGCCCGTGATATTTGACACACCAAGAATGGCGGCTCCCTCTAAAAATGTGCCCGTAAGAAAATCCTTGATTTGCTCGGTGACAATTTGCAGGCGCTCAGGCCCGACACAATCTACCTTCGTCAGGGCCACGATGCCGTATCTGACACCGAGCAGTGTGAGGATGTCGAGATGCTCGCGCGTCTGCGGCATCACGCCATCGTCGGCGGCAATTACGAAGATGACGCCGTCAATACCGGTTGCACCCGCAACCATCGTCTTTATAAAATTCTCGTGGCCGGGAACATCGACAATACCGACCTCAATATCGGAAATTATGCACGGTGCAAATCCAAGCTCGATGGACATCCCGCGTTCTTTTTCTTCTTTGAGTCGGTCTGTATCGCACCCCGTCAGGCATTTTACCAGTGCCGTTTTGCCGTGGTCTATATGCCCGGCAGTGCCGAGCGTGATGTTGGCTTGCATTGTCCCCATAGACCTTATTCTTTCCGGCCAAGAATCTCAAGCAAAGCTCTGACAATCACTTCGGCATCACCTTGTCGCAAAGTTCGGGGGTCAATAAGCACCTGGTCGTTCTGGATGCGCGTAAAAATTGGCGTGCTGTACCGGCGAAGCTGTTTGGCAAGTGACTCTGCGCTGATTTTTTCCGGCTGCACCGCCACCAGCATCGTCACCAGATTCTGAGTAGGTAACGAGCCGCTGCCCACTTGCGAAAAACCAGGGATTGTTTTAACAACTGCATTAGAAATACCCTTACTAATCTGCCGGACCAAATGCTTCGCTTCCCTGGTAATTTCAGGCAGACTGCACATAAGCATCTGCAGAGTCGGGACCTCACGCAGAGCAATCGATTCATCCAGAAAAAGCTTCAATGTCGCCTCCAGTGCCGCCAGAGTGAGCTTGCCCACGCGGACGATTCTGAAAAACTGGTTCTTCCGTATAGCGTTTATCAGCTTTGCCTTGCCAAGAATGATTCCACCTTGAGAGCCGCCTATCAGCTTGTCGGCGCTTGAAGTAACGATGTCGGCCCCTTTGCTGATAGATTCAATCAAAGTTGGTTCAGGTTCAAAACCGAAACGAGAAAAATCTATAAGCGCCCCTGACCCGACATCGTCTATCATAACCAGGCCGCGGCTATGTGCTATCTCGACAAGTTCGTCAAGCGGCACTTCCGATGAAAATCCCACGACTCTGTAATTGCTCGGATGCACACGCATAATCGCCGCTGTATTTTCGGTAATGGCGTTGACGTAGTCATAAGGGTGCGTCTTATTGGTAGTCCCTACCTCAACAAGTTTGGCTCCGCTAAAGGCCATAACATCCGGCAGGCGAAATGACCCGCCGATTTCAACAAGTTGCCCGCGAGAAACTATAACCTCTTTGCCTCTCGCAACGGTGTTTAACACGATAGCTGTGGCAGCGGCATTATTGTTGACAACTGTCGCTGCCTCGGCTCCGGTCAGTTGTTTTAGCAGCCGCTCAATCTGCTCATCGCGTTTTGAGCGTTCGCCCGTTTCAACATCCAATTGCAGCAGTGAGTATCCCGATAGTTCTTCCTGAATCTGCCGAATCGCCTGCGGAGCAAAAACTGCCCGCCCAAGTCCGGTATGCAAAATAATTCCCGTTGCATTGATAGCCCTGCGATAGTACGGCTCTATAATTGCCTTCAATCGAACCCCGGCAGCAACCATCACTTTCTGACGAATCGTTTCCTCATCCATTTCGGGCGCATTTTCAGCAACAAGAATTCCTCGAACTTCCTCAACTGCTTCGCGGACCGAATTGGCTACCGCCTTTCTGCCGATGCTGGCGATGTAGCTTTCCAGCTCCGGCTCTTTCAGGAGCGTATCTACCGAGGGTAGTTTCCGCAATCCATCCGCAGTGGATTCATTTTGCCTTTCCATAAGTTACCCCAAAACTTCCAGCGTCCCTAATGAACTATGAACTACGATACGACATTTCCCATTTACCGCGTCGGCGAATACTTAAGCACCTTATAATTATATGTTATGTCAGCACATAAGTATAATCCAACTTCGGTATATTATCCGCCGTAATGGAAGAGATTTTATACTGAATTTTATCCGGCTTGCTATTTGTTATAGCTCGATTATGTATCTATTATCGCGTTTGAAAGTTTGCCTCGCGCGGCTGCAGGATGTGTTTATTTTAACCTCCGCCTGTTTATCCTGCGAGGTGCTGATGAAGACGTTTAAGCTTGAGTCGCGAATGTCCAGATTTGCGGTATCTAATTCTATCACCCTGTTGAAGGACTCCTGGTTTCGATTTTTGATATTTTGCTTTGCCCAGGCCAGCCCGCTTGCCCTCAGGTTCCGCTCACACGCCTTCAGATAGGCGGTATCTGATTGAAATAGCATAGTGTTAGCACCGCCGGCCAGAACACAGGTTGCTGCGCCTACCAGAGCTATCGCTATTATGACAAGCAGCAGTGCAAAACCATTTTGTCTTATCTTTTTCATTTCTGTTCTGCAGCCTCTGCAAAAATACCTGCAAAATATAAATGGGAATTGGCCATCTTCTTTTCGATTTTCTGCCGCAGTTTGTGGCGGATATGGGTCTTGACCTCCACCGCATAGCCGACTCCGTCTTTTCGCCAGATGCGCCATTCTATTTTCGAGTTTGGCAGCAACCAGGTTCTATCCTGGTCGGCAACATCCTGCTGAGCATTCATTAACTTACACCTGAGGACCCCGTCATCTTCCAACTGGTAGCAGATAGTCCCGTCTGCCAGCTCAAGTAAAAGCAGCTTATCAGATGCGACCTGTCCTGCCGACGATTCCGGCAAACTCTTTGCACTATCGATATCCCTTTGCATCCGGCTCATCATATTCAGCAGCGTTGTGTTTTCCTCCACAACCCTGGTAGCTCGCGGAACATCCATCACGGTGTCTTTGAATATTATGTTGAAAGCAAAAAACGCAAGTGTAACAACAATTATTACTGCCAACATTTCTATCAGAGAAAAGCCGTTACGCATATCCGTCACTTCCCTTCGGCTCTCTGTGTTGCTGCGGTTTCGTCTTGCGAGAGCCGGTCCTGTGAAATATATCTGGACAACCTGACTTTCACTTCATTACGAAAGCTCCTGCCGCAAGCTGTTACTTCCACTAAAGTTATCTCTTGCCACTGGCCCGTGCCGGGGGACTTTTTGACAGAGACATTCAGTTTGGGCCAGAGCCGAACAATATCCTCGTCACGGATGGGTTTGCCGGTCGCGGTTATGCTGTCAAGCTGCGCCCCGGCAACGGCTATGCAGCGCTGCCTGACCAACTGGTAATTGTTGAACCTTCTAAAACCATCAAGTAACAGGGCGAAGCTGACTAAAACAACTCCCATAACAATTATCGCAACAGCCGCTTCAGTCCACAAAAAGCCGCCATACTTTCTGCATTTACCGGACACAATTTCTCTCCATATTACGGGTAAACAGAATTTGCCGCCTCGTTGACGATTGCGACAAGGGCGCCGAATATACTGTAAACTATAAAGCCGACCATTATTCCCATAGTAATCGTAACGCAGGGCCACATTATAAAGCGCGCAAGATTGGCACGGTAGCTGTAGTTTGAACGATAGAACGACTCAAGCATCTCGAGGATAGCCAGCGTATTACCCTGATTGACCTTGTCGTCAAATGCCCAGGCGATGGTGCTGCCCAATTTGCTTTCGCGGGCCGCTGCGGTGATATTTTCGCCTCGCTGCACTTTTATAAGCCACTGTCGCAATCGCTTTCTAAAACAATTGTTCACGTCGAGGGTAAGGGTTCCGGCGATTGCGTCGTTGACCGTGCAGCCGGCATTAAGTGACAGCCGTAAAAGCTCGACAACCTGCACCATCGAATAGTTCTTGGTGAACCAGTGAAGGACAGGCAAATGCCATTTGATAAAATCGCCGATTCGTGAAAGCAAGTGTGGTTTATCCGGCCGACGTGGTCTAAATTTGACGTAAATCGAGACAGGAATTATCACGAGAATTATGACCACAAATTCTAAACCAATTTGCCATCCGGGTCCATACGCGATAAAATTTGCAATCCCGCATAAAAGCCGAATAGCCGCAGGAAGTCTTGCTCCCTCAGTCATTTCTGTTAAAACCGCGTGGAGTGTCGGAATGACCCATTTCATTAAAGCCAATACCATAAAAAACATAAAGGTTATTAATATTACTGGGTAAAACGGGTGCATTGGCCTGAGTCTTCTGCTTTCGTCGGTCCTGGCGAGCATATCCGCTTCGATACTTTTGATTGCAAATGGAAGCTGATTAATCCGCTCAGCGGCAGCTATCATAGCAACCGCGTAGCCGGGGCATCGCGGATAACCGCGCTTGATTGCTTCGCTCAGCGAATAGCCCTGGACCAGCCATTTTTGTATTTTCCGCAGGATTCTGGCGCGTTTATCGTCCTGCCCGCCGGCAGCGGTCTCCAGGGCCATAGACAACGGCAGATTCTGGCGGATACTCGAACCAATCGTCGAGATAACGTATGCGGCAATCATACGCCGGGATGTCAAAAAGTAGCTTATGACCGCACCTATAAATAAAATAAAAAATCCTAATCCAATGACACCCAAGAAGCCAGACACAACACCCACAGTTGCAAGCAAAAGCAAAGCCACACAAGCTATGAGAATCCATTTGGCGCATTTACGGGGCCATTGTTTGGAGTCAACCTCGCGCTTTGAGAGCAGCACCGCTATTAGTGTCCCGAAGAAAATGACAGGCCCGAACACCGTTACTGTAAATATCTCTTCGGGCTCCATCTGTGAAGAAACGCAGAAGAGCAGGATGATGACCGGCAGCATCGTAACCAGAGCGATACCCGGCTTTTTGTAGCCGAGGATTATATAGGCAATCAAAACTGACACTACTATAATACTGAACATACTTAATCCATCATCCTTGTGCAGACAGACCTGTAATAACCTGTATCATTGGCAGGAACATAGCAAGAACAGCCATTGCAATGAACCCGCCCACTGAAATCAGCATAATGGGCAGCAAAACAGCTTGAAGCCGGGCCTGGCTGCAGCGCGCCTGCTGAGCGTACATCTGGCCTAAGCTGTAGAGGTTGTCCTGCAGCTCGTTGCGCTGACTGCCCAGTTGAATCGAATACAAAAACAGACGCGGGAGCATTCTGCAAAATTGCCCCGCCTCCAGGATGTTCGCTCCCTCTTCAACCTGTCTGGCAAGGGTCTCACTTTCGAGAATAAGTTTTCCGCTGCCGGTCGCACCTGAGGACAATCTCAGGCAGACGGGCATATCACAGCCGGCCCCGACCATCATCGCCATTGCTTCCGCCATTCTCGCAAGGGTGCTGCTGTGATAGACCCTGCCGATAATCGGCACAGCCAACAGCAGTGACTCCTTGAGCCGGCGTCCGAGTGGAAGGGTCGAAAGCATCGCAGGGATAAAAATTCCGGCAGCAACAATAAGTGCGACCGCTATCCAGAAGGCCGCTATGTGTTGCGATATGTTAAAGAATAGTGAAGTCAGCGGGTTTATGCGTGCACCTTCAAGCATATCCGCATATATCGAACGAAACTGCGGAATTACAAACAGGAATACGCCTGTCACGATAATCGCGCCCAGTGCCAGCACGACTGCGGGATAGGCGGTTGCCTCGAAGATTATTCTTCTGGTTTGATTGGCGAGTTCGAGGTGCCTGTTTAAGCTGGTGAGCATTTCGCTGAGCTGGCCTGTTTCGACGCCCGCTTTGAGTATCCGGCCATACAAAGCGGGGAAGTGCTTTTGTCTTTTTTCAAACGCCTGCTCAATACTTACCCCCGCTTCAAGGTCGCCGGCTATATCCTCAATAAGCCTTCGCATCCGGGCCGACCCGACGTCCTTTGCAAGCTCCCGCAGGCCTCTTTCCAGCGGGATGCCGGCCTTCGCTATCGACGCAAGCTGCTGATTAAAAAGCAAAAATTCATTCCTGCCAATGGCTGTGGTGGGCTTTAGGGGCCCGGCTTTTTCGATAGAGTTGACCGTAAGCTGCATTTGTTTAAGCATCTCGCCTGCTTCCTGCGGCGAAGCTGCTTCGATGACCCCTTTCATCAGCCGGCCTGCCGCCGTCAGTGCATTATATTCAAATGTCGCCATTTTATTTTTCCTTTTAGCTATTAAGGTCTTGAGTTTTATTCTATCAGTTTTAGCTCGTACCGCATTGCATCTTTATCTGTTGCTCCTTCCGGAGCGGATGCTTCCAAAACAGCTTTTGAGCCGGTTCGCGTGTAAACAAATGGTTTCCGGGTAACAGGGTCGCCGGGAATGGGTACTTCAGCAATCTCGGCGAGGGCTTTGGGAAATTTGCCGTTGTGACCGGCAGCATAAAGACGCATCGCTTCGATACATTGCAGGGCAGCAATGTGGCGGTCTAATCTATTCATTACCAGGCGTGTCCTGTTTTTTACATCCGGCCCCAGCATTTCGAGTTCCATCTGTTTAGTCAGGTCGATAAAAGGCCTCGGTAGAGCCCGCAAGGACCAGAAGAGATTGGGTGCACCAGACACTTGGATAAACTCCTCGATTTGTCGGCACATAAGCCCACCAATATTTATGCCCACCAGACCCTGAATTACTGTCGGGCCCTCACCAAGATGTCTTGCCATAGCAAGGCCGGTTTGCAGGGTGCTAATGGCCTGGTCATATTGGCCCTGAGCAATTTGAAAGCGAGCCTGTAGCGCAAGGATATAGGCGAGCTTGCGATATTCTGAAAGATTCTCTGGAAGTGCGCCTGGCTTAAATGGCGGCCAGTTACACTGCTTGCATTTGGCAGCTTGTGCAACTAATTGCAGGGTGGGGCCAAGCTGCTGCAGAGTTGATTGCACCTGCTCACGGGGCAATTTGTTCAACGGAGCTTTAACCCACGGACTAATCTGCTCTCTCTGAAAATCTTTGGGCAATGATTTAACAGCTTTTTCATATAGCGGCAAAGCATCCGCATCGCTCTGCTCCTGTGCTTTCGGCAGAAGCTGGTATTTCTGCTTTGGTTCAGGAGCTTTAGCTGGGTTCAGCGTCATCTCAACTGTGCGGGCTTTTTCCTCTTGTGGCTGAGCGCTCGCGGGAAATGCAACTAAAAATACGATAATAAGAGAGGCAAAAGTGCGTCTCATAACGCATCTCCTTCATTTATAAAAAATCAAATGATTCCGCAAACCTTATTCAATTCCTCCTGGGCCGTCACGCCCTCGGTGACCAGGCGGCGGCCATCCTCAAACATATTTGTATGGCCCTTGCTCTGGAGAATGTTTTCAAGCTCATCCAGGTCGGCTTTAGCCAGAATGGCCTTTCGCAACGGACTATCTAATTGAACCATTTCTGCAATCAGTACGCGGCCTTTGTAGCCGGTATTGAAACAGGCCTTGCATCCCACCGCTTCAAATAAGCCGGCCCCGTCAACTTTCCTTTTGCAACTGTTGCACAGTTTCCTGACAAGGCGCTGGTTCAGAACCGCTGAAATGCTCGATGTCACCTGATATGGCTCAATGCCCATCTCAAGAAGTCGCAGGAGCGCTCCTGCCGGCGTGCCGCTGTGCATCGTGCTCATCAGCAGATGTCCGGTCAGTCCCGCTTCAATGGCAATCCTGGCGGTTTCAGCATCGCGGATTTCTCCAATCATCAAGACCTGCGGGTCCTGTCTTAATAGCGAGCGCAGGGCGGTGGGAAACGTCATCTGGCCGTGCGGCGTAATCTGCACCTGCGTGGCACCATCAATCCTGATTTCTACCGGGTCCTCCAGAGTTACAACACTTTTGCCGGGAAAACTTCGCAGGATGTAGCGCAAAAGGGCTGCCAGGGTGGTACTTTTGCCGCTGCCTGCCGGGCCGGTAAGTAGCAGAACGCCCTGGTTTTTGGCGGCAATCCTTTTTAACGCCGAGCATACCTGCTCCGAGAATCCCAACTGCTCCAGTTCCATAAGCTCTTTATTGCTATAGAACAATCGCACGACTGCTCGTTGGCCGTGTATCGTTGGGAAAACCGCCAGGCGTTGGTCCACAACGCCATCTTCTTGCGTTTTGCTCGTTTCGATACGGCCTTCCTGTGGTATATCACTGCGGTAGGTTAGAAGCCCACCCAGCACTTTCAGCCGGGCGATTACATTCTCAGATAAAGCTCTGGGTACCCTTTCAATCGGGTTCAGAACGCCATCCAGGCGGAATTTCACCAGCAATTCGGATTCGGTGGGTTCAAAATGCACATCGCTGGCGCCGGAGCTTACAGCCTTTTTGAGCAAATCATCCACCAAAGATACCACATCCCCGGCGTCTCTTTTTTGTTCATAACTAATGTTTTTGCAAGGGCTTACATCCATATCTTATAGTTTGAATCTCACAAACGATGGATTCCCAAATACCGGGGTTCAAAAATAAGACGCAACCGCAACCCTGAACGTTATCTAAAAAACAAAGTTTTTTTACCATTATAGCGAGGTTTTTTGTTAACATATTAGTAGTGGGCTGCGTCTTAAAGATAGAAAGATATAAGACAATTGAAATCGGTGTTTATGTTTAGTAAGGCCGCCAGTTACGGACTGATTTGGAGCTTCGTCGTCACTGAAACGGTGGACGAAAGTCAGCGGTGGATATTGTCCGCAATGCAAAGACGCGGCCAGGAATTGGTCACTATGCTCTGGCGAATACTGGGTGATGAACAAGATGTCTGTGACGCATACCAGGATACATTCTTAAAACTCGCCCATTACAAAGGAGGACAAAAACCCGAACATATAAACGCTTATATCTTCCGTACGGCAAGCAATACAGCAGTGTCAATGTTAAGACAGAGGGTTGCTGAAAAAAAGAGGTTGTCCACGGCTATTGTTACCCTAAAAGATATATGCTCGCCGGCAGGCGACCTCGATTCCCAATGCTTGCAGGAAACTTTAAGATACTGTATAGCACAATTGCCCGAACACCTGAGGGACGTCATAACGTTACGCGACCTGGCAGAATTACCCTACGCTCAAACAAGCAGGATATTAGGCATATCAGCAGCAACTGCAAAGGTCTATAGGTGCAAAGCGATGCAACTATTAGCTGTATGGATGAAAAAAGAAATACAAAAGAGGTAATGAAAACCATGAGCACAAATAAATGCAAACAAATCACGGCCTGGCTGCATAAAGCTGTATGCGGGCGATTCTGCCTCGATACAGACTGGATACAAAACCATATTGCAAATTGTCCCAGATGCCGGCGCCGGCTTTCTGCCATTGGTAAAGTCGATCTCGCACTATCGATTATAAAATCTCAACCCCACAAGCTTGATTTATTGATGCGTGCAAACACGCAGGCCATTGGCACACTGAGACATAGTCTGCGTCAGGTGCCAAAGGCACAGAAATTGAAAATATGCCTGCCGGAGCCGAATCTGCTGGAAAGATGGGGCAAATATGCGCACACCACAGCAAACGTAGCGGCCTGTATCGCAATCCTGCTTCTTATGAAAATAGGTGTTTTCTCCTCTATAGATAAGTGCCAAACCGAAGGCAAAAAAATCATCAAGCAGTATTACGCCAGCCACATAGGCAAAGACCTGACAGATGATATCTTCCCGAACGACATGGGGCAATTTACTTAAAGCAAATCCACCCCGCAGACCCTGGCTGTCAAATCTCTCATTTGCCACATTTTCTGCTGGACTTTATCGCTTACCGGCATAAAATAGGTTACAATTATAATACTCGATGCTTTTTTTAAGGTGCGGTGCGTATGAAGAAGAAAATTATATGGATTCCCCTTGCCGTTGTAGTAACGGCCTGTCTTGCATTTTACATCTACCTACAGCTACAACCGAAAGGCTTCGTAAAAATCGACGCCGCCGGTGCCAAAATGCAGCTTCGCGGCGGCCAATTTAGCAGAACAAAGACCGCCTCATCTACGGGTACCGTTACACTAAGCACCGGGACATATAGACCACAACATCTGCAAATAACAACTATGCAGGATGGTGACACCTATCAGATTGAAAGCCGCGGCCCCTGGGGTAAACTGGAACAAACAGAGGTAAAAGAAAACCAGACCACGGTCCTCAAACTCGGCCCACCTTTCGCCATTAAGCCCGAAGCTAACCAGACCAGCCCCCAGCAGGTCTCAATAGGTTTATCTATTACCGGCCAGGCGGGCGAACAATACCGCAACGTGGTAACAAAGAACAATCAGCGCGTCCCCGCACCGAAGGTGAAGATTGTCGATGAAGCCGGAACGGCGATTGCAGCCGGCAATTTCGCGTATGGGTGAGGTGGCACCTGCCGGTACTCGTGGCGAGTGCCAACCGATTTCAAAGGCAAGTACCAGGTACAGATAGACGCCGACCTCGGGCCATTTGAAACAACAAAACAAGAGGAGACCTGGCACTTGATAGAATAAAAAAGTTGTGCCACACACACCGGCGGGTTAAGAGAAAACCTCTTTCACCCGCCTTTTTTATTTGGGCATTGGAGAACCATAATGAAAAGTATAAGTAGCATCGGCTTAAAAGATGTCCAGGCCGTTTACAGCGGCCCCGAAGGCCAGCTCTGGGAGCTGATTATGGGAGAGCAGATTCATATAGGCGGCTTTGTCTCATCAATGGACCTTGCTGAAAAAGCCGGCATCGCCGCAGGGACCAAAGGCGTTGACCTTTGCTGCTGCAACGGCGCCGGGATGCGCTTCCTTGTGCGCTTCAGGAACGTCGCGCAAATGCACGGCGTTGATGCCACCGAAAAGGTCGTCCGGCAAGGCCGCAGTCGATGTAAGCAGGAAGGATTGTCAGACAAAATCAAATTCATCCTCGCCGATGTCTGCGACAGCGGCCTTAAAACTGCAAGCGAGGATTTCGTATGGGGAGAAGATGCCTGGTGCTACGTTGTTGATAAAGAAAAGCTCATCTCGCAAGCAGCTCGCATAGTAAAACCGGCAGGGACAATTGCATTTACCGATTGGGTCGAAGGCCCTGCGGGATTAACGCAGCAGGAAGCAGAGCGATTCCTATCCTTTATGAAATTCCCGAATGTCCAGGATATTAACGGCTACCGGCAGCTACTACAGCAAAATGGGTGCGAGGTGATTTTAGCCCAAGATACCGGCAGATTTGGACCGTATATGGACCTCTATATCAATATGCTCCAGATGCAACTGACTTATGACGCCTTGAAAATCATCGGCTTTAATAGCGAACTGATGCAGTCAATGGCTGCTGAGATGGCCTTTATGCAAAAACTGGCGCACGCAGGCAAGATTGCTCAAGGGTTGTTTGTTGCACGCAAGAAAACATAAATAGTGTATCGGGATTCAGGAATTAAAAATGAAAAGATATTGCGATAACAAAAATGTTTCCATCGAGTCAACCGACCCCTGCAACCCGCCGGAGGCGGGTCCGATCAAGGCGGCCTTCGGCCGCCCGCCGCAGCCACAATGTGCTTTAGAGAGCACACAGCAATCTGCAAGCGGCCCTTTGACCTGGTTTGGCAAAATGATACAAAACTGTTACGATTACGCCAAAGCCGCCAAGACCAAAGGCAAGCGCATAGTGGGTATCACCTGTGAATACACGCCGCGCGAGCTGATTATGGCTGCGGACGCTGTCCCCGTATGCCTGTGCGGCGGCTCGGCGGAAATGATTCCTCCTGCAGAAGAACATCTGCCCGCCAATCTTTGTCCGCTTATTAAATCCACGTATGGTTATCACCTCAAAAAGGCAAATCCATTTCTTGAAATGGCCGACCTAGTCGTCGCCGAGACAACCTGCGACGGCAAAAAGAAAATGTACGAATTGCTCGCCGAAACACGCCCGGTGTATGTGCTGGAACTGCCTCAAAAGCCTGCCGATGCCGACGCATTGACGCATTGGGTAAGCCAGTTGCGCAAACTCAAAACCGCGCTCGAAAATCATTTCGGCGTCGAAATCACGGACGGAAAAATAAAACAGGCCATCGGCATTATGAATCGCGAACGGCAGTTACGCCGCGAGCTTGCAGCACTGATGAAATCGCAGTTGCCCCCTCTGACCGGCAGGCAGTTGCTGGATTTCAAAAGCATTATACCCGGTATCAACGCTGACTTTGAACAGTACAATGAAGCGATTAGACTATTCAAATCCCAAGGCGAAAATGGGGGCAAAAACTCTCAGGTGCGGGCCTTGATGACCGGCGTGCCGATGGTTCACGGCGCCGAACGAGTCCTCGATATTATCGAGTCTCACGGCGGACTTGTAGTATGTATGGACAATTGCACCGGCCTAAAGCCCATTCTCGAAGACGTTGACCAAACCGCTCACGACCCCATACTCACCTTAGCTGAAAAATATTTCCATCTGCCCTGTGCGGTAATGACCAAAAACGACCGCCGCCTCGAAACACTTCGTACGCTGGTCGCCGAATACCGTCCCCAGTGCATCATCGACCTTATTTGGCAAACCTGTACTACTTATGACGTCGAGTCATACCTTGTCAAAAAGCTGGCAGAAAAAGAATTTGGCA
>Ga0315280_10004692_pt1 | contig 19964 bp, 21 predicted proteins | sample YL17G06_40_MG_FD_203697 | JGI IMG/M metagenome (GOLD analysis project Ga0315280, IMG submission 203697) | Sediment microbial communities from Yellowstone Lake, YNP, Wyoming, USA - YL17G06_40 | ecosystem: Environmental > Aquatic > Freshwater > Lake > Sediment | place: USA: Wyoming | collected... | reverse complement strand
TACAAAGCGGTCTTCCTGGTAATGTTTCAAGGAGCTATGGACGCAGCCGCCTTAGAACAGTTTAGTGGCAGTCTATGGCATGACAAGGGCAACTTTGACGTGAAAGATCTCGACCGACTTGGCCCAACCAAGATTGGAGGTTTGATTCGGACGAAGACTGTAAGCCGCCAGGCAGCGCGCGGAGGCGACATCGACGTTTACTACACTTTCCTTAGCGAAGATGGAAAGAACTATCTGAAGCAGTGGCTCGAGGAGAGGCGGGAAATGTTGCAACAGGCAGGGTTGACCGATTCGCCTTATCTTTTCCTGAACTGGCGGCGCGGCGGACGACAGAAGTTCCATTCCGATCTCGCGCCGGTCAGCGGAAACACTATTGGTAAGACGATTACAGACCTACTGAAGAGACTTGGTCTCATTCACCCGCCTGAGAAAGCAAAGCGGTCTTCCCGGGTCAGGTACTATTTCCACGGCCATGAGCTGAGAGACTGCTTCAAGAGCCAGTGCTCGCCCCTTGGTGTAAGTGAGATTGCCAGCGAGTTCTTCATGGGACATAATATTGATCGGCTTGGTTACAATAAGTCACCTTACAGCGACGAAGGCTTCAACTTTTTCCGTGGTGAATACAAGAAGGTGGCGCAGAGCCTCGATATTATCTCCTATCCTCCGACTGCGGAGGGCAAGTTCCAACGCAAAGAGACCCTAGCTGAGATTAATCGCCAAAACCTGCTGCTCAACAAGGTTCCGCGAAAAGTGGTTGACGGATACACTGTCGAGCAGTTAGCGTCAATGACGGTCGAGGAAATGCGACGTTTGATACGGACGGGCGGGAAGGACACTCAGTCAGGCACGGCAACCGATGGGAATGGATGGGAGCACGGGCAGCAGAAGGTGGTTGCGGCCGTAAGTTTGCGAGAGTGGGTTGAGCGCGGCTGGCTGTACGTTGCCACCTTGCCAACTGGCGAGGTTGTGATAAGATCACCCTGACAGCTCTTCGTAGACGAGATCGTTCCAGCCTTCCAGCTTCGCACGCAGTACGACAAGAGGAAGCTCATCCGGCTCGTCAAGCACTCTTTGAACCAATCTGCTAGTAGGAGCTAACCGACCTTGTGTTTGTAATCCGCGAAGAAACGCCTTGTACGGTCTCAGGTCGACCATCTCCTCGGGCAACCCGCACCACCTACTTTTTCTCAGCGGGCTCGTGGAAGGGCTTCGTCTCAACTCCACCTTTGTTGAAGCCTTTCGCAGCTTCGTCTAGCACCTTTCTGCGGATGAGTTCGCCCATTCTGTCTTTAGTGAGCTGGCCCAGATCTTCGAATCCGAGGAGGTCTGCTGCAGAGTAGCCGGCGAACATCAGGTGGTACCTATTTATCTCAGCCAGAGTCGCTGCCTTGTCAGGTTGCTGTCCTTTCTCCGACTTCATCTTACTCGCCACTCATCTTGTCGGGGTGAGACTATTTTGTGTTATCGGAATGACCTGCCGCCTCCGACAAGTGCAGTCTCTGAGGAAGCTTACGAGAAGGTATGGCTGTGCAGCATCCCTATACGAAAACGTCTGGGGATGACGAGAATCTCGCCCATTTCTCGCAAGGCCGCTTTCAATATTGGATTTCATCGGTGCGCGGTCCGGAGGGATTCATCACCTTTTTAGTGCCGAATCCAACCTTTCTAAGCAGCTTTTCCGCTGAGGAAAATCGCAGTAACGCGCTGTTGGTTACTGCAACACGGATGGTTCATCCGTTTTTGGGGGTCGGATTCCAACGTCGTGGTACCTGGCTGGGCTGGATGAACACCGGATGTCTCCTTTAGGATTGGATCGATGCGACGAACAACGTCTTATTACTTTTCTCCAATGCCTCAAACGCGCTGTTTTCTTTGGCTCTGTTTCCTTGAGGAACTAGAGTTTACCTTTGATGTTTGACGTTAACCACTCTCAATAGATTACCTGCTTGGGCGGCTTTTCGATTTATTTCGTCTTCGGTGAAGCCTCTCTCTAGGAGGCGGGACCGCAATCTGGTCGATGAAATACACGGTAAAAGGAAAACAATTCCCATACTCAGGATTAGCATCTCAAGCTCCTGACCACCGTTTTCGTTCCAAGATTTCACGATTGTAAATCCTTGGTAGCCGCGCTTGTTGACATGGTTCGTCCAAGGGGCTCTAGTATAAATGACCTTTCCATAGCGCTTTCGATAGACCCACTGGTTCACACCTGCTACTCTTTTCCGAATTCCGCGCCGTAAGTAGACCCTTTCTCCATTGTTCAGTTCGAGAATCTTAGGAATAACTCCGAGGTGCCGCTGACCGCATTTTATGCAAATAGGTACCTCTCCCTTTTTGGTCCTCTTCAGTGCTAGTATTTTGTCTGTCTTCGCGACAACTTGATAAAAACGCCTAATGTGATGGATGAACGAATGGACGAATCCACCGATCTCCAGCAGCATCCCGACATCGACTCGGGCCGCGTCGCCCCATGCATGCGCAGCTCCATCAGGGTGTTCAACGTCAATCCAATACTTGGTTTGCGAAGGAGTCGGGTAACGAATGGAAACAGCAACGACATAATACCTCTTATAACTTCCTGGCAGTCTAAACTTGTCTTTCTCGATAGGACAATTGACGTGTTCCCGGCTCAAGGAGGTCCGATCAACGGGCAGGCTGATCATCCCTCTACCATTTCCATTGCATTCTGAAAATGTCCTGGTCGTCATCAATACCCGTGTCCAAGTTCGCTTTTGGCTTACGACCACGTTTCAAGCGTCACAATGGTGTTGGGTAGGGCTTTTTTGAGGTTTCTTAGTGTTTGATCGCTGATCGTATCGGTAAGGAGGATGCGGTCGGTTTGTTTTGGGATGCCTCTTGTTGCTTCAGTCTGGACAGGGGTCTTGTATGCGGGTACGTTGTTCTTCTTGAGTAGGTCGAGTATGTGTTCTCGCTGTCGTTTCCCCTTCTTTGGGCCTTCGACGATAAGGCTCGGTACAGGGTATTGCTGGTACCAGACGCCCGACAAACGACGGCATCCATATTTTGAGTTGCATCCGCAGCGGCAGGCTTTCGACCCGCCTTGTTGCAGGAAATGGAAGGGCACCTTGGCATCGTGGCACTGGTCTCTTATGTCCAGGAACCAGTCCTGCGGTACGCCTCCCTTTGGTCGTGGGTCGTAGCGATCTGACTCTCCACCGGTGAAACACCACGTGACTGTCGAGCCTAACCCGTGCTTTTTCAGGTCTGGCAGAGGTGCAAGTAGAGGCTCACAACTTACCCACCGTAGCGTAGTCTTAATCCTGTTGAGTATGTCCAGCCGCCAGTAAAATTGTGCTGTTTCAACGGTCACCCCCAACCAGACATGGCTGTAGGCCCGATTCCACTCTGTGTCCCAGTCGGGAGGCAGGCACTTCTCCGGGTTCGAGAGAACTCGTGAGATTCTTTTTGTTAGAATGTGGTATCTGTGGTATGGGGTGCGGCGTATGACCTCCCAAGCTTGGGATCGCCATGGGTCTCCGTCTTGGTGAAAAAAGTCTGAGAGCGAACATGTGAAGATCATCTCAGGGCGACGCCAGTGCAGAGGGGGAGCAGCATCGATAGTTGATGTTGCATCCAACCCCTTCGTTGGTGTCAAGATTCGGGGGTTGAACCTGGTGCCCGCCATCACGCGGTAGACATAGCACCGCTCACACCCAGTACTTACGAAGGGCTGAGGACAGCCAATAAACGGGTTCCAACTCGTGGAGCTCTTAGGTGCTCTGTGTTTTCCCTTCTTTCTTGGCAACTTGTTTCACTTCCATTTTTCTGGAGAATCTAAAATGGCTTTTTCCTCGTTTGTGGGGTGAATAGGGTTGTGTTTCTCTCCTTGGTGAATGAGGGTGACGAAGCTTAGGCAGGTCTGGCTCTCTGGCGTGAGGTTGCCTCTTCAACACGTCTTCGATGTGTTTTCTTTTCAGGTCGCAGGGTGGTTCGAGCTGGGGTTGCTCAATTACTCTGAGTTTTCTCGCTTGAAACTCGGCCGGTTTTCCGGATTTAGAGCACTCTCCCTATAAGCGCCGCGTCGGTCGTCGAACGAGCATGGTAGAAATCAAGGATCTTAGCCACAAGGATTTGATTGCCTTAACAATATTCTTGGGCACATGTGCCGTTAGGTCGATCTGCGAGAAACTGAACGAGTTAGGGATAGAAGTCAGCGAAGGCACTGTTCGTGCAAGACTCTCTGAGATGCTACGTGAGGGAACCGTGCATCCAATCAACCAACCGCATTCAAACGCGTACTATCTTACCACCAGTGGTGAGGATCACGTCGTGGATGTGACGGCGCGGCTAACAGACTCCCAACTGAGCACGATGGTGTAGCAGCCTTTAATCAGATTTCAAACCTGATTGTTTGCGCAATCCACTTTGAAAGAGTTCGGGTCACACACCCTCCGTCTGCCGCATCTAGGGCAACGTCTGACGGTGGGGTACTATCGTAATTCCAGATTTCTGCAGGCGTACTTGCGCTCGCTGCCTAATCCAGTGCGCATCGAATCCGAGTCTAGACGTTAATCTGATCAATCGGACCGCTTCCTCAGATTCGGTTATTTCATCCGCGATTTTTTCTAATTGTGATTCGATGTCTCGACGAGTGATTACGCCCCGTTTCAATGTTGAACGGAGTGCTTTCACAACGGTGTTGATGGGCTCTCTGCGTCTCATTACGTAGGCGCTCGCTTTTCCCTTGCAATATGCGACTACCTGATCTGGGTTCTGTCTTGTCCGTAGACTTTCTAGAGCTTGCTTTTCTTTATCTATCATTTTATTGTACCATTCGATCTCCGGTTTTGCGTCGGGGACATGTCTCATTACTCCTCGTTCGGTCTTCAAGAAGCGAATCGACTGTTCATGGTCTAATAATCCCGCTGCTCTCAAGCGACGCTGCTGACGTTGATATGATGCGTGTTTGACGCTCTGTCGCTTGGGTTTGATTGCAAATCGAACATTGTTACTTTCCAGAATCGATAGCACTGTTGTTAAGTCTTCTTTGCGGATTCCAATCTCGCCGCGGCGCCTGCGCGAGACGATGTACTTGGTGAGCCTGCCCCCGCTCTTGCGTGAAGCTTTTCCAAATAACCTCTCGTGTACAACAGACCGCTTCTCCTTCGGTAGCTGGTAGGTTATGAAAGTTTGCAAGTGATGCCGAATTCATCCTAGTCTTTTCGGTTAAAAAGTCTGAGCGATGAGAACTGGAGGGTGAATGGTCTGAAAAAAGTAATGGTCTTCGTTCCCTTTGAGTCTTCAGTCTCGTACGAGATTGAAGTCAAAGACTCTAAGAACCTAGCCGAGATCAAGGCTAAACTAAATGAAATCGACCCAGCGGACTGGTACGCCGACCCTAATTTTTGCGAGAGCTTAGGCGTGTCATTCAGTGACTTCGTGCGAAGGGTCAAACTCGCCGATGTTTCGGAGGTAGACTAGATGATTCATTCAACTTGCATGCCATGTGACGCGGGACGACTTGGCATGATCCTTCGTTGTGAGTAAGGGGGACAAGGGCACGGCTGCCACCGTCTTAACGGAATGAGAAAGGCAGGGAATTGCAAATGGGCGCGCCGAACTTGTCCTAGCCTTTTCTGTTCAAAAGTCTACCGCGCAACAATTTGCATGAAAGCATCAGGAATTAATCGAAAGCCGGTTTTGCAAACAAGACTCGTCACACTCTATCGAGGTCACGTTCTCGAAGTTCTCAAAGGGCTGCCCGACGAGTCAATCCACTGCATCCTAAGCAGTCCACCGTTCTTCGGTGGTTTGCGGAACTATGATTTGCCACCTGTCAGATGGTCTGATGGCTGGATAGGATCGTTAGGGTTTGAGGCCACACCTGAACTTTACATCGAACATTTGATCGAGGTGTTTCATGAGGCTTGGCGTGTCCTCCGGTCGGATGGAACGGCATGGTTGAATCTCGGGGACAAGCATCGGAATGGGAATTTGCTTGGTATCCCGGGGCTGATGTCTTCGGCTCTTCGTGCGGACGGATGGCATCTGCGCCAAGAGATCATTTGGGCGAAAGGAATCAGCTGTCAGAAAGAAATTCTCAACCAGATTGCCAGTGCGGCGGTGGAAGTTGGCATCGGCGAACAGAAGGTAAGGTCACTACTCGACAGACTGGCGTTGCCTTGTGGGAATAACAAGCCCGAAAGCGTCAAGAACCGCCCCACGACCAGCCACGAAAAAATCCTGTTGCTATCCAAAAGCAGCAATTACTACTACAACGCTGACGCAATACGAGAGCCACACGTAACCGAACCAAAGTCCAACTTAATCAGAGTAAGAGGTTTTACAACAAAGGGAAACCCGGCTCAACCGCACAGTCCCGAGCACCATGGAAGAAACATTGTCTATTCACCCGGTGGGAGAAACAGTCGTTCTGTTTGGCTAATCTTTCCGCAAAGATTCAAGGGTGCACACTTTGCTGTCATGCCTGAACTCGTAGCAGAGCGTTGCATCATCGCTGGCACGAGTGATAAGGGTTGTTGTGCGAAGTGCGGCGCCCCGTACCCGCATGCGAATGAGATTGCTTGCATTCCAACGTGTCGATGCAACGCAGGAGTACAACCCTGTGCAGTATTGGACTTTTTCGCCGGAGCTGGAACGACGTTGGCTGTGGCACAGCGTCTTGGTCGGCGAGCAATTGGAATCGAGTTGAACAAGAATTACTGTGAACTAATCAAAGAGCGATGCAACTGCTACGCACGAGCTGCCAGACAGATCCCGAACTCCGATCCTGGCTACGACATGTCACTAGCCAGACTGGCGAAAGACAGGCAGATTTTGGTTAAGGCTGTTCAGGAGGCAGGAACTTGAAGCAACTCGTTTCAGACGACCTCTCTCAAGTCATTCTGAAGTTGTGGAATTACATCGATATCTATTCGAAGCAAGGGAAGTGTGACTACTGGAGAAAGTTTCCGTGCCCCAGGTGCGGTGGCGACGCTTGGGAATCGCTGACAGAGCGGAAGACCCGCCGTAACAAGTTTGGCGAAGAATGGGTGATGGAGCAGGGAGGCGAGTGCGACCATGTCCCGTACGACAAATATGTTTTGGTCACGTGCCAAGGAGTCGATGTAGACGAGAATGGCAAGACCGTAGCCACGGTCGAACCCGACCCCACGGATCCCGTTTACTGGCTACGGTACGAGTGCATCTACAGAGGGGACAAACTCGACGTAAACGACAGAGGCTCCCTTACTGTCTTCGGGACTCTTTTCCAAGCGACTACGGCGACAACCGATGAAAGCCGTGCATTGAGGATTGCAGAGGGTGAAGAGGCGGATGGATGATCTGTCAAGGCTATCTTTCTTTTCATACTTCGGCGGCAAGCAACGGCTCGTTAAAACCATCTTGCCCCTCTTACCTAAGCACATCCTGTATGTGGAAGTATTCGGGGGTTCAGCGGCGGTCCTGCTCAACAAGCCGCCAAGCCCTGTGGAGGTTTACAACGACATCGACCGCCTGCTTGTGAACCTCTTCATGGTCGTGCGTGATCATCCACGAGAGTTTGCACGGCGTGTCCAAAGTCTCCCGTACTCTCGGCTGCTGTACGAGCGATGGCAGCGCCAGGTCAAAAATGGGAGGCTAACTGGAAACCAGCTTGAACAGGCAGTTCGATACTACTACATGCTTCGCAGTTCATTCTTCAGCCATGTAGAGAAAGGTTGGCGCTTCGCAACCAAAACAGATGAAGCCAGCCGACTCTACAATTCGATAGGCGAAGTTGAAACCATCGCTAGACGCCTGCAACATGTCTACCTTGATCACCTAGACTTCCGACGTTGCATCAGGAACTGGGATAGGCCGGACACGTTCTTTTTCTTGGACCCTCCGTACTTTGGGACGGTTCCATATCGGAAAGGTATCAAAGCATTCACCGCCCAAGATCACGAGGACTTAGCCACGCTTCTCCGAGATGTCAAAGGGAAATGGCTGTTGACGTACAACGACCATCCCAGTGTACGAGCGCTATACAACGACTTCAAGATGGTTGAGGTGGCAACCAAACTCAACACGGACAAGATGGCCGTCAACCGCAGACTTCAACGGCAACTCATAATCAGGAACTACGGTCCGAAAATAGTTGCCAACCAAGGGCACACCGAAGTGAAATCAGATCAGATCAGGTACGGAGGGAATAAACTCGATGTAAACGAGTTAGGGCCGCTCACTGTTTTCGGCACCCTTTCCAAGCGACTGGGGCGACAGTCGAGGGGAGCCGTGCGTTGAAGGTTGCCGATGGTGATGAGTCGGATGGATGATCGGTCAATGCGTTCACAAATGAGGCGGGCCGGTGGATTTGAGGAGGGCCTAACAGTTTTTGTGGCGTCTGTAATCTCAGTCTGCGTCGTCCTAGTTCTTCTGCCCTACATGCAAGTCTTACTCGTGCTTCTCACTCTGGTTCCCAGTTTGCTTCTTGCCGCTTGGATTGCGAGGAACAAAATCACGCTGAAGGAGCCGAATCCTGAAGCGATTATGGTTTGCCCTGGCTATGATGCCGAAGAGAAAGCGAAGACCTTCGGATTCAGTATGATTGTTGCAGCGATTCTCAACTATCTGGTAGCTGCGCTGGTGACTGAGGTCGAATCTGATAGAGTCTCACTGGCAGGATGGGGAAGCATCCTATCACCAGTCTTTCATCTGTTCACGGTGCTGTTCTTGATCGTGGCGACATTCACTGTCCTAAAGGCACGAAGCTACGCTCAGGATCTGAAGAGCTTCATGACCGATTACGCTGTACCTACTGCACGTCCTACCCTGCAGATGACAAGAAATGGGCAGGTCGTGCTTGGTCAAGAATTTCAACATGTGGCTCAACTCTCTGTTTCAAGTCCCACTGATTCGTTTCAACCGTTGCCGGGCGAGGTCAAAACAAGGACTGTGCGACAATGGGTTGGGAAAGACGGCCCTTTCATACTCGATCTCGAAAATCAGCGGAACCCTCACCTAGTGATTTTCGGCAGTTCGGGAACAGGCAAGAGTCAGACCGTTAAGTCGGTTGAGCTTCGTTACTGGGCAGCGAAACGGATCCCGTTTCTCATCATCGACTGGCAAGGGGAACAAGCTTCCTTCGTCAGGAAAATTGGCGGCATGGTTTGGACGGTTCCCAAGGATTTCAAGTTGAATCCACTTCGTCTTGCTGGATCAACGCCTTCGCAGCAAGTTGCCAATATCGAGGAGTCGCTGACGGTCAGTCTGGAGCTTTCACCGTTACAGGCCTTTGAGGTAGGCAGAATCGTCGCTGAAGCCTACAGAGAAAGAGGCATCGTAGAGGACAACCATGAAACCTGGGTGCTTCCTCCGCCAACCTGGAACGATATCATCGAGACCATGCAGGCGAAACTCCGAAGCGGCCAATATGCCGGAGAGCAAATTGAATCAGTGAATTGGACGATCCGAAAGCTACTGCGGGCCAGTCACATATTTGGAGATGAACTGCAAGAGTTCTTCGATGTCGTTCTGAACATTCCGACCTGCATTGACCTTTCAGAGCTAATGGGCGTAGACATAGCTAAGACACTGGTCACGTACACTATTCTCCAGCGAATTTACAACCAGTTCTCCATTAGAGGATTCAGCGATCTGAGACTTCTACTCGTGTTGGATGAATCGCACCAGGTGTTCGGGAAGCAGGCAGGAACAGCTGGAACCCAAGAATCATTGCCACTCAAAATAATCCGACTCGGTCGAAAGTACGGTTTCGGAGTGGTGGTTGCAAGTCAACTCGCTACTGACATTCCAGGACCAGCAATTTCTAACGTTGCGACGGTAATAGCAATGATGCACGACGAACCGCAGCAAGTCAACTACGTGAAGAAGTTCGTTAACCTCACCAAAACTGAAAGGGAAATTTATGCTCGTCTCCCAAGAGGTGCAGCCTTCATCAAGCATTTGGGCGAACCATACCCTCACCTTGTCAAAGTGCATATGGTTGCCGACGACGAAATTCAGGCTGTCAGAGCCTCGACTGAAAGATTACGGAACGATGTGCTAAGCCGTGCATCACCCTGCCTGGGAACAGATGCCACATCTATCAATTCAAAATTGCCTCCAAGTAGCCCCCTCCATCTGCAAGAGAATTTCCCCACTCATAAGCCGACAGCACAAGAAACTCGAACACTAGAAGCAAAGACTTCTGCCGCAAGGCCGTCCACCTTTGAGCGATCCATACAAGGATCAGACGGTGATGACCTCACCTCGCTCGAGAAAGCAGTTCTTCGAATCTTAGAGACGAAGCCTATCACCGTGCGGGATCTACTAAGCAATTTTCCCAACATCGATTACAGGCAAATGTTGGATATTCTTGAAGACCTACACAAAGACGGTTTAATCCAAGAGGAGAAGGTTGCAAACCTAAACGGAAAAGGAACGGTATTCTATGCCGCTCTCCGAACAGAATGGGTCCAGAGTGAGAGCCTCGAACACAGAGCGATGGTCACGATAATCGCCGAAGCATTAAGCCACCTAGGCCCAGTGCTGTATATGCAGACCAAATCCGACGCCCCGGATATCGGACTGGAACTCGCCGACCCAAAAGTGGCTACCGAAGTTGAGACGGGTCGAAAAAAGCTGACGCCGATTGAGCTTGATAGATGGGCTGAAGGCGTCAAACGACGAAACGAGAAGCTCGGATATCGAGATGTCTTGGTCATCGTTCCCAATGCGGCTGTCGAGAAGCGCTACAGAGGGGTCTGCGTAAAGTACGGTTTGGAACTGGCAACGATGAGGAGGCTAGGGGAAAAACTATGCTAGGACATCATGTCTGCTGCTTCCGTGACAACCGCACTTGCCGAGGGTTCGAACTAGAGCAGCCGGAAGGTCATGAGAAAAAGGCGGTAAATTCCCAACGCTTTGGGGATTTTCGTGTTAATTGTGGCCGATGGTTAGTTGAGCGCCAGAATATCTTGTCCCCTCCCTCGGTTGTGGTTCGGTCGCACGTTCATGGATCTTGTGTTCATCCGATGCGTCTCCTGACTCCCGTTGCAATGAGGACAGCCTCTTTTTCGCTTCTTGCAGCGAAGTTCGAGCAGCTTGAGCCTCACTCCCTTTGCCTTCCCTCTACGGCGAGATCGTGCGGATCGCTCTTTGCGCTTTGTCTAGAGCCCGTTTGTGGACTGGGGCTGCGCCCCAGCTCCTCAGCAGAAACACGCCCAGCGGAACCTGACGGGGGTGGCGGCAAACCAACACAAAACAATCGAGGATTCGTGAAGTGCTATGATTTGTGAGAAGAGGTTTCAAGCGGGATTGGTTCCCTGCAATGAATGGGATTTCTATCAATCAATTCCAGTTGATTTGGTTACAGAGCGTGTTCCCAATCATCGCCTGACTCTAACGTATGATAGGAGAACGGAATGGTACACCGTTTACAGGGCATATTTTGATACCGAAATCCTTCATGTGAGAGGAGCTGTCGTTCTAACCGGCAAGGACATCCAAGCCAAAGAAATCTGCTTCCAGGGACTCTTCAATGATGCAGTGAAATTTGCTAACAATGAGAAGAAGAGGTATCGTGGAATACCTTACGTTGCGTGCGAGCACAAACCTCCAAAAATCGATTCTCTATGTCCGAACGCAAAGATGAATTCCGCTAACACACTGACCGGATTTGCTTGGCGCAAAACGACACAGCGAAACCGGCTGAATCTCTGGAAGCGACTGACGGACACCCTCAAGAGGTTGGGTAGTTGATCAGACTGAAAGTGAACAGAAATGATGTTGAACGAGCGCTTGAGCAGGTGCTCGTTCCAAAGAAACTCTGGGATGGCGGTTGGCGTATTATTGTCTGGCATTCTCGGACCAAAAGATGGGAGACTCCCGGCTATGATGGATTACCACCAAGGATAGACTACGGCCCCTTCCTACGAGCGGAGAAGGCATTTGCAAAAACCACCATTGAAGAATATCGCAGGCATAATCCACGCAGAAGATTCAGGCTGCAGAGGATCGGAGGCCGGTGGCTAATCAACTTCTACGGCGATATTATATGGAGTCGAGGGCGGGAACCTAAGTGGTGGAAGGAGTGGACTGGCGGAAGACCACAATCACAGCTGTGATAGTCAGCAAATATTTCGGGTCAGAAGACTATGGCTTCAAACGTGAACTTCCTCTAAATTCTAGGCTAATCTTGTTTACTGGGTTGGTGTCAAGTGGATTGGTGTCTGGCGCATAGTCCTCGGGTTTGCTTGGCTCGCCGTTCCCGAGACATTAAGGGCAGTAGGGTATGTGCATAGGCTCAAGGATGTCCTATTCCAATAAAGGACTTGTTGAAGTGCGAGGACGAAGTAGTGGAGAAAAGGGTTGAGGCTGGCCTAAGGACAGGAGAGTAGTTGACTTGTCTGAAGTAAAGAAGTTTGATCTGAACGTTGAGAAGATTCTGGAAGACTGGGACACATACCATGCGATAAGAGAAGTGATCGCTAACGCTATTGACGAGCAGTTGCTGACAAATTCAAGGGAAATTGAGATCTCCAAAGACAAGCAAGGAAAATGGCATGTGAGGGATTACGGCCGTGGGCTGAGATATGCGCACCTCACTCAAAATGAAAACGCTGAGAAACTTGCCAATCCTCATGTGATAGGCAAATTCGGTATTGGGTTAAAGGATGCGTTGGCAACGTTCGATAGAAAGGGAGTCAAAGTCATTATGAGGTCGCGTCATGGTGACATGACTCTCGAACGGTCGAAAAAACACGGTTTTGAGGATTTGGTCACGCTACATGTGTGCGTCTCGCCACCTAGCGATTCCTCGCTCGTTGGAACGGATTTCGTTCTCGATGTTAAGGACGAGGACATTTCGAGCGCGAAAGACCTCTTTGTGAAATTCTCGGGTGAGCGAGTGATTGAGGATACGAAATACGGACAGGTCTTGGAGAAAAAAGACATCGCGGCTAGAGTGTACATAAATGGCGTCAAAGCTTCCGAGGAGGAAAAGTTCCTTTTCAGCTACAACATCACATCGCTAACGGACGTCCTTCGGAAAGCCCTTAATCGTGAACGCTCAAACGTGGGTAGAACGGCTTACGCCTCAAGGGTCAAATCCATTCTGATCTCGTGCAATAGCAAGGAAATTGGGGCGGATCTGGTTGAGGACTTGAAGCGTTTCGGCAATGGGGAAATGCATGACGAACTGGAATGGATAGATGTTCAGGAGCACGCCGTTAAAATCTCTAGTGCAAAGGAGCGAGTTGTTTTCTTGACACCAGATGAGATCTCGTCCGCCACTAACATGGTCGACCAAGCCAGAAAAGCAGGTTACAACATAGTTGCCATACCCACCAACCTACGCGAGAAGATACGAGGATCACTTGATGTCTCTGGTAAACCCATCAGAGACCTATCACAATTCACGCAGGAATATAATGAAAGTTTCAACTTCAAATTTGTCATGCCGGAGAGTCTATCAACATCGGAAAGAACCGTGTATGGCTGCACCGATCAGATTCTTCATCTCATCGGCGGAAAACCAGACATCGTTCACGAGATTAAGATTTCCGAGACAATGAGGAGCGAGGTCGGTTCGTTCGTTGAAACCGAGGGCCTATGGGAAAAGACCAAACACAGGATAATTGTCAAGAGGAGTTCCCTAAAGAGCATCGCGGCCTATGCGGGAACCCTGCTTCATGAAGTCGCGCATGCCACAAGCGACAAAGCTGACGTAAATCGCGACTTTGAAACTGAATTGACCAGATTCTTAGGAAGCGCTGGCTCAGCAGCACTCTCTCGCACTAGGAACGACCGGCAAAAATGAACACTGCTCAAGGAGAAGCGGACGCCGCTATGTGGCTGGCACGGGCCCATGATTTCCCGCGTACTTGATTCGCGCTCTTGCTGTTTATTCTGTTTGGAACCTCTCGCAACGCATCAGTAGCTGTTTCATTTTCTCATGACTGTTTCCAAAGCTCTCTTTGCCTTTCTTCTGGAGTATTCAGATGGGTCTGAGGAAGCAATCGCCTCTAAGATGCTCGCGGCCCTTGAGATGACAGCGGGGTCAGCACCACCGATATCGCCGATAGCGTCAATGCACGCGTCCTTGAGCATAGTGCCAGGGTTTGTCCCATGCATCTGTTGCTTCAAAGTGATTGAGACGCGTCGGCCTCGCACCATCAGCTCTCTGTGCTGCTCTGTCGCTTCCTCTCTGGTTGTTTCTGGGTGGCTTATGTAGTCAATTAGAATCGGAATGGCCTCTCGCACGAGGTCAGGCGTTTTCTTTCCCACCTGGCCGATTACGAAGGCAGCCCACCGCTTCTCGTTCCATGCTTGAGCTGATTTCAAGCATGCTATAACCCTCGGCATCAGGTCACGTACGGCTTCGCAATCAGTTTCAGCTATGCGAGTTAATCGATATAGACTCTTTTCGGTAAGCGGATGGCTGCTTACTGACCTGACCAGATACTCAAGCGTATCATGTCTGGTGTCAACTTCTCTCTTGCACAACAGCAGAAGATTGTCGAATGCTAGGTCGGGAAGCTTTCCTTGTTCGGACTCAAGGATATCTCTTAATCTAGGCGCAAACGTCGATGTCTCAAATGCGACTTTTCTATTTGACAGAATCGACTTTAGTTTTTCGAGGGTTTCGAGAACAATTGCATTGTTCGGTGACATCAAGAGCTCTAAGGCCACTTGACCAGATGCAAGTGATTGAATTTGGCGCAATGCCTCTTCTGATTCACTACTTATCGGGTTTCCAGCGAAGTCCAGTGTCCTTGTGATGCCGAGACCGGGTCTTTCGATTTCTATTCTTTGATTCTGGTGGTCTAGCGTAATCTTTCCGGTTGAAGCATTCTTGTCCTTGAGCGTCCAAAGAACTTGCTTACTGGCAATATCAATCGCATAGAGCTTATTGTCGGGAGATAAGGTATTCGCAAAACACACTCTGCCGTCGCTCGTGATGTGGCAGTCATTCAAGTTAGACTCGAACTCGTGTTGCAGAAGTAGGTCTCCGTTCGCATCAAAGACGAGCAGCGAACCCCCCAAGCGATGATCGGGTTTCAAGCTTGAGTCAGAAAGGATCACATTGCCGTTGGAGGCAACCTTGGCATTCTGCGGCTTCGCAATATCCTTGTTCCAATTAACTCTGTCACCTTGCAGTAGGATGACCTTGCCGTCCGTCCATTTCATGCCAGTTGTATCTTTGGTGAAATGCCCCTCTGAAAACGCGACCTTGAATGCGTTCTCGGGAGATATGCTATATTTGCCGAAGAAGTTGAGGTCTCGATATTTGATTCTTATCCAGCCATCCTTTCCGGAAACATCAGCCAACAAGTTTCTCCAATCCCTCTTGGGAGTAGTGCGTTTAATCGACAACTTCCACCTTGTCACGACCTCGTCTGCTTGATATGTTAGAGTCGTCGTCAACTGAAAGGATAGTATCGCAGCTTCCAGCGGCCAATGCGTCCTGAACCAGTCTTATCTTGTGATCAGTATGGTTTACTAATAGAACTTCTACAGAAAGCCCAACTGTATTAAGAAGAAACTGTAGCCACTCGACTTGGCTTTCTCTAAGTGAATCAGAACCAGACTTCACTTCCACTAACGAGGGCTTGGGGCTATACAGGAATAGGTCCGGCAAGCCGCTTCTGTTTTTTCCGAAATCAGCTAGCAGTCGTTTCATAATAAGAAATAGCTGCTCTCTTGAGATGCTTTCTACTCCGAGACAAATGTCGTCAATTGAATATGCATCCCAGTTCCAGATCGGTCGGCAGGGTTTTCCTTTATGCTTCGCATAGGCGTCGTTGATCTCCTTGGAAATCGATGCACAGGCAAGAAGGTTGCTTATGCGCTTTTCAATCATCTTTGCTCGTCTGGAATAGAACTCAGGCCTAAAGAAATCGTGAGGCATATCTTGGAATTTTCCGGGAAAGTCCCCCAGTTGGTCTGAGTAGACGCCGGGCAGCCTAGCGAATATAATGTCCCAGAATAACAGCGCCATGATGAACGACCAGTAGCCGTCCTCGGACCACACGCCGCGACAACCGAAACTGGCGTAGTATTTCAGCGCGGCTAGTTCAACCCTTACGCTCTTGGATCTTCCAGCGTAACTGATTCGATCATCCTCATTTGCTGCTTTCTCAAATCTAACGCTGCGAAGTGTGATCTTTCGCGGCACATCAGGCGTATGGATTCACTCCCTGAGAGTTGTTAGCTGTTCAAGCCCGTCTGAGACCTAGCGGGCTTGATCTATCTCTTGTTCTATGTGCGCCGGGATTCGAATGTTTGTGTCGTCCGCTTCTTTGTAGGAGTCGAGGATGAGGAGTTCGTTCGTTTCTAAGACGCTATCGAGCCTTGTGAGTAGGTGGGTTTTCCATTTTCCGTATTCCTCTTTGGATTCCCAGATGCCGAATATGGCGAGGTTGTATTGGTGGGCTAAGGTGTGGAGTGCTAGGATTCTCGGGTCTTGTAGTTCCGGGCATTGAATGTCCTTCACAAACTCCTTAATCGGCTTAGGCCGCAGTCTAACCAGGATTAGGATAGGGGTCGTCAACCCCAGCTTCTCAGGGTCTGTTTTCACGGTGAAGTGCCTGATTACCCCTTTCTCTACTAGGCGTTGAACGCGCTTCAGCACCCCAACCGTAGAGATCTCGATTCCCACTTTCTCTAAGTTGGTGGATAATTGTTGGTATGTAACGCGGGAGTTTTCTTGCAGTAACTGCAGAATCGCAACATCCTTCTCATCCACCTCGCCCATCCGACGGAAATGACTGCCAGAAGTTAACAAAACTAACTCCTCGATTAATCGTTATTCAACCGCAGATCGTATATTAACTCAGACGTTCCCTTCTCGCAACTACGTTAACTGTTTAACACAAAAACGTTTATGGAATTAAGCACCATATTGCTAGATGGGGAAGAAGAGATGACCACCGTCGACCTTTCAAGCCTTCCACCGGCGATAGGCTCGTTCAGCGGCGCCGGACCTGTTGGAGCTCTGCTCGGGTATGGGTTCAAGAAGCTTCTGAAAGTCCTCCTAGTTATCCTAGCCGCGTTTACGGCGTTGATCGCCCTCCCGGTAGGATACTTGACCTATGAGGGCGTCATAACCGTCAACTGGGACAGACTCTGCGCGCTTCTCAACTCAGCCGCTACCGCAAGCGTCTCATGGTTCTCGACTGCTGCACAGGTCGTCGCAGTCGCCGTTCCGGCATTCGGCAGGTTCGCGGCCGGCTTCGCGGTTGGCTTCCAGAAAGGATGACAAACTATGGACTCGAGAGAGGGTGAAAGGTCAGTGAGCCAGAAGCGCAGAGCCGAAGAGTTGAACTCTTCCAAGTATGATCTGGGCGGATTGATTTTGAGTGAGTCGCTATCTCGCATGGGCATAGGCTCTGGTGCGATTTTTCCTCACATATGCAAGGTGTTAGATAGAAAATGAAACATCATGGGGATAATACTGTGCGGAGCGTTACATAGAGGCGAGATTCATTGATTGGTGAAGTGGTCAGAGAACTTGTTCGTGAGCTTGACTTGGAAATAGTTGAGCAGGATCTCGGCAATCCATGCCTGAGCAGTAATAGCTATCGGCCACACGCGCTCAGCGGCCTCAACTTCAAGGAGATTAAGAAGACTGATTGTGAAAGGAGGCTTGCATTCATAGACGGCGGCAACCAGGAGCTGGTCGGCGCACCCAACTTCTCAATCCAACTTAACCGAGTTTACTTCAACATCTTCGAGAAGAGAAAGATCGTTCAGCCTACAACGCTTGCGAACCGCATTGAATTCTTCTCATTTACTGTTGCAAAGTTCAAACATGAGCAGATATTTTATGACACTACGCTATTCCCTTCAGAACCCGAGCTTGCAGGCTTACTTCCCAATTCTGCCGACCTCTCATTCGATTCCACTGACAGAAGGTTGATGGCAGGCAATACGAGAGCGGACATAGCTCGCGTCGCATCAATCGCTAGGAGATTCGCTGAATGGCACTATGCTCGACGGGCAGTTGAACGAGAGCTCGAAAGTGATGATGTGCTGGTCATGGATGGAACGCTCAGAACAACCTTCTTGAAAGAGTCAAATTACGCTAATGCCGCGTTCTCAATCGCCAAAGATAAGGGCGTTGTGTACACAGGACTTTCAAAGACTAGTCGTCTCTTCACAACGACAGGCCTTTCACTTCTGGGTGCTGTTAGGAAACTTGCTATGGATAATCAAATCGGATCTATGTGGTATTACTATCCGGTTGCTGAGTCGTTGACTCCGGAGCATCAGGGAGCAATTTTCCTAGTAAAGCTTAGCGACCAATCTCAGCGAGTTTTCAGATTCGAAATACAAGCGGAACAGGCAAAAGGGCTGGAGCAGACCGACCGATTAAATGAAATCTTTAGCGAACTGGCACTCAACTCAAGCGATCTAAGTTTCCCAGGTTACCCGTACGGACTTGTTGACGCGGATGACAATGCACGTGTCCGATTCGAAGAACTCGAGACGTATAGAGTAATGCTGCTCTCGGAAATCTCGAAACTAGGTTCCGCTGCGAAGTTCGTGCGGCATATGGAAGCCATAGATGCACATATCGCTTTGAATTCCCTGAAAGAGGTGTCGTACGCATGACCGTGTGTGGCCAGATAGTTGCTGGCGAAGTAGGCCAAATTCTCATCAGAGAAAAAAGCGGTGAGAAGATCGAGCTGGGAGACCTGCTCGTCGTTGATAGCGGCGACGGCTTTCTGATAATACAGGTTTACGACCTGCTATACGGAAGCCAAATCTCCAAACTGGCACGTGAACAGATGGCCGGACTGAAACTTGAAGGGTACGGCGTCGGATTAGAGTTCTTCGAACCGCAACTCAGAAACTACGTACTCGCCCAAGGAAAGGTCGTCCTGCAGTTCTCAGGGAAACCTCAATCAGCAAAAGTCCTGCCCGACTTCTTCGGCACCGTTCGGCATGTTGAGGCAAAAGACCTACAGTTCCTGAGCAAGCCCCCTAACCCGATTTATCTAGGCAATGTTAGAAGCGGCTCCAAGATCATCCCCGTGCCTGTCTACCTAAACGGGTCTGAGGCGCTGGTTCACCACATACTCATCCCATCAGCAACAGGAAGAGGAAAGAGCAACCTAGTCAAAGTAATGCTTTGGAGCATCCTCGGCCAAAGCAAATTTGGGATTTTAGTTCTAGATGCGCACGATGAATACTTCGGCAGAAACGGGGTCGGTCTGAAGGATCATCCAAAATCACGACAGGGATTACTCTACTATTCCATAAACGCCCCTCCTGGAACAAGCACTCTCGCTATCAACATCAAAACCATAGAGCCGGAATACCTAGACGGAATCATACCGCTAACCGATGCCCAGCATCAAGCGGTGAGAAGGTATCACATGGAATACAAAGAAGATTGGATTGAGAACATCCTAAGAGGCACGCACGTCGATGGAGTAAAAGACGTCACCTTAACCGTGCTCCAACGGATCATTAGAACTAAACTCTCAATCTCCATCGAGAATAACGAAATCACCAGCAAGAACCGTGTCTTTAGCGCCACTGCCGGACAATCAACCGTCAAAGAAATCGTGGGAGCGCTCGAAGATGGGAAAGTTGTCATAGTTGACACATCGAAAATCGGCGATGAAGCAGAACTACTGATCGGGAGCATGATCGCTACCGATGTTCTGACGAAGTATCAAAAGCATAAGGCTGAAGGGACTCTAACGGACAAATTGCCCGTCAGCATAATCATAGAAGAAGCACCGCGAGTACTCGGACAAGAAAGACTTGAAGCAGGCGACAACATCTACAGCAGAATAGCCCGCGAAGGACGAAAGTTCAAAGTCGGACTCATAGCAATCACCCAACTAACCAGCGTCATACCCCGAGACATCCTCACCAACATGAACACGAAAATCATCCTAGGAAATGAGATGGCAACAGAGAGACATGCACTCATAGACAGCGCAGCCCAAGATCTATCAGACGACGACCGCATGATAGCAAGCCTAGACAAAGGCGAAGCAATCGTC
>Ga0315280_10004691_pt1 | contig 19966 bp, 16 predicted proteins | sample YL17G06_40_MG_FD_203697 | JGI IMG/M metagenome (GOLD analysis project Ga0315280, IMG submission 203697) | Sediment microbial communities from Yellowstone Lake, YNP, Wyoming, USA - YL17G06_40 | ecosystem: Environmental > Aquatic > Freshwater > Lake > Sediment | place: USA: Wyoming | collected... | reverse complement strand
CGCTCCGCAAGATCGTGACCACCTCTTCCTCCTACCTATCGACAACGACGAAGGAGTACTTGGGGGGGACAGTCACAGGAGAGGTGAAGCTTCTGACAGTCACTGTCGCCGGAACCTTTGGCTTGCTCTTCTACACGACGCAGACCTTGACTCTCTGGACCGGCTACAACCAGACCCTGACCGTTACGACGACAGCCGTCACCACAGCGACAATTCCCTCAACCTACACTCAGACGATTCGGACAACTCTCACATCCCTGCCCGCAGGGATATCGGCCCTTACCCCAGCGGCCACAAATCAGACTGAAGGCTTTGCACCACTGCTTTTCTGTTCTCTGTTCGTCGCCGGAATTCTCATCCTGAGAAGAAAACCGGTCTCTTCTCGATCGTAAGCACCCTGATTCATGCAGAGTCTATTCTCTGCGATTATACACAGCCAATCTCAATTGTGCACACCAGAGATCCCATTGAAGAGACTGCTCGTCATGTATTGTAGATGCGCCAAGTCCAACGGCTTCGCAGAATGCCAAGAACAGTCAACGGCTTGAGACATTCGGGGCAAGGACTTCTCGTGTGCCCCTTGATTGTCGATTTCATCCCAGATGCTGGAACCATGGCACAAAATGCAATTACGAGAATCTCCAAGTATGTTTGCGTCAAATGAACCTTGCAGTGTCACTCGCTGAGCGGATCTTAAATAGAGACCAAGGTATACGTGGGCTGAGTGCTTCAACATGTTGTCACGAGCTGACTACGTGAAACTTCCACTCAAAGAACGACTCATCAAGACAAGCAAGACCGAAGAAGAAAGGGCAACAGTACTGCATGAAAAGCTTCCGCTGGTTGATCTTCACAGCCATATCGTCTTTCCTCACAGAGAGGACTTTGATAGACAACGCGTGCGAAACTCAGGTGTTACCTGCTTTGTGGAGGCAGTTGCTGTGCTTTCAGAGAACTTTTACGAATCGGTACGTGAGCTTGGATCCGTCTTCTCCTTCGTCAAGAAGCAGCCTGACATGGGTCTGGCCTTCTCTGCTGAAGACATTAGACGCGCCAAGCGAGAGGGAAAACAAGTTGTCATGGCACAGTTCGAACCTCAAACCATCGGTCTAGACCTCAACAACGTGACCATCCTGAATGGGTTAGGAGTCCGCATGATGCTGCTCACCTTCAACACAAGGAACTACATCGGAGACGGATGCGCCGAGAACCAAGACACAGGCCTCAGCTACTTTGGCTTCGATGTCGTAAAGAAAATGAATGAGGAGAGAATGATGATTGATCTCTCTCACTGTGGCGGTAAGACCACATTGGATACAATCGCTGCTTCAAAGGACCCTGTTTTGTTCAATCATACTGGTGCTCGAGCGTTGAATCCGAAGTGTACGCGGCTCAAGACTGAAGAACAGATAAAAGCATTGGCAGAGAAAGGAGGCTTGATGGGGATCTCTGCGGTTCCGAATCAGCTCTCTAACGCGAAGAGGCAAGGCATTCAAGATCTCCTCAATCATGTTGACTGCGTAGTCAAGCTCGTGGGAGTTGATCATGTCGCGATAGGCCTCGACAAGGTTTTCGGAGATCAAGTCGCAAATCACAGACGAATGATGGCGCAAGGCCTGATAGATCCCGCCAAAGCCGGGATGGAGCTGAACGCAGAGTACATGGAAGGTATCGAGAGCCCCGAGGAGTGGCCGAACATTACGCGAGGACTTGTCTCCAGAGGATACTCGGATCAGGAAATAGAGAAGATCGTTGGCGGAAACGCCCTCAGGATCATGGAGCAGGTGATAGGATAGACCTCTTGAAAGCGAATGAGCATGACCTGAGGACAATGAAAACAGCATTTGGTGATGATTAATGAGTTTTGAAGAGCAAGTCCTGAAGCAATGCGATGACAAGTACACGCTATCGCTCTTGCAGAGACTCATCCAAATCCCGAGTGCATTCCCTCAGTATGAAGAAATCGCGTCCTTCGTCAAGGAAGAGTTCGAGAGAATAGGTCTGGAGACAAAGGTATCTGGAGACAGTGGAAAAGGATGGAAAAGGCCCAACGTGATTGGAACTCACAAGGGTCGAGGAAAGGGCCGTACGTTGATTCTCTCGGCGCATACTGACGTTGTACCGCCTTACGACTTGTCGTTGTGGAAAGTTGAGCCATTCGCTGCGAAGGTCGTGAACGGTGAGATCTACGGAAGAGGCTCAGCGGACACGAAGGGTAGCTTGGCTGCTATGATCTCGGCTGCTAGATCTGTGGTTAATGCTGATTTGGAACTTGACGGCAACCTAATTGTGGTCGCTTGGGCAGGCGACGAACATCATCCAGAAGACGCGAAGTATTTCGATGGCATGTCCTACCTGGCTTTCAACGATATGGTCAAGGGAGACATGGCGGTTTTCGGAGAACCCTATGATCTGCGAGTGACCTACACGTCTCGCGGAAGGATCTGGTTTGATTTTGAAGTAGGAGGTGAGGCCTCTCATTCTGCATCGGGCAGGGGGATAAACGCAGTTCTCAAGTCAATAAAGGTGATAGAGTCCGTATATCAACTTCGTTTGGGGGAGCACCCTGTTACGGGAAGAGACACCATCAACATAGGGACGATTCGGGGAGGAACCCAAACAAACATGGTACCAGACTCTTGTAGCTTTACATTTGACATTAGATTCGGGGAGCATCTGACCACTTCACAGATTGAAGAGATGGTGAAGAAGAAAATTCGAGAGATTGAACAGTCAGATCCTCAGTTCGCCCTGCGTTCAATGAAGATACCTGAGAGAAGGGAGCCTTTCGGTTTCCCGAGAGATTCGACGTTGAACTCGGCACTCATCAGAGCAGGACAGAAAATAGGTGTACCACTTCAATATGGAGGAGCAGTCTCATTCGGGCCTGTGGCTGACTGGAAGGACAAAGCGGGGCTCAAGGAAGGTTGCCTGTTCGGACCTGGAAAGACTGGTGAAGCTCATGCAGTCAATGAACACATCAGTGTCAACGATCTTTGCTCAGCAGCAAAGATACTTGCTCTTTCAGCACCTTACTGTTGTGGTCTACGCTGAGAACTGAGAGATATGAGTAGACTCGAGAGAATCTTCGTTCACGTGCTGGAACAGTGCGCTGCTCTGAGAGCAGAGGATGTCCTTGTCGTTTCAGATCTCAAATACGATAGGATGATTGTTGATGCCCTGAGATCAGCGGCAAGAAAGCTCGGAGCACGATCAACAACGCTTACAATTGACACGGATGCGCTAACCACTGGATCGGTGCCAAAGTCCGTACTGGCCGCGATGAGAAATACAGACTTGATTCTGCTTTGCACACGTACTCTTCTCCCACAACCCATCCGAAAGGAAGCTGGTGAAGCGGGGGCCCGTCTCATCTCAATGTCTGGTGTAAACCTTGAAACGATTAGACGCTGTTTCGATGTGGATTACGATGAGTTATCTAGACGAACAAGGCTGTTAGCTGAGACATTTCAATCAGCGAGAGAGGCCACAATCAGTACAGAGAGAGGCACAGACCTTAGTGTTCAATTGGTGGGAAGAAAAGCGGCATATCTCGATGGAATAGCTAGGGCTAAAGGACAGCTGAGTGTTCTGCCGGCCGGGGTGGTAGCGGTTGCCCCTCTTGAGGGTACAGTCAAGGGAACCATTGTGATTGACGGGAGCATCTTGGAGATTGGCATCGTTAGATCTACCATCAGATGTGTTGTGGAAGATGGCCGGATAGTTGACATCGAAGGAGGAAAAGATGCGAAGAAGTTCAGGGCACTTCTCTCTGAAGACGGCTCGACAGGCTTCTGTGTTGCGGAAATTGGCGGAGGAACGAATCCCAAGGCAGAGTATTCTGGAAACATCCTAGAAGACGAGCGAATCTACGCTTCTGGACATGTGGGCTTTGGGCGAAACTCCCACATTGGAGGCACGATCGAAAGCAGAGTTCACATTGACTCAACCATGAAACGACCCAGGATCTGTGTCGACGGAAAGGAAGTCGTTAGTTCAGGCAAGATTCATGTCACATGACGAACCATGTTCCATCGCATCCTGAAAAAGAATCCGCAATACCCTTTGGTCAAGATTCTTTAGGCTCAAGGCTCCCAGATGCGACCCTGAGGGATCTATGTGGAATATGTACGTCTGGGACAATCGGGACTCAAAGTGTCACGAATCTGTCTCGGTTGCTGGTCATTCGGCAACTTACAGGAATGGATGATCGACACTGATAGAGCTAGACCTATAGTTGAAAGAGCCATCGACTTGGGAGTCACATTCTTCGATACAGCGAACTCCTACTCACGAGGACGTTCAGAGGAAATACTGGGAGAAACCATCAAAGGCAGAAGAAACGATTTAGTCATCGCCACCAAGGTTTTCTTTCCGATGAGCGACAAGCCGAATGACTGCGGACTGTCTCGTCTTCATATCCTGAAACAGATAGGCGGATCTCTCAAACGACTCGGCACAGACCATGTAGATCTCTACCAGATTCATCTCTGGGATGATGAGACGCCGATCGAAGAAACAGTTCGAGCCTTAGATGATCTGGTTCGAGCTGGAAAGACCATATACACTGGTGCGTCAAACACGTATGCTTGGCAACTCTCAAAGGCACTCTGGACTTGTGACAAATTAGGACTTACACGCTTCGTCAGCATGCAGAATCAGTACAACCTCTGTTATCGCGAAGAAGAACGGGAGATGATTCCACTCTGCCGGGACGAGGGAATCGGACTTCTTCCTTTCAGCCCGTTAGCCAGAGGGTTTTTGACAGGCAAGTACGTGAGAGAAAAGGTACCAGAATCTGTGCGTTACCATTCAGACCCAAAACTGGTGCGGAATTTCTTCAGGCCAGAGGATTTTGATGTAGTGGAAGAGGTTGTGAAAGTGGCGAATGAGAAGAACGTTACGGCCGCTCAGATCGCTCTCTCTTGGCTTCTTCACAAAGAGGTGGTTGCACCGGTGGTCGGAGCAACAAAGGTTCAGCACATAGAGGACGCTGTCGAAGCGCTAAATGTTCGTCTTAGCGCGGACGACATTCGCCGACTTGAAGCGCCATACAGACCTCATCCTGCTCCTGAATATGACTGGAGGCTTTCTCCACTCTCCAAATAACGTTCCGCGCCTTCTCAGTAGCCAAGTATTGAGGACGCGTCGTTTGAAGTCACAGGCATGTATCGCGCTGTGACCTGCTTCAAATTGCTTATCAGCTAGTTCGTGTCGTAGATCAATGAACTGTGCTGTAGACATGCCAAGCGAAGAAAAGAGTCTCATGCAAAGCAGCGAAGAATTGCTCAAGATTCAAGATCTGAAACTGTACTTCTTCACTCTCCTCGGTGTCGTGAAGGCTCTGGAAGGAGTTGAACTTCATCTTGAGAAAGGCGATACTCTCGGATTGGTTGGAGAGACCGGATGTGGAAAAAGTGTGACTGCTCTTTCCACGATAAGGCTCATCCCTATTCCCCCTGCCAAGATCATAGAGGGGAAAATTCTCTTCGAAGGAATGGATCTCGCCAAGATGAATGAGGAAGAGATCAGAAGGATTAGAGGCCACAAGATATCAGTCGTTTTTCAGGAACCGACGACATCATTGAACCCTGTTCTAAAGGTAGGAGACCAAATAGCAGAAGTGATAAGGATTCATCAAGATCTTGCAGCTGAAGCTCTTGAAGGCAAGATTGACCGTCTTGAAGCAAAGGAAGCTTGGCTCGAATCAAAAGGCCTGTCACTTGTTTCCGGCCTACTTGGACTGAGAAGGCAAATCAAAGATTCAGAAGAGCGACGAAAGAATCCGCCAAAACCCTCAAGAAGAGATCTTCGTCGAGCTGCATTGGCAAAAGCAGTTCAATCGTTGCGTCTCACAGGCATACCGGATCCTGAAAGAGCAGCCGAGCGATATCCACATGAGCTGAGCGGAGGGATGCGTCAAAGAGTCATGATAGCTATCGCTCTAGCCTGTAACCCTGATCTCCTGATAGCGGATGAGCCAACCAGCTCCCTAGACGTAACAATACAAGCACAGATCATACAACTCATGAGAGATCTGAAGAAACAGATGGGCTCCTCCATACTGCTCATCACTCATCATCTGGGGCTGGTGGCCCACATGTGCAACAAAGTCACTGTAATGTATGCAGGGCGAGTTGTTGAATCCGCGACTGCGACAGAACTCTTCAAGAACCCTCTCCATCCCTACACTAGAGCTCTCTTGAGGTCTATTCCAAAGATTCGCGAGAAGGCTGAACGATTGGACTCGATTCCTGGAACTGTTCCAGACCTTCTGGACCCTCCCCCAGGTTGCAGGTTTCATCCAAGATGCGAGTCCGCACTTGGCCTGTGCAAAGAACAGACTCCGAGATTGATTGAAGTCAGTCCACATCACTTCGTCAGTTGCCACTTGCTGGGAGCGAAGAGGCATGACTGATGACCTTGTGACGGTTCGGGAACTGGTAAAGTACTTTCCAATCCGTGGAGGTCTACTGGGTAGAGTTGTCGGGTTCGTAAGAGCAGTGGATAGTGTTTCATTTGCTGTAAGAAAAGGCGAAACCTTAGGCCTTGTAGGGGAATCTGGTTGTGGAAAGACTACAGTAGGAAAGACTATCTTGAGACTCATTGAACCAACATCAGGAGAAGTCTTCTACGGGCGGGAGAACATAACCAAACTCACGAAATCTCAGGTCAGAAAGATCAGGAAAAACATGCAGATGATCTTTCAAGATCCGTACATGTCACTTAATCCCAGGATGAACGTTAGACAGATTGTTGGTGAACCCCTAGTCGTCAATAAAGTGGCCTCAGGCACAGATCTTGAAGAGAGAGTGGCTCGTCTCGCGGAACTTGTCGGTCTGAACCCTGATCATCTCAATAGATATCCGCACGAATTCAGTGGAGGTCAACGCCAGAGAATAGGGGTGGCTAGGGCATTAGCCCTCAATCCAGGATTCGTGGTTCTTGACGAACCTACGTCTGCACTTGATGTCTCTGTCCAGGCTCAGATTCTCAATCTTTTGAAAGAGCTGCAGGAGAAGCTGGGCCTTACTTACCTGTTCATATCCCATGACCTTTCAGTAGTCAAGCACATGAGTAATCGTATCGGAGTTATGTATGTTGGCAAGATGGTTGAGACTGGCCCGACAACGGAGTTGGTGAATCAACCTCGCCACCCGTATACTCAAGCTCTTTTCTCGGCAATACTCGATCCCGATCCTGAAGCTGAGGCAAGAAGGATAGTACTTACCGGTGATGTCCCGAGCCCCGCTAATCCTCCCAAGGGCTGCAGATTTCGCCCTAGATGTTGGCTCGTGAGTGACAAATGTAAGCCTGATGAGCCAGTGATGAGAGAAATCGGAAGGGATCACTATGTTGCGTGTCACAGTTGTTAGTTTATCGACCCGTTTTTGCCACAGCTGGATTCCTTCTGCAGAAAGCAGAACAGACGATCAATATTCCTAGAGCGATCAATGCTTCAAGATGGTTTGACTGGCAAGTCCTTGGAGAAAAAGTCTAATGTCGTCTGTTTTCTCCATCCAGAGTATCTTCTGTACAAGTCCGCCGATTTCATTCTCTCTCAATACTCTCGAGGCGTTGTTTCTGAACTTGTTCTCCAATTCCTGAAGCGTCATAGGATTTGTGGGATCTCCTTTCGGCCGAAGAACATTAGACTCATACTTGTCTCCCGTCTTTGTTGTAACTTCAACGTGAGAAGGCCACGTTCCGTAGTCAAGAGTACGCGTTCTATACAGATTATCAAACTCAGGAGAACTCGCGACATTGGTCTTTCCAATGAGTTCACCAACTACGCCTTTCCGCATCTTTTCTCTCCAGGAAGTGGCCAAATCGGGTTGTCCCTCGGCCAAGACAACGGCGACTTGATACTGGTGACTGAAGATCGCAGAAACGTGGGATACTATGTTGTGTGCACTTCTTCTCGCTGAGGAGGAATTCGTGGTGATTCTGATCTCCTTGATCTCTTCTGATTTCACTTTGTTGTTTTGGACAATGTTCTTTGCGGCGTCGATGGAGGCATGAAGGTATCTGCAGGCAGAGTAAGGCTTGAAGTAGCATTCCTCGATCTTGAATCTCTCCCCCAAACCTTCCGTGAGATTGTCGAGATCGAGTGTTGCGCCAAAAACTTGATGGAGTCCTCTGTCCCCCTCTAGAATGTCCTTGGAGCCAAAAACGCCTTTCTTAGCCATCAGCGCCGAGAAGACTGCCCTTCTGGACTCGTGGCCCGGGCAGAGATCTTTCTCATGCCCTCCTGAAACTGTGTACTGGCCTGCGGAAATCTGCATAGAAGCCGCTAAGCCCATCGCCCCTGCCATCTGTTCGCTTGTTAGCCCGAGTAGTTTTCCTGCTGAGATGGAACTTGCCAATGGTCCGAGATCAACAAACGATGGAGCCTTGACAGAATGGGATTCGACTTTTCCAAACAGAGCGTATCCCATCCTTACGTAAGCTTCGTAGCCTGCCAGAACTGCCGAAATGAATTCACTCCCGGTTGCCCCCATACGTTCCGCCATCGCCAAGGCCGTTGGAACTACACGATCGTTGACGTGACCTCCAATGAAATGTCCGTCGCTGAAATCGAGAAAGTTGCCCAGAACACCATGTACCATGGCCGCGTCAGGACAACTGATCCTTTTCTCAATTCCTAGAACAGTGGATTCAGGCTTTCCTCCAAGTTCCGAGGAAACGTCCAAGAGTGCCCTCAGCAGCTCGTGATTTGTTCCTAAAGCTCCTAGTGCATTGCCAAAGAAGTCCATGATTGCAAGTTTCGTTCTTTCGACAGTCCTATCTGGTATGTCCTCAAAAGAAAGGTCCGATAGGAAATCTATCAATTGTTGAACATGTCTTTTCTTGTTCATCTTTAACTCACGTTCCTTATCAGTAGAAAATATGATCACGTCATCCGAGGGTCCAAAGCATCTCTCAAACCGTCACCGATCATGTTCAGAGACAGAACAGAGATTACTATCGCAAGACCCGGGTAGAGTGTGACGTGAAATGCGACCATAAGATAGATTCTACCTCTGCTCAACATAGCACCCCACTCTGGAAGAGGCGGTTGAGCGCCTAGGCCGAGAAAGCCGAGGGCCGCTGCAGAGAGGATGGCTGTTGCTATGTTAAGTGTCGATTGAACAATGAGGGGAGATACGGAGTTTGGCAATATGTGCCGAAAGATTATCCTAGCATCACTCGCCCCGACCATCTTAGCCGCTTGGACGAAGTCAAGCTCTCTTAGATACAGGAATGTGCTCCTCGTCAATCTGGTGTACTCGGGGATTAGAGAGATTCCTACAGCAAGCATCGCGTTCGTCAGGCCGGGACCCAGAATTGCCACGATCATTATTGCCATTAACATAGTGGGAAATGAGAGTACGATATCTACGGCCCTCATTGTTACCTGGTCAAGGGTGCCTCCGTAGTATCCTGCAGACGCTCCAATAATGACTCCAAAGACCAAAGCAGTTCCTACAGAAATCACCCCGAGACGCAGCGAGATTCTGGCCCCGTGTATTATCCTGCTCAGGACATCTCTTCCTAGCTCGTCGGTTCCGAGTATGTGTGCTGATGAAGGAGGAGCCAAGTTGTCGGCAAGATCCGCTTGCAGAGGATCATAGGGGGCCAAGTAATCGGCGAAGATTGCGCAAATCACAAAAGAGCTGAGTAAGATAGACCCAACGACCGCAAGCCTATTTCTTTTGAACTTGAGGTAGATGAGTTTTCTTTGACTCATGATCTGGCTCCCTGATCTCGTTCCTATTACGGATGATTTACTCATAGTGAATCCTAGGATCTACATATACATACGTCAGGTCGACTAGAATATTCAGAAGCGTGAAGACCAGTGCATATACCAGTACTACGCCTTGAATAATTGGATAATCTCTTGCAAATATTCCGTCTATAAGCAGCTTTCCTATTCCAGGATATGCAAACACGCTCTCAGTGATAATCGATCCTCCAAGAAGACGACCGAAACTAATCCCAGCCACAGTTATGACGGGAATCAAAGCGTTGCGTACGGCGTGCCCGTATACGATGGCTCTCTCAGAGAGGCCCTTAGAGCGTGCTGTTCTTACATAGTCCTGCCTTAGAACTTCGAGCATGCACGATCTTGTCTGCCTAGCAAGTACAGGGGTTGTGAAGCCTATTAAAGTAATTGAGGGAAGAACAAGGTGTGCCAGACTCCCTACACCAACTGCCGGTAGCCATCCCAGCTTAACAGCAAATACCCACATCAGCATTAGGCCGGTCCAGAACACCGGGGCCGAAACTCCAACAAGTGCAAAGAACATACTCACATTGTCAACTAACGAATAGGGTCGCGTGCTTGAAACTATGCCAACGAATAGTCCAAGCGCTATGGACAACGTCATGGCAATGAGTGAGAGCAGTATTGTGTGAGGAAGTCTCAGTGAGATTTCGTAAGAGACTGGAAGCCCGCTTCTTATGGAAAAGCCGAAGTTCCCTTCAAATACATTCTTCAGGAATACCAAGTATTGGATGGGTAGAGGTTCTTCTAGTCCCCATTGCCTCCTTAAGGACTGAACTACCTCCGGGTTCGCGTCTTCCCCTGCCATAAGTAATGCTGGGTCCCCGGGTATGAAGCGAAGCATGAGAAACACTATGGCCGAGGCTACAAGCACTGTCGGAATAGTCATTAGGATTCTTCTTAGGGCATAGCGCAACATTACAGTTCATCATAATTACAGCTCATCATAAAAGGAAAAGAAAAAAGGGATCTTGGACTACTGGATCGGTTGCTACGGTGGATCCTTCTTCCATATTGGCAGAAGTTGAAATAGACTTGCTGCTTTCGATGCTCCCTTGACCTCGACCCAGGATGCTTTGACCCATATGGTTTCGTCATGTCTGACGTAGACATCATGCACAGTCTTTCTTGCTGCGTAGAGTTGAGGTTCGAAATACAGGAAGATACGGGGCGCATCTTCCCAAGCGATCTGTATGGCTTCCTTGTAGAGCTGTTTCCTCTTTTCTACATCTATAGTAACCCTTGCCAAGAAATACAGCTCGTCGTATTTCGAGTTCTCATAGAACATTGGTTCTAGACCTTGGGGAGGCCATGCTGCTTTCGTTAGCTCGTTCAGGCTTCTGTCGGCGTCAAGTGTCACGCCGCCTAGTCCGCCGAAACTGATTTGAGCATCCGTCTTCTCAACCGGCAAGGCATTCTTTGCTTGGTTTGCTGCCCATTCGAGAGCCTCTATCTTAGCTTTGACGCCCACTGCGGTGAGGTAAGACTGAAGTGCTTCAACCACTTCATCTCCCATAAGCCACCTACCCTTTCCGTATCGTATCGTAACCTCGAATCCGTCAGGGTACCCTGCCTCTTTGAGTAGCTGCTTGGCTTTCGCAGGGTCATATGGATAGGGGCCCGCCTTGAAGTAGCCAAATGACCTGTTGTTTATGAGAGAGTCCATTACCTCAGCCCTACCTCTGAAGATTCTCTCGTTTATCACATTCTTGTCAACTGCATAGTTTAGTGCCTGCCTGACCCTTTTGTCTTGGAGGGGCCCCCATTTTGTATTCAGCATTGCATGCATGGCTCTCGTTGGCATGCCAGGTACCATTCTGACATTAGGGTTCTTCTCAAGTCTTGGTATATCTGCAGGGGGAACTGCATATACGAAGTCAACTTCGCCAGCCTCTAGAGCCATCAATCTTGCTCCTGCTTCGGTGATAGGCTTCACAATGATTGTGTCTATCTTGGGCTTTTCACCCCAGTAATCCTTGTTTGCAACGAGTTTGATGTGGCTACCCCTAACATGTTCAACTAGTTTGTATGGGCCAGTGCCAACAAGCTGTTTTGCGAAGTCGGCACCCAACTTCTGGACCTGAGTGGGGCTGACAATGGCAGATGGGCCGTACCAAAGCAGTCTCATGAAAGGTGCGTTCGGGGTAGTCTTGATAACGGCGGTATACGTGTCTTTGATTTCAATGGATTTTATCATACTGTATGCAGAAGCGGTTGCGCCTCCGACCTTGGGATCTAACACTCGTTCTAGGGTAAACTTGACTGCTGTAGCGTTGAAGGGTGTTCCGTCGTGAAACTTCACTCCCTGTCTTAAGTACAGAGTCCAAGTTGTCGCATCAGGCGAAGAATCCCACCGTTCCACAAGGTTAGGCAACAGCTCACCGGTCTGATAGTGTGCGTCGACAAGAGTCTCTGTTATCAGCCGAATGATGCCCAAATTCGGCATGCCCGTACATTTCTGGGGGTCAAGAGTCGGTGGCTCCATACCCATGCTGATTGTCAGAGTTGTTGGTGCAGCAGGAGCGGTTGTCCTAGTTGTCGCAGTAGTAGGTGTGGGGGGTGTTGGCTGAGGGGTCGTAAGGAAGTATGCACCGACAAGAACGATCAGAATGACAACGCCGAGTCCAATGTACTTCATGTTGCTTTTCTTTTCTGTTGTTGTCATGATTAGTTCATCCTAAAATACCATGTCAGTATGCCACAGAATAAAAGCTTAACCCCACTTCAGATGAAAAAGCTGCCACATGCAAAGTCTAATAAGGTACATGAATAGTAAGCCCACGCCGAACTCTCATGTCGTCGCAGAAGTATTTTAGTCCAAAGTACCTCAATCGAGAAGAGTATGTGAAGCTGCCGCTGGAGAAACGTCTCATTCCTTTGGGCAAGAAGGAGGATGAGCGAGCGAAAGAGCTCCAGGAGAAGTTGTTGAAGATAGACCTGCACTGTCATGGAGTCATAGAGTTTCCGTATACTCACTTGCCTACTATGCCGTTCTCGCCTCCAGCTATGGAGGACGCGCCTCTTTTCCTCGACGGACGAATTCCAGATCCCTTTCCCAAGGAACTGGCGGATTTCCTATTCGCGTTAAGGCAATTTCCACTGGAGACATACGTGAAGTATTACAGGGTTCACTGGGAGGGCTTGAAGCAAGCCGGCGTAACAGGAGTTCAGTTGATAGTCAGCGCAGCGGTTGAAGACTTCTTGAAGACTATATATCTGATGGGCTTCTGCTTTGCAGATATCAAAAAGAATCCTCTTGGGAAAGTAGCATATTGCGCAGAGGACATCAGAGCGGCCCAGAGAGAGGGAAAGATCGCTTTTATGGCGGCGAGTGAAGCCAACCCGTTCGCGAATGTGTTGGACAGAGTGAGTATGCTTTATGGTCTTGGCCTTAGACAAGCCGGAATGACATTTGAGCAAGGCAACTACTCAGGCAGCGGCAATTCCGACCAGAGAAACGCAGGTCTAAGCAATTGGGGGAACCAGATTGTTGACAAGATGAATGAGCTAGGGATGATCATTGATCTATCACATACTGGCAGAAATACAACCATGGAGACCATAGCGAGATCCCGTTACCCCGTTGCACTCAGCCATAACGGGGCGAAAGGAGTCTTCCCGAAGGGCAGAAGATGCAGAGATGATGAAGTGTTGAAGGCGTTGGCTGAGAAGGACGGACTGATCGGGATAACTGCTGTGCCGAACGCCTTGAGCGAAGCAAAGAGGCAAGGTATCAAGGATTGGTTTGATCATGCAGACTACTGTGCGAAACTAATCGGTGTTGATCGTGTCTGCGTAGGACTGGACAATACATGGGAGGATCATGTCGGATTTCACAAGATGTACTTCCGCACACCTGACACAGAGACGCCCGCATACTATATGGAGGGGATTGAAAGCCCGACTGAAGCGTTTCACAACATAATCCGAATCTTCGTGGCGGAAGGCTACTCTGACCAAGAAATAGCGAAGATAGCAGGAGCCAATGCTCTGCGTTTCATTGAGAAAGTCGTGGGCTAGATCCTAGTCAAAGAAAAGTGTTCATCGACATCTGTCAACATGGCGCATAGTGTTCTCTGTACCATAACGGTACCTTAGGTCGTCTCAGCTTTACTTATTCGAAGCTTCTCCATTCCTTGTCTCTGAATCCTCTTGCTAACCTCGCGAAGTTCCTCAAAAGTACCATTCAGTCTGCCGACTACGTAGAGTGGACAATCGCCCGTGTAGGGAGTGCGCGGACGGAGATAGCCCATTGCGAAGGTCAGTTCCGCCTCTTGAGTCCCGGGAAGGCCTGGGATATGGGGCAGGAAACCAATCATTCCGTGTTGGATGACTGTAAGTGGGTTCTCTACGGCAGGGCTGAAGGGGGTTTTGACCAATACGCCGTGACCTGACCAAATGCCGTGCCACGCTTGTCCTTCAAAAGGCAAAGCGTCCCAGATCATCTTAGAGTTTTTCGGAGCCTCCTTCTCATAGAGTTCTCCAGTGAACTTTCCTCCCCTTTCGAATTCTACCACTATTCTTTTCATTTCAGATCCCCATTCTTTCGACATAGTCTCGAAACTGCAGCATGAATCTCCAGATCAGCCTACGACTTGTTCGATGATTCTTAGTGCGTTTCCGCCGATGATCTTCTCTATTTCCTGATCTGAGTATCCTCTGGAGACAAGTCCTCGCGTGATGTTAGGCCATTCCTCAGGACTCTCAATACCTTCCATGTAGTCTGCATTCAACTCTTGGCCGATCCTAGATAGCAGGAACACGGTCTTCGCACCTGCTCGGTGGTGGGCAACTTGGTCGCCGAAGACATTGTCTAGTCCTATTGCCACGTGGTCTATCCCGATGAGTTTCACTGCGTAGTCTATGTGGTTGAGCATGTCTTGGACGCCTTGGCTTCTTGCGTTGGAGAGTTGGTTGGGAACAGCCGAGATTCCCATTAGGCCTCCTTTCTCAGCCAACGCTTTCATCTGCTCGTCTGTCTTGAGTCGCTTGCATTTCGGGTTCAACGCTCGAGCACCTGTGTGGTTGAACTGAACAGGATCCTTCGAAGCTTCTATTGTATCTAGCGTGGTTTGGTCACCACAGTGAGAGAGATCAATCATCATTCCAACCTTGTTCATGCGTTCTACCACATCAAGACCGAAGTAGCTGAGACCGCTGTTAGTCCGTTCACCGCAACCATCGCCAACGTAGTTTCTTGAGTTGAAGGTAAGCAGCATCATGCGCACACCCAACCCGTACAGTGTATCTATCCGGTCAAGTCGGAGCCCTATGGTCTGGGGCTCAAATTGCGCCATCACGAGCTGCTTTCCCTCCTTCTTGGCCTTTCTAATGTCTTCCGCACAGAACCCAACGCGCATATCGGGCTGTGTTTGGATAAAATGGAATAGGGAGCCAAGCTCTTTTGTGGATTCATCGAAGATCTCGGGGATAATTGCCACCGCCTCAAACATGCATGTTAGCCCAGAATTTCTGACTCTTTGCCGATCGTACTCATCAACGATGTGGGTGTGAAGATCTATCGAAATCAGCTTCTCATGAAGCAGCGTAGCACGATCGTCTTCATTCTTGCTCAGCTTGATGAAGCGTTCCTTCAGAGGTTGCTTCAGATATTCATCTCTCGACGGCAAACTCAATCACCGTTCCCTGATGATCGCCGACCTTCTATAAGGGAATTTCTAGGCACACACGGTGTTCAGTAGTTATCTTTCTAATGCGAGAAGCCAAGAGAAGATATTCTGCTTCGTGGAAGGCCTGCACCTGCTTTAGAAGCGAATGTAGATCAGCCTCGCGCCACGGATTCGGCGGTTTTAAGGAGCTTGAGCCTGTTTTTCTCAGGAACACTATTCTGTCGAGGACTCCTCTTCTTCGCCTCTCACGGCGGAGGCATGCTAGTCGATTCCTCGGACAATTTCTTTGTATTTTCTGATGGCCTCGTCGAGCGCTGCATAGCTCACGACTGCGAATTCGCTTTTCTGAGGAGGATTGTCAGAAAGCCATTTCACCGTATTCTCCATCGCCTTTCGAGCTGGTACTGGGTCGCGGTATCCCAGTTCGGCCTTGATCTTGCTGATGTCCAGAAGTAGATGAGGTTCGATGTCAAAGGGATCGCATGAGAATGGTAGACCTTGTGTTGAAGCGATCTTCGGCATTAATGCGCGTGGCACTGGTACGATCTCCCATTCGTGACCCATGATTTCGCCAATAAGTTGAGCTGTTTGTCGCGCGCTGAATGTTGTCTCATCGGAAGCGTTGTAGATCTCGTTTTCCGCTTTCTGGTTCTCCAAGGCAAGCGCGATTGAGTGGGCCATGTTCTGAAGGTATCCTCTAGAGAAGAGCGCTGCTCCCCCGTTAGGGATGGCTATCTCTTTTCGCTTGTCCAGAGCCTGTCTGACGTAGTACCAGACCCGGGGCGTCGGATCTCTAGGGCCGTAAAGCGCCGGCCAACGCAGAATGGTCGTAGCAAAATACCCTTGATATTGCGCATCGAGGACTTTCTCTTCAACCGGAACTTTGTCATAGTCGGATTCGTATATGCGTGAGGGGTTCTTCTTTGGCGCAGTCTCAGGCACAGGCACTGGTTGTAGACTTGAGCGGTGGTTCCAAGCGTCCTCGTATGCTTGGTAGACATCATAGCTGCTTATGCATACGTACCGTCGAATTCTGTTACGGAGATTCTCTGCGACGGTCGCAACATCGACTTCGCTTACAGCTATCATGTCAACTACTGCTTCAACATCCATTCCACTCATCTGTTTCCCGAACTTCTCACGATCTCTTCTGTCGCCAAGTATCTGCTTGGCTCTTGAAGAGAAGGCGACATTGGTCTGTCCTCGATGATAGCAAGTGACATCATGTCCTCTGTCCAGAAGCTCCTCTACCAGATATGGGCCGCACCGCCGTGTTCCTCCAATGATCAGTATCTTCATGGTCGATCGTTCCATCAGGCAAAGGACTCTGCTAATAAATCTTGGCAACGAGGCTGACAGCCTTGTCTAAAGACATTGGAGGATTGTGCGATGAGTTGGCCTGTGTTGACTTCACTCCAGAAGATTTGCGAATGAGAGCGCATAGATTTTTGTAGCCTGAATCAATTCGCCTAGGGAGACATGCTCGTCGACGGCGTGAGCCTGGTCTGTCTTTCCTGGTCCAGACATGCAGGCCTCTCTTAGGCCAACCGTGTCTTTCCAGTCAGCAACGTCGCCGAAGGAGACGGCTACTCCAAGTTTGGGCTCAGATCCGAGCACAGCCCTTCCAGCAGTTTTCATTGCTTTAACCAGTTTCCCATTTGTAGGGAACTCTACGGTTTCGCGTCTTTCCGTAACCTTCAGGGATCTTATCTTGAACTGAGGGTCTTGTCTCGCCAATGTCTCGCAGGCTTTGTTGACCATCTCCTCAAGTCTCTTAGATGTCATAGGCGGAGAAAATCGAATGTCAAAGGTGAGCCTGCACAGGTCGGGAACCATGTTGGTTTGTTCTCCACCATGTATGGTTCCAATGTTCACTGTGTCCTTTCCTCCGATAGGATGATCGCCGAGTTTGAGGTTGTAGATGGTGTCGATGAGCTTCGTTGCTTCCCGGATTGCATTGATCCCCCCTCCTGAGGCTGAGTGACTTGCGACTCCCTCCACCTCAAATTCGAACCACACTCGGCCCTTTGACATGGACAAGAGCTGGAGGTCATATGGTTCACCGAAGATTGCCATGTCTGCCTTGATCAGTCCGTTCTTGGCTAGGTATGACTCGCCGTTGAACCACTTTGAGTCTGATGGACGCCATTCATCGTCTGCCCAAGCCACCAAAATCAGATTGCCGCGAAGGCCCATCTTTGACTCTAGAAGTGCGCGGGCAGCAGCCATCATTGCGGCTAAGCTGGCCTTGCAGTCTGCAGATCCTCTGCCATATAAAATGCCGTCAACGATCTTGGCCGAAAATGGAGGATACTTCCAACGGCTCAGATCGTATGGAGGCACAACATCGTAATGCGCGTCCGCCAGCAATGTCGGTCCGTCACCTGACCCGGAGACAGAGGCAACGAGGTTCCGTCGCCCTGGATAGTGCTCATACTCTCTGAGTTGAAGGCCGCATCGGAGCATCTCATCTCTGATGAAGGGTACAATCTCGTGGTAGGATCCGGGAGGGTTCACGCTTGGGATGGAAACCAGCTTCTGAAGAAGCGTCGTCACATATTCACTGTCTACATGAGCCAGGATCTTCTCGTCCGTTTCTGACTGTTTCATTTTGCAACTACTCAGACGTGGTTTGGTGGCCATCTTGTATTGAAAACTTGCGTAACCTATTCAGCAAGAAGCGCTTGCACTCAGATGGAGATGATTCTTGATCTCTTTGATGCTCTGACGTATGACGGCCCTGTGGGAAAGTCTTCATTCAATGAAGGAGACGACTTTGCTGAATTGTCTAAGCTCGTGTGTTGTGGTTTTCGATCTGATTTCCGAAGGACTCTCTTCAGCCTGCGACTTGTTCGATGATTTTTAGTGCGTTTCCGCCGATGATCTTCTCTATTTCTTGGTCTGAGTATCCTCTGGAGACAAGTCCTCGCGTAATGTTCTGCCATTCCTCTGGACTTTCGATGCCTTCCATATATTCGGCGTTCAATTGCTGGCCCGTTCCTCTCATGAGTTTCCTGAGGAGTGATCTGTGGAATGCTACGTGGTCGTCGAAGCAGATGTCGAGTCCTATTGCCACATGCTCGACCCCAATCAGCTTGACTACATAGTCGACATGGTTGAGGATGTCATTGATTCCCTGTCTCTTCGCCTTGGAGAGTTGATTCGGAATTCCTGAAGCTCCGAAGACTCCATGTTTTTCTGCGAGAGCATGAATCACTTCGTCGCTCTTGAGGCGACTCATTTCTGGGTTCAGGGCCCTGGCGCCCGCGTGGTTAACTAGGACGGGATCCTTAGATGTCTCGATGGCGTCTAGGGTTGTTCTTTCACCACAATGTGAAAGATCGATGAGCATCCCAACCTTGTTCATTCTCTCGACGACATCGAAGCCAAGGTAGCTGAGCCCAGCATTGCTCTTCTCTCCGCATCCATCGCCTAGGAAGTTGCGAGTGTTGAAGGTTAGAAGCATGCACCTGACTCCCAGTTCGTGGGCGATGTTTACGCGGTCAAGCACTGGGCCGATGGTTTGTGGCTCAAGTTGTAGCACGACCGCTTGCTTATTCTCCCTCTTGACGCGGCGTATGTCTTCTGCTGTGAGGGCAAGGCAGAGGCTGGTGGTCTGGCCAATCATGACGCGTGTGGCTCCAATCTGCTCCAGAGTCACTTGGAAGTCTTCAGCGGGGTTGAGAAGATGATCCAGTGCTTCAACGCAGCAAGTCACTCCGGAGTTCCAGAGACGCTCTCTATCCTTCTCCCACCCACTTTCCTCATGATGTGTCGTAATATGAGTATGGAGATCGACTGAGATCAGCTTCTCATGGAGCTGTGTAGCCCTCTCATCTTCGCGGTCTGAAAGCGGAATAGTTCGTTTCAGTCTTTCCTTCACACCAAGCTTCAGGTATTCTGAACGAGGCAAGAACGGAGCACTCAAGTTGCGTCAACATCCTCCAATTATGTTGGTACAAGCCCACTTCGTCCATGCGAATTGATAAAAGTGTTTCGATGAGACTAATTGAATTCGAGAAGAACAGGAGCGACCGTCTTTCTTCGTAATCACGTATTCGCTGGCGGGCAGATCGAACCGAGGTGAACAGATTGGACAGTAAAGAGTTGTCAGCAAAGAAGCAGAACATAAGAGAGTGCATTTGGTCTCTTTTGGAGAAGGAAAGGGTTACTAGGTTTCCGAAGCCCATTTTCGGAAGAATTCCGAACTTTCAGGGGGCGGAGGAAGCTGCCGCGAAGCTGAGGAAACTCAAGGTCTTTTCGGATGCAAGGGTTGTGAAGGTCAGTCCGGATGCTCCTCAGCGACCTGTGCGAGAGATTGTGTTGAGGCAGGGAAAGAGGCTCCTCGTTCCGACTCCCCGACTCAGGAAGGGGTTTCTTCTGGTTGATCCAGTCAATAATCCGGGGATCGACGCGAGTTTTGCAGCGACGATAAGAGGTGCGTGGGAATATGGAAGGCCAGTGGGCCTCGGAGCTTTGCCGAGGGTTGACTTGATAGTCACTGGTTCTGTTGCTGTCTCAGAGAGTGGCGTGAGAGTGGGGAAAGGCGGCGGATACAGCGAGATAG
>Ga0315280_10004690_pt1 | contig 19971 bp, 16 predicted proteins | sample YL17G06_40_MG_FD_203697 | JGI IMG/M metagenome (GOLD analysis project Ga0315280, IMG submission 203697) | Sediment microbial communities from Yellowstone Lake, YNP, Wyoming, USA - YL17G06_40 | ecosystem: Environmental > Aquatic > Freshwater > Lake > Sediment | place: USA: Wyoming | collected... | reverse complement strand
TGGTGGAACAAATGTTCACATGGGACTGGGCAGTCAATATGCAAATGCAAAATACAATCGAACCATGAGCATGGGCGACCGCATAGCCTTAGAAATAAAACGAGCGCTGAGAGAAAAGAAACTGTCAGAAATCGTCACTTAGGTGAAGGAAAAACCAGTGCCTAAAAAGTTCACTTACGCTGAGGCTGGGGTTGACAGAAAGGTTAGAGCTGAATCCAAGAGAGCCCTGGCTCTTCTCAAGCGAACATATAAGTTCAGTCAGCAGGGAAAGGTTGTTAAACTTCCTTACGGCAACATCTTTCCGCTGGGCAGAGAACTCTACCTCGACCTTGTCATTGAAGGGGTAGGCACTAAGGTTCTTGTTGCGCAGTTAGCCAACAAATACGACACAATCGGCATAGACGGCATCGCCCTAGCAGTGAACGATGTCATCCGCTCAGGCGCCAAACCCTTAGCGCTTGCAGACAACATCCACGCTCAAGTTTCCAACCCAACCCTTGTGAGAGAGTGGATGAAAGGCATCGTGAAAGGCGCAACAGAAGCCGAATGCGTTGTGCCAAGCGGTGAAATAGGCGACGTACCAGAAATAATAAAGAGCATAGTTGAGGGAAAAGGCTTTGACATGGTCTTTGCAACAGTTGGCGAAGTGCATCGTACAAACATAATTTTTGGAAACAACATCAAGCATGGAGACGCGGTTATAGGCTTACGGAGCTCTGGGATTCACAGCAACGGCGTTACCTTGGCGAGAAAAGTCTTGTTCAAGCAGTGGGGCGGCAAATACGACCCGTTTGAGGTCCCTGATGGATTTAACAGAGAAATCGTTTACGAGGTTCTCGAACCGATGAAAATCTATGTTAAACCATTGTTGAGTCTTGCTAAGAATTGTGAGATAAAGGGCGCTGTGCACATCACTGGCGATGCCTACTTAAAGTTTGACCGACTTATGGCTTTCAATAAGGGCATAGGGTTTGAATTCAACAATTTTAAGCCGCAACCGATTTTCAAACTAATTCAAGACACTGCTCGCCAAGTTAGAGGTGCCATTTCAGACGAGGAGATATACAAAACCTTCAACATGGGCTGGGGCTTCGCCACAATCGTTGATAACTCAACCAAAGACGAAGCAATAGACATTCTCCAAAGAAACAGTGCAGAAGCAGAACAAATCGGCAGAGTGACAGACTCTGAAAAAATCGTTATAAAACACAGAGAAAAGAAAATTGTTCTGTCAAAGTAAATTAACATCTTTTTCGAAATTTAACATATAGTTGTTGTAAAAATTGATAAATACTTGTATAATGAAGTATTTTGCATGAGATATCGGGCTAAAGTTGAGGTTGGACTCAAACCGGGTCATTCTGACCCTGAAGGCGAAACGACCAAGCAGGCTCTTTTAGAACTCAAATATCCAGTTAAGTCCGTTGGTGTGAGCAAGGTCTACGAGATTGTGGTAGAAGCGAGAAGTTTGGCAGAGGCGAAACGACTCGTAGACGATATGTGTAGGCGGCTGCTGGCTAATCCTGTGAAAGACAACTATCGCTTTGAGATTGAGGAAATGAAATGAGCCTCTACCAAAGACGCCCCTTGCCCTTTGAAATCTGCGAAGTAAAATTATTAGATGCAAGTGATAGGCAACTTCTTCAAATTAGCGCTGAATTAGGAATAGCATTAAACTTAGAAGAAATGAGAAAGGTTCAAAAATACTTCTCTGAAAAAGGGCGAAACCCCACAGATGTCGAGCTTCAAACCATTGGGCAGACATGGTCGGAACACTGCTATCACAAGACCTTCAAAGGAGAAATAACCCTAGGCAAGAAAAAAATCACGAGTCTGTTCAAAACCTACATCGCTAAAGTTACAAAGGAACTTAATCCGTCGTGGTGCGTCTCAGTTTTCGAAGACAACGCTGGCATAATAGACTTCGACAAAGGCTTTGCAGTCGCAGCCAAAGTGGAGACACATAATCATCCGTCGGCTGTGGAACCCTTTGGCGGAGCAGCAACAGGCACAGGTGGCGTCATAAGGGACATTCTAGGTGTTTGGGCTGACCCCATCGCATGCACAGATGTTCTGGGTTTTGGTCCATTAGACTACGACTATGACAAGTTGCCTCTGGGCATCAAGCATCCAAGATACGTTTACAACGGGGTTGTAGCTGGAATAGGCGCGTATGGAAACAACATGGGAATTCCAACCGTAAACGGCGCCATCTACTTTGACGAAAGCTACGTAGGCAACGTCGTCGTCTACTGCGGCTGCGTAGGCATTCTTCCAAAAGACAGTTATGTGCGAGCCACCAAACCCGACGACACAATTCTCCTAGTCGGCGGAAAAACAGGCAGAGACGGCATTCACGGCGTCACTTTCGCCTCAGCTGAACTCACTGAGAAATCCGAAGAGGTGTCAAGACCAGCGGTTCAGATAGCTAATCCAATAGAGGAAGAAAAGCTGAAACGCGCTATAATCGAAGTGCGTGACAGACAGCTGGGTTCAGGCATAACTGACTTAGGCGGCGGAGGCTTGTCTTCTGCTCTAGGCGAGAGAGCTCACACTGCAAACTGCGGCGCAGATGTGCAATTGGATAAGGTTCCGCTGAAATATTCAGGGATGGCTCCGTGGGAAATCTACATTTCAGAGTCGCAGGAGAGAATGCTCCTATCTGTTCCAAAGGAAAACCTAAGTGAAGTCTTGAACATTTTCAAGAGAGAAGACGTCGAGGCTACAGTCATCGGCAGATTCACAGACAATGGAATTCTTACAATCGATTATCATGATGTGAAAGTAGCAGAAATCGACATAGGCTTCCTCTTCGAACCGCCAACAGCCAAGAGAACAGCGAAGTGGAAAAGTCCCGCGTATCATGAACCCAGTTTTAAGGAGCCAAAAGACCTAACCAACATTGTTCTCAGACTACTTTCAGCGCCAAACACAGCCAGCAAAGAATCGGTGGTGCGCACTTACGACCACGAAGTAAAGGGAAACACTGTCATAAAGCCTCTGCAAGGCAGATATGCAGGACCAAACGATGCTGCTGTCCTTAAGCCTCTAAACAACTCTTGGAAGGGCGTTGTCGTTTCTTGCGGCATGAACCCAAACTATGGAAAAATCGACTCGTACTGGATGGCGGCTTCAAGCATCGACGAAGCAATACGAAACAACACGGCGGTAGGCGGCAGAAGAATAGCTTTACTCGACAACTTCACTTGGGGCAACCCTGAAAAACCAGACCGCTTAGGCTCATTAGTTAAAGCATGCCAAGCATGCTATGATTTCGCCAAAAGTTTTGAAACACCCTTCATTTCGGGTAAGGACAGCTTCTACAACGAGTCGCCCACAGGTCCAGTAACACCCACTCTGCTTATCTCTGCAGTGGGCATAATTCCAGATGTGAGAAAGGCAGTCTCCATCGACTTGAAACAGTCTGGCAACCCCATCTATATTGCTGGACAAACACTGCCAGAATTAGGCGGCTCCGAATACTACAAACTAAAAGGATTCGTAGGCAAAAGCGTGCCCAAAGTTAGAGCCAAGTCAGCAAAAAGAACAATGAACACCTTGGTGAAAGCCATCGATTTGGGTTATGTGCGAGCTTGCCATGACCTTTCCGAAGGCGGCCTAGCGGTTGCGGCTGCTGAAATGGCTTTCACGAGTGATTGTGGAATCGACTTGTGGCTGAAAAAAGTGCCTACGCCTAAAAGCATGAAGAGAAACGATTTCACATTGTTTTCAGAATCCAACAGCCGATTCTTGATTGAAGTTGTGGAGAAGAGGAAACAGGATTTTGAAGATTTGATGAAGGGCAACGTTTTTTCGATGGTTGGCAAAGTGAAGAAAGAGCCGTATTTTTCCGTGTATGGACTTAACGATGAAAGAATTGTAGACATCAGCTTGGCAGAACTTAGAAACGCTTGGAAAAGCACCCTCAGAGGCGGCTAACCGTGAAGCCAGAAGAAATCAAAGTTTGCATACTACGAGTGGGCGGAACCAACTGCGACGCTGAGACCAAACGAGCCATAGACGACTTAGGCGTCAAGGCGGAAATCATTCATTTAAACACTGTAGTTGCCAAGAAAAATCTTTTAGACTACGCTGTTCTTGTTTTTCCAGGCGGTTTCTCCTACGGCGACTACGTGCGTGCAGGCGCCATACTAGCGAAGGGAATTGTAGCCAAGTTAGGCGCTCAGTTGAAACAGTTTGTGAAGGAAGAACGCCCCATCCTTGGAATATGCAATGGTTTTCAAGTGTTGGTTGAGTCTGGTTTGCTGCCTGGGTTTGACGGAGTCAGTGAGTTGCCTCAAGCCGCTTTGGCTACAAATGTTCCTATTGGTTATCGCTGCATGTGGGTTCACCTAAAACACGAAAACGCTGGCAAATGCGCCTTCACTCAAACAATTAAGAAAGGAGAAGTGCTAGCGATACCTGTGGCGCATGCCGAAGGCAGATTCATGTTTGAAAAGGAAAAAGAACATGTGCATTTGAAGAAACTTTATGACAACAACCAGCTTGTCTTCCGATACTGCACAGAAGAAGGCAAATATGCAAACGGAAAATATCCTGTTAATCCAAACGGCGCTTTCCACGACGTAGCTGGCATCTGTGATTCAACAGGCACCATATTCGGCTTGATGCCCCATCCTGAACGCGCCTACTACGGATGGCAACAACCCGATTGGACAAAAAGAGACAGGGTTTCAAGATACGGTGATGGAAAAACAATTTTTGAATCTATGATTAAATACTTGATTAAAAAGTCTTAGAAGTCTCTAAGTTACTTGCTTTAAGGATTCGAAAATCCTGTTTGCTATAGCTCTCCGCCATTTATCGCTTCTCTTGTACTTTAAGTTGTAGAGAAGGCTACTTGCAAACTTGAAACCCAGCTTAACCCAGTATGATGTATATGGCGGAGATTTGAAGAAATCTGGTCCCCAAACCTTAATGTTATGTTCCCAAGCTAAAGCGAAAACATCAACTTGGCTCTCTGAGAGGTCGTTAAACGACTTTAACGCTGCGTCTCTGAGACCACATGTTCCCAAAGGAACAAATGTTAAGGGGACGAGAAAAGTCTTTAAGCCCATGCTCTCAATGTTCTCAATAAGCTTAACTGTATGCTGAGTATCTTCATCCGTTTCACCTGGAAGACCTATGAGTATTGTTGCAAGGGCCACCCAATCGCAGTCTTCCATGAATGAAAGCGAAGATAACACAATGTTAGGCCATTCTTGGGGTTTAAACGGCTTACACTTTCCACTCATATATTTTTGAAAAAGCTTGGGGCTGCCTGTTTCTATGCCCACTTCAACTGTTGCCACCTGTTTTCCTTGAAGCGTGTATTTCGACTTCTCTCTCAACTGTTCAGCTACGTGTCTTGCCAACGCTTTGTCGGCACTTATAGCAGCTAAATTAGCATGAGTAACCTGAATGGAATCCAAGCCTTTTATGGGCGTTAGAGCTTCGAAGAGGCTTTCTACGGCTTTCCTGTTCGGAGTGAAGTCTGAACTTTTACATTCGTACATGAAAATGTCTTCTGTAACCAAGAGGACGCTGTGCAAGCCATAACTTACATTAAGCTCAACTTCACGCACGATAGTTTCTATTGGTATGAACTTCTTCCTCTGCATAGTTGGCGAACAGAAGGCGCAGCCTCGTCCGCAGCCTCTCGATATCTCAACGGCTCCATAAATTGAGGGCTTTATTATAGGAGAAATGTCGCCGATGTCAGCCTGCCTTCCCTCAATAACTTTAGAAGGTAGTTCTTCGCCTTCAACGAGTTTCCAGAAAACTTCGGGTCCAGTAACGTCTCCCTCGCCTATGAAGATGAAGTCTGCTTTGAATAGGTCTTTGGCTTCAGGTCTCAGCAACTGCCATGCGCCGGGGCCACCAACAATTATCTTGGCTCCATATTTCTGCTTGGCTTGTTCGGCGTCGTTCATGAGCCTTTCGAATTCTAGTTTGTTTACGGGTTCGCCGAAATCTAAAACTGACGAGTAAGTTAACGACACGTAGCCTAGACCCAGCGGGTCCTTCGACGATATTCCTATAACCTTAGTATTGGGTCCCACAACTTCCTTCAAGTGATCCGGGTGTACAACAGCTATGTCCTTGAGTTGAAATCCCGACTTGACAAGGTCAGCTTCAAGTCTTCTAAGACCGAGGGGAGCTATTGCAGCTTCGAGGCTGTTCGACGGGACGGGTTTAAAGAGTTTCTTCTCGAGGTAGAATCTGGGCAGGAACCAAGGCTTGGAGAAGCCCGCTACAAAAGGTATGACGTAGTTGCCATTGTAGTCACTCATCTCTGTAGACGGGCTGGTTAATACGATGAGCGGGGAAGATTTTGACATCATTGATTCTCTCAAGAGTATCGAAGCCAAGGATATTATGGTAAAAAGATTTAAAGTTTTAGAACACGCTTGGAATCCAACTATTATACTCTGTCTAAAAGGTTTTTTAACTCATGGAGTCTGGGTAGTCCAGTTCGAGCGCCGACTTTAGTGATACAGCATGACGCCACGAAGTTGCCGAGTCTGCCACACTGGTACAAGTCTTTGCCCTTAACCAGCCCGTAGAGGAAACCTGCGCAGAAGGCGTCGCCAGCGCCTGTTGTGTCAACCACATTCACTTTGAATGGTTTAATTAGATGTGCTTCTTTGCCGTCTGTCACGTAGCATCCTCTTTCGCCTAGTTTCACGGCAACTATGCTTACACCTTCTTTGAGCAGTGTCTTGGTGCCCTCTTTCCACCCCTTTCCAGTTAGCATTTTCAACTCGCTTTCGCTTGGCAAGACGACGAAACTTCTTTTTATGATAGGCTTCAGCTTAGTCAAACCTTTTCTAGCGTATATTTCGCCGGGATCCAGACTCACTTTGATATCGGATAGTTCTTGAACCAGTTTTTTCTGAGCTCGGAAAGGCTTTTCATCAACAGAAGTCAAGTGCAAGAAGGTTGCTTGCTTAGCGTATTCGAGGTTTATCTCTTCAAATATTAAGGAATCATTGACGCTTGGGTGCACGTACAAGGCTCTTTCACCTTTCTTGTCCACGTAGGCTGCGACAACGCCGCTTCTTCCTTCCTTAGCCACAACTATTCCGTCTGTGTTGACGCCTTCCCTCCTGAAATCATTTAGTAAGAGTTGTCCCTCGTGGTCGTCTGCCACCTTGCCAATGAAACCTGTTTCTAACCCCAACCTAGCCAAACCTACAATGGTGTTTGCAGCTGAGCCGCCTGGCGCCTCTTGAAAATCAAAGACAAAGGTCTCCTCTTCTTCACTAGCGATTTTTGGAACTCGATAGATTTTGTCCACATTGAGCGCGCCGAAGCCTATGATGTCAAGTTTCATTTAGAGCAACTCGCGTAAGTATATTCGATGTTTGCCCAGTTTTCCCCCATAGTTACCAGCTGATATCTTGACCACTCCGTCCATATTTCTGACAGCATTTATTGCCTCTTTCATCGCCTTCTTCACCGCATCAAGCGACATGCCGTTAATGACTATTTCAGGAATGGAGTTCACGCCGTCTGGAACCTTTGAATTTGGAATCTTGCCTTTAAGCGTTGGGCAGTATGGGTGATTTGTGGTTGGTCCTATCTCTGGATATTTTGTTTCAGGTTTTGAGCCTGCCGAGCAGATGTCAAAAGGAGTAACAACACCTTCAACTTTGTGTATGGCTTCAAGTGCTTTGTCACCTGCTTTGAGGGCTGAGTCTTCGTCTCGACACATGAGCCAAACATTGCCACCAGAGACACCAATATCATAGCCTAGGTAACGTTCTATTCGGAAACCAGGCATCATAAGTGGAATGTTGATGACTCTGCGCCCAATGTATTTTTCTTCCCACTCGTAACCGTCTCCACAATGCCCCACCGTGTCCATAATGTCAAACTTTTTATCAGATTCTAAAGCGTTAAAAACGCAGGTGCTGGGTTCAACCAAGATTTCTTGGCGGATTCGATAAGAAACTTCTTTAACGAATTTTTTAAGAGACGCCTCGAAAGGTTTTGACTCGTCAATGGCGCCCCAAAACTGCACCAAAGCTCCTAAGCGTTTGTCTGGAGTCTGTCGAGGATTCAACCACTTCTCAACGCCTCCTTCAGTTCTGCCCACCACAACCATGGGTAGGGCGGTGCAACCGTAAGCAGCCCGCTTTAGTCGAGTTTCATCCTTGGCAGTAATCATAATGCGACAGAACAATCCATCAAAAGCTTCAGCGTAGGTGTCTTCGATTTCTGTCATTTTTATCCCAGCTTTCCTATGGCTTCACCTCGCACAGTCTTGCGGAAAACTGTGCTTTCCTCCATTAATCTGTCCATATTCTGTGAAGTCACAATTTCAACTCTTGGAAGCCTCTTCTTATGTAGCTCGTAAAAATGCTTTTTCAAAGGCGGAGTCAAACCGAACTCGTCGAGAGTGGAAGATTTCCAATCTTTAACCAGTTTCATAACAGGCTCTTTGCCAAACTTGTTGAAGGCGTTGGCTAAGACGGCGGTTACAATGGCGTTTTCAGACAGCACTGTGATTTCAGCCTCTCTAACAGCGTAGGCATTGCCGTTGAAGGAAACAGTTAAACCTCCTTTCTCTCGCACAAGTCTGAAAACAGAAACGTCGGTTATGCTGTCACCCACATACATTACGTTGTGCATACCAGTCTTCAATTGAGCAACAATGTTCTGCACAGCTTCAGCCTTTTCATCTCCACCCACTGTATTAACTTCTCGCAACATTGCACCAACACTCATCTGAGAGAACTCTTTCCAGAAAATCTCATCAAGCCTCATGACTGAATTCTGGTGCTCTTTCAGAAAATCTTTTAGGGATTCGGCGCCTTTTGGAATCTCAGGAATGGGCATTTTGACCATTTGTTCTCTGAGCCTTTTTATTTGCGCCACTTCTTTTTCGCTGATTTTGTATTTGTCTAGGTCTAGTCTAGTGCAGTGGACGTTTTCGAAGGGAAAATCCACGAGATCGCACAGAGCGCGCATATACTGCTCATAACTCGTACTGACGATGAAAGAAGGCATAAAATTCTGAACAAACTGCAGCATTTCTTTGGCTTCGGGAACCAGCAACACGTTTTTAGAAGAGTAATCTGTTATCGCTTGGTTAGTTACGCCGTAAGCCTTCAGAAAGGGAAGAATCAGCTTCAACGTGTCTCCAGCCTTATAGCCAGAGCGTTTCACAACGTCTGCGAGAACGTCATCGTACTTGCTTATCAACGTGAACAAACGATTTCCATCTGGAATGTAATGGCTGACGAGTTCGAAGGCGTTGTCATTTTTAGAAATGGGTCCCTCACAGTCAGAGATGAAAATTCTCTGCCTCGAAGACTGCTTCATGAAAGTTGCAGCCTCAAGCTTCTCATGTGTTCAATGCTCTTCTTTATGTATTCTCTTGAGGCAACGTCGCTTCTGTACCACAAAGCGCCTCCCTTAACGACTCCTACACCTTCCAAAGAAATGTCTCTGGCTGCTTGAATACTGTCACCAGCGCCAACAACACAGACAGCTCGTGAACTAAGCGCGTAAATATTGCCGTCATCTCTGATTTCCATCGAACCTGGATAGACACGTATATTATCACCATACTTTAAGCTCAGTTTCTCAACTTCACTCAAATCCACAGGTTGGTTCACTTCGGCTGTGTTCGCACGATCGGGAAAGGCGCTGGCGTATCCACCATAATTTGGCGGCGCCATATAGGTGACAACCGTAGCCTTTTCTTCAAGGTTCACATGAGTGAGATTGCCTTCCAAAATTTTGTAGCACACGTCCACAAAATCATCTTTTAGAATAGGTAGCAAATTCTGTATCTCTGGGTCGCCTGGTCGACTGTTATTTTCGAGAAGTTTGGGTCCCCTACCCGTGTGGATAAAGGCTTCGTAAAAGGGAACCCCTCGCAAATCAGTTTTGTCTGCTCTCTTCCTCAGTTCATTGAAAACTTTGTTGGTGATTTCGATTTCTTTGTCTCGGTCAACCATAGTCATGAAGGGCAATATGTCGCCTGTGCCTTTGTAGGAGCCCATTCCACCTGTGTTTGGTCCCTTGTCGTCGTCGAATGCTCTTTTGTAGTCGCGTGTCTCAGGCAAGACTGCTAAATGCTTTCCGTCGCAAAACGTTTGAAAACTGGATTCTTCGCCCTCTACTTTCTCTTCCACTATTACCGAGCCATATTGATAATTGTCTAAGAAATGTTCGAACAATTGTTCACGATTAGAGAAGTGGTCACCCCAGACGCCTACGCCCTTTCCTGCAGCGGGACGGTCTGGCTTTACGGCGACTTGGTTGTTTAACTTGTCTAACCATGCATAGAGGTCTCTTTTAACCGCAGCTTGGCTGCCGTAGTTTTTTGGGTCAAACACCTTAAACTTCGGGTTTGCTTCAGGCGCGACTTTTTGGAAAAGTTGACGCTGGGCAACCTTGCTGGCTTCAATAGCATACTTCTTGGTTGGGCATATCATTGGAATATTTGTTTCTTTCTCGACTAAGTCTCTGATGCCTTCAATTATGGGTTTTTCTGGACCCACTATTCCAAAATCTATTTTGTCGCTTCGTCTTTTTGCGAATTTACTGATGTCTTCAATGTTGAGGTCGGAGACAACAATGTGTTCTTTAGCCTTCTTTACATTGAATGGGTTTCTCTGTTTGTCAACCACGTAAATTTCACTTTTGTAGTTTTGGCTGCGAGCGAAGGCGTCTATCATGGCGGCTTCTCTTGAGCCGTACGACACAACCAGAACGCCGACTTTTTCCATCACACCACGCTTGCCATTTCGTAGATTCTGCCTGTCTCTTGGTAGCCTTTTTCAAACTTTGCCTTCATATCGTCTGCCATTTTCTGAGCAAGCGGTGTGGGATACTTTCCAGTCACACATGCGAGGCAAACTTCGTCTTCACTTAAACCAATCGACTTGACGAACCCGTCTAATGATTGATAATTGACGGCGTCTGCTCCAATAATCTTAGCTATTTCTTCAGGATCATGTTTAGACCCGATTAGTTCACCGTAGGTTGCCATGTCGATTCCGTAGAAGCATGGTCCAATTATGCGTGGGAACGTGATAAACAAGTAAATTTTTTTGGCGCCCATTTTGCGCATTTTTTCCACCACAACCTTTGTTGTGTCTCCTCTGACTATGCTGTCCTCGGTTATCAGAACCTTCTTTCCGTTGATTTTGTTTCCTAAAACGTTGATTTTGCGGTCAATCGTTGCGTACCGTTCTTCAGGGAGTAAAATAAACGCTCTTTCAGTTACATATCTGTGTCTGCGCAAGGAACGCTCCCAACGCAAGCCTGTTGCTTCATGTAACCCATAAGCGACATCGTCGCCAGTTTCAGGCATCGAAATAATAATGTCTGCGTCCTTGGCGAATTCGCTGTATTCCTGCGCTAAGCTTCTTCCAAATTCTTCTCTAACCTCGTAGACAAAGCGACTTCCAAGTTTGGAGTCTGGCCTAGCGAAGTAGGCAAACTCGAATGCGCAGAGTGCCTTCCTCCTACAAGGAACAATTTTTTCTCTCTGGAAACCGTCTTTAGTTGCCATGATAAGTTCGCCAGGCTCCACTTCAAAATCGTGTTCGAGACCGTTGATGTCTAAACCCACGGTTTCAGAAGATACTGCCCACAAGTTTCTGTTTGGGCTGTGACCGCAGCAGAGCGGCTTTATGCCGTATGGATCTTTAAAAGCGAATAACTCGCCGTTTTGAGTTATCCCAGTAACTGAGAAAGCGCCCTCAACATCATGCATACAAGTTTTGACGGAGGAGACAAAGTCTTTGCTTTCCATAAGGCTCATGAGAAGCTTTCTGCCGATGAGTTCAACATCGCCCTCGCAACTGAAACTTGGAAACTTGGTTCGAATCTCCCACTTTAGGGGCACATTGTTAACTATGTTGCCGTTGTAGGAAACTGCTATTCTCTTTTCTTCCGCCTCTAAAAAAACAGGTTGAGTGCCTTTCACCAAGGATTCTTCGTCTGCTTTGCCAGAAGTCGTGTAACGCACGTTTCCTATGCCCGCATGCCCAGGCAAACGGTCCAGCCAAGCTTGAATGTCACATTTTTTGATTTTTGGAACAAGGTCGAGGCTTTTGTAAACGTGAAAATTTCCATTATACGTAATTATGCCATGTGACTGATGACCTCTGTGATTTTGGGCTCGCAGCCCCCAGTATATGAATGGAAACACTGGACCCTGATTGAAGTCTTGTGCGCCGAAGACACCGCACTCTTCCTTAACCTCGTCCGACATAGTTGAACTTCCGCTGATAGAACAAATCTACATACACATATATATCAATTTTTATGACATAAACAAGTTAATTTATACGTTATTTTGTTTATAAACGCAATTTTGTCACCGTGGAAGGGGCTAAGCTTAGTTTAACTAGATTTTGTAGAGGTCTACAAACCGACAAAATTATCACTTCTTTACTCGTTTTAAACAAAGGAGGTAGTAATCTTTCAAATACTTACTTAGTGGCCTCTCCATTTTTCTCTATCATACGCAATTTGGGAAAAAGAAATGGAAAGAAATATCTAAAGAGCTTAGATCTTCTTGCAAATTCAATTAAAACCCAAGAAAAAAGCATCTCGTTTTTCTCTGTCAAAACTTCAAAACCCGTTTTTTCAATTATTGCTCGAACTTCCATTCTTTTTAATCTGTGCCGAACAAGTACTCCCTCAAAGTAAGGCTTAATATTCCTCAGAAGCCTCAATGTGGGATTATCTTGCACCATCTCAGCCATTAAGAAAAAGCCTTTTTCTTTAAGTGTTTCTGATATTTCACGAGCAACTTTCATTGGGGATATTGCATGATGCAAAACACCACAACAGATTACAGCATTGAAAGCTTCCTTTCGAAAGGGTAAAGCTTCCCCCCACACCCAACACACATTCTCCGTGTTCCCTAGCAACCGTAAGGCTGTCCCTAGATGGGTCTAGTCCGATGACCTTTCATCCATACGACGAAAAACGCTTCATGCCAAACCCTTTTCCGCAACCCACATCCAAAACCATTCCATAATTTGCTAGTTCAAGCATCTGTCTCTCCACAAACGGAACATGGTCTTCTAAAAAATCTTTCAATGTTTGCCTTTCGTTAGCCATTGCTCCTTCCCAACCAAAAATTTAAAATTAGAGAGGCGGATAATACAAAGTCCGACATGGTTGAACTTCCGCTGATAAGAAAATCTTAATGCATGTATATATTAATTTTTATGACATAAAAGTTAATTTAGACGTCATCCTGTTTATAGACTGGCAAATTTGTCACAGCGATTTATAAGAATCTCTTTCTTATCTTCAGGGATGACAACGTTGGCTGCATATTTGTGACCGTCGGCAACTCCAAAGCCTTCTGAAGCCTTTAAGAGCAAGTCAACGGCACCGAGCATCTTACCTTGGTCTATGAGCGAGTGTAAACCCTTAGGAACCCGAACCGAAACCTTGACTAACTCGCCTTTCAGTTTACCCCATCCTGGCACTTCTGGCGGCACATCGACGAAACCCATGATATATTTGTTAGGTTTGATTAATTTCGCTTGATATGACAGAAAAGAACAGAATTGCCCTATGACCTTGGTTCCCATTCCTTTATACATGTCGCCAGCGTCAAACCATTGAATGTGGGGCGTTTCTCTAAGTCGTTCACGATAAAGCCTGATTATAAGTTGCTTGTTTAGGCGCTTCCTTTTCTCCTCCCACTCATCTATTTTCTTTTTGACTCTGTCATTGATACCTTCTAGGCTGGCTTGAATGCCAAGTTCGGGACCTCCCTCGTAATAGCCAACTGCGCCCAGAATCTGCAACTTAGCGAAGAGGTCGTCGACACGAACACTAAGCTTCACAATCTCGATTCTCTTTCCCACAACTTTTACCACACCATTTTTCATGGACTCTTCAAAAACAACTTTATTCAGACCTACGTAGTCGCCTGGAATTTCTTGGCTGCCTACCAGCGCTAAGTAGGAGAGATCAATGTTGTGTTCGTTGAGGGCTTTGGCGAAGAGATAGTTGCATGTGGCACCTGAAAAGTCAGTTTCGCCTTGAAATCCATAATGCTCCAAGTTAAGGTCGAAAACTTTTGGATCTTTCGACGGCATAGGGTCGTGGTGATCAAGAATAATGGTTAAGTTTCGGCTAGAGTTGACTTCTGAGATAAAATCGGCGTGAGCAGAGCCGATGTCTGAATAAAATATGGTTGCACCGTCGCTTTTGTGAATATCCTCGACGACTTCGGGGTAAATCTTCTCCAAACAGAAAGCCTTGACCCTATAGCCTTCACGTTCCAACGCAGTCTTCGTAATTGCGCCCGAGCAAAGACCATCAGCGTCGTCGTGATAGACCAAAGTTATTTCTTTTAGCCTCGCCTTTTTCAATTCCGAAATTGCAGTGCCGACTTTTTTGTCAAACTCTTCAAAACTCATAGGCGAGTCTCCTACAATAGAAGATTTGAGGACTCGTTTAAAGAATTGTGCTTCATAACTTTGTTAATCTAACTGAAGGAGGTCTCCTATGGCAAGCAAGTTTTAAGCATGATATGTTCTATATAAAACTCCAACATTGTTGTTGTGTGTGCTAGCAGCAGGCTGTCTTCCAACTGCTACGGAAAATATATATTTGCTTCTCCTTATACGCATCTGCCGAAAACAGGTGAAAATTTGATGACAACTCGCAACATTCTGGTCGACTGTTTGAAGCAGACGCCTCTGGAACAACAGAAACTCGAAATCGTGGAGAGAAAGGGAGTGGGACATCCAGACTACATCTGCGACGCCATAATGGACAGAATCTCAGTGAAGCTAAGCCAAGAATACAAGAGAAAGACTGGAGAAATCAGGCATCACAACATCGATAAGTCATTATTAGCTGCTGGAGAAACCGAAACACGATTCGGCGGAGGCATCGTCAAAAAGCCCATGCTGCTCGTTATAGGCGACAGAGCAACATTCGAGGTCGACCACGTCAAAATTCCAGTAGAGGAAATAGCCGTTCGCACAGCTAAAGAGTGGCTGAAGGAAAAACTCAGATTTGTCGACCCAGAAAAACACGTGCGGTATCAGGTAGAGCTAAAGCCAGGACATCCAGAATTAATGGACATATTTGACAGAAAGGGAAAAGTTCTTGGAGCCAACGACACTTCTGCGGCAGTAGGCTACGCTCCTATGACAAGAACCGAACAAATAGTTTTGAAAGTTGAAAAGTACGTAAACTCGCCGAAATTCAAGAAAAGTTTTCCCGAGTCTGGCGAAGACGTTAAAGTCATGGGGTTCAGAAAGAACAACGACATGCACCTAACAATTTCTATGGCACTTGTTGACCGTTTCGTGAAGAATGAAAACGATTACTTCAAAAAGAAAAAAGAGATTTCGAATGAGATCGTGAGATTTGTAAAGGAATGCACTGATTTTGATAAGGCAATTATCGACTTGAATACATTAGATGTGAAGGGGCGAGGCATAGACGGCGTCTACATAACTGTTTTAGGCACAAGCGCAGAGGCAGGCGACTCAGGGCAAGTGGGCAGAGGCAACCGAACCAACGGAGTCATATCGTTGAACAGACCCTACTGTTCCGAGGCTGCGGCTGGCAAGAATCCTGTGAGCCACGTTGGAAAAATCTACAACGCATTAACTCACAAAATGGCAGGCGAAGTTTACAAGAACGTTTCAGGACTAGAAGAAGTCTACATCTGGTTGCTGAGTCAAATCGGCAAACCCATCGACGAACCAGCGATTGCAGCTACGCAAGTGGTCATGAAAGGAAACAATTCCTTCGAAAGCGTTAAGAGAGAAATTGAAGAAGTGGTCAACCATGAACTAGAAAACATAGACAAGTTCACAGCAGACTTGGCGCAAGGAAAAATCCAAATCTGTTAAATTTTGAATTGTTTTGACACAATACACTCATTGCATTACTCTTAAATAATGAAAAAACCCAATGGTAAGGCGAGGTTCCAAAAAATGTCAGGTGAAAAGATAGTATTACTTGGAGGAGGAAGTCCTTTCGTCCCCTCCCTAATTTACGCAATTCTGGAGAACAAGGAAACCCTCGATGGAAGCGAAATCTGCCTGATGGACATAGACCCCAAGCGTCTCCCAACATTGGCCAAGGTTGGGAAGGAATTATCAAAGAGGGCTAAGGCGAGTATAAAATTCACTTCAACAACCAATCCCAAAGAAGCCCTCGAAGGCGCAACATTCGTCTTGCCCGCGTATCGAGTCGGCGGGTTAAAACACATGCAGTACGACATTGAAATCCCAAGCAAGTATGGTATAGCCGGTGATGAAACCGCTGGGCCGGGTGGAACTTTCATGGCTCAATGCACTATCCCGGCTACACTTGAATACTGCAGAATGATGGAGGACTTATGTCCTGACGTTTGGGCTATCAGTTATGTAAATCCTGCGAATTTCGTGTCTGATGCGGTTCGACGGGAAACTAAGATAAAATTCATTTCAATATGTGATTGCTTTGCAGGATTTTCCATGAGCGCCCTTCCAAGATTGTTTAACCTGCCTCCCTTCGAGAGACGTTACTGCGTCAATGAAGACATAAAACCGCGTGCCATAGGAGTAAACCACTTAACATGGCTAGTAGATTTGCAGGTCAACGGAAAAGACGGTTATTCCATGCTGAAAGAAATGCACAAGAAACTCAAGGAAAAGGTTGTGAAGGATCATTACATGGAGTTTTTTATGAGGCTCTACGAAACCTATGGATACTTGAACGTCTGTCCAAGTCACGTCTACGCGTATTGGGACTACAATCAGTTTCTGGCGGAGAGAAAGAAAATTGAAGGGGTTTGGGAGAAATCAGTATTGGGATGGAATGAATCTCGTTGGAAATTTGTTGAGAAGCTATTGGCTGGAACTGAATACAAGCAGCATCCTCATGAATATTGCTTCGAATTATCCCATGCGAGGCAAGCCATAGGCATACTTGTTAGTATAGTTGCCGATGAAGGAAGAGAGTGGGGAGGCATTAGCTTCCCGAATAAGGGGGCCATCACGAACCTTCCAAACGATTCTATAGTGGAAGGCCCCTGCATAGTGGACAAAAGGGGATTAACACCTATAGCTATGGGAGACTTGCCCAAGACTTTCTTGGGATTAACACAGCACATCATAAATTGGGAGGAACTGACCGTGGACGCTGCATTAAGTGGCGACAAGAATCTGCTGTATCAAGCGCTTTTGGCATCTCCTTATGTGCATGATATGAAAGCCGCAAAGCAAATAATGGATGAACTTATGGAAGCTCACAAAGACTTCATGCCACAGTTCAAGAAAAAACATTCATGAGAAAACTGCTAAAGCCCATTAACATCAGCAACTAACGCATTTTGTCGGTAATGCAAGGGAAAGTGTAATGTATCGCATTCGTTAAACACGGTGTAGCTAAAAACAAGTATACGCAAACGAGGTTGACCCCTTGTGAGCGACCCCAAAACTAATTACATGAAAAAAACACGCAAATCTGCTAGACTTTGGAAACAAGCATCTAAAATAATGCCAGGAGGCATAACGGCAAACATCAAATATTTTGAACCTTACCCAATCTTTATGAAAAAAGCCAAGGGATCAAAAATTTACGATGTAGACGACAATGAGTACGTTGACTATTGTCTCTGTCTTGGACCATTAATTCTCGGACACGGACATCCCGCGGTCGTTGAAGCAATTCAAAAACAACTCAGCGAAAACGGCACCACCATGTACGGTACTCCCCATGAACTCGAAATCAAAATGGCTTACGAAATAAGGCGTCTCGTTCCATGCGCTGAAATGCTTAGATTCGTAAACTCTGGGCTAGAGGCAACTCTGCACGCAATAAGAGTGGCTAGAGCTTACACTAAAAGAGTTAAAATAGCCAAGTTTGAGGGGCATTATCATGGAGCACACGACTATGCGGCGGTCAGCGTGTCCCCTCCACTCGACTTAGCTGGTCCAAGTAACTCGCCAATCTCCGTCTCTAATTCCGCTGGTCTTCCAAATTTCATTCTGGAAAACACGATAGTTTTGCCCTTTAATGACTCCGCAACCGTTGAGAAGGTGATAGAGAAAAACAAGAACGAGTTAGCCGCTGTGATTGTTGAACCAGTCGCAAGAGGATTTCTACCGCCGAACAGAGATTTCTTGAAGGGTTTAAGAACAGTGACTGAAGAGAACAATATAGTGTTAATATTTGATGAAATCATGACTGGCTTTAGGCTCGGACTCGGAGGAGCGCAAGAATATTTTGGAGTCACTCCAGATATGGTCGCTCTTGGGAAAATCGTTGGAGGCGGTCTCCCCATTGGCATATTCGCTGGCAAGTCTGAAATGATGGAACTAACGTCTCCTATAGGCGCCAAGCTTCCCTTTGACCGCGTATTTCACAGTGGAACCTTTAATGGATGCCCAACTGTACTGGCCGCTGGCTTAGCAACAATAGAAGTGTTAAAGAACCCTGGAACCTATGACCACATAAACTGGGTCGCTGACGAAGTCAAGAGATGCATGAGAGATGCCTTTGAAGACAACAAAATCAACGGACAAGTGATAGGCTTAGCTTCCATGTTCCAGTGTCTTTTCACCTCTAAACGAGTGAAAGATTACAGAGATATTGCAAGGGCAGACTCCAAAAAGCGTATGAACTTCGACTTGGAATTGGTTAACAACGGAGTTTATGTTCGACCAGGTCGCACCTACTACACATCGTTGGCTCACACGAAGTCCGATCTGAAAAAAACAGTTGAGGCTGTTGAAAAAGCTGCCAAGTCTGTGATGCCACACTAAAGCCTTGTTTCGTTCATTCTTTGTTGGATTTCTAAATGAATGAGTTTATGTGTGTGCGCACAAGGCTAGACCCCCCTCTATTAGAAAGTGATACTGAGTGAGTGACAGAGAGACGGGTAGGGGGTCGTCTAGCCCCTCTATTTGGAGCCAAATAGGTCAGGTTATGAAGTCTGTTTTTGAGTGTAGCTTGCGTAGGCGTCAAGTATGGCGACAAAGGATTTTTCACAGCCTGCTAGTCCTGCGACTTTCTCGTTTCCTTCGATCACAAAGTATTCGTCTGGTGCATGGGCTCTTGCGCCGTGTCCGAGTCCGCCATCACAAAATGGCAAGTGTATGGGACTACGATTGAACAGGTGATATGGAACACTTGAAGCGTGGTGAGGCCAGATTTCGGGTTCGTATCTCAATTTTCGGTACGCTTGAATCATAGCCTGAACGATTGGTTCTTTTACGCTTGTCTTAGACCATTCGTAAGGGTCTAATGACCTTATTGTTATGTCAGTGTAGCCGTGCTTGTCGAGATGCTTGCGAATCTTTGAGATAACTTCTTCTGAACTTTGATCAGGAACGAGTCGCGTGTCCATTTTGACTGTGACCTTGTGGGGAAGCACGGTTTTTGATCCCGGTCCAATATATCCGCCCCAGATTCCGTCAATGTTTAGTGTTGTGGAGTAGAGGTATTGTATGAGGAGTTCTTTTCCATGCAGGTCGTTTATGAATCGGTTTACTTTCATCTCGTGTTTTATTGTTTCTTCATCCAGTGTCTCTACCAACTTGTCAATTAGTTCAAGGTCTTCCTTGCTTGGCGGTTTAACATTGTCGTACCAGTCATCGATGAGGATTTTGTTTCCGTCTTCCGAGGTCATAGTTGCTAGGGCGTGAATTATTCGCCAAGCTGGACTGTCGACCCAAGACTTGTCACTGCTGTGTATATCGAATTCTGTTGGACCTTTGCCCCAAGACTTGCCGCTGCACTCGAGTTCGATGTATTCAATTCCTTTCCATCCGAGTCCCATGATCACTTTCCCTTTTTCGTCTTGACTCGCATCTGGTCCAAAGAGCGCATCTGCTTTGCCCAGCATTTCCTTGTGTTCTTCCACGAATTTGGCAAAATGAGTGCTCTCCAGTTCCTCGTCGCCTTGAGCCATAAACTTTAGATTTACCGGGATTTCCTCTCCAACGGCTAAGATGGATTCTAATGCGT
>Ga0315280_10004689_pt1 | contig 19980 bp, 16 predicted proteins | sample YL17G06_40_MG_FD_203697 | JGI IMG/M metagenome (GOLD analysis project Ga0315280, IMG submission 203697) | Sediment microbial communities from Yellowstone Lake, YNP, Wyoming, USA - YL17G06_40 | ecosystem: Environmental > Aquatic > Freshwater > Lake > Sediment | place: USA: Wyoming | collected... | reverse complement strand
CCCAGGAGCCTGGGCGTCGACGCCGCCGCGGCGCTCGCGCCTGCAACCCGCTCGGGCGCGCCGAAGCCGTGCCAGCAGCCCCCTCGCCTGCGCTGTGGCGGTCGCAGGCAGCATGCTCGGGCCCGGCTCTGGCCGCGAATCGCTCCGCTCGACTCATGTGTTGGGTGCCAGCACGCATCTGTTGCATGACGAGCGAGCCAAACCGAGCGCATGATACATTTTCGGTCTAACACGCTGCCGCAGCGGCACTGGAGACCCCATGAAATACCGAAAAGTCGAAATCTTCAACGGCAAGACGTTCCGCGTCCCGGAACACATCCAGCGCATCGACCATGAATCGACGCATGGCTGGCAATTGCGCTACGGCAAACGCAGCAAGATGTTTTCCGACTTCACGCCCGACGGCAAGGGCGCGAAAGCGGCGCTGGCCCTGGCCGAAGCCGAGTTGTTGATTCGCATCGACAAGTTGCCCGCGCCGTCGCGCCTGCGTCGCGACGTTGCGGTGAACAAGGGCAGCGACCTGCCGGTGGGTGTGAGCGGGCCCATCGCGCGCCAGCGTGAGGGCCGCAACTTCGCCGAATACAGCTTCGGCGTCACGATCCCGCGTTTCGGCACCAAGCCCACGAACCGCAATGTCTACATCGGCACCGAAAGCACGTACAGCGAAGAGCGCGTCGAGATCGCGCTGGCGAAGGCGATCGAGCTGCGCAACAAGGCGATACGCGCGTATCAGACGGCAGCGACCCGCGACAAGCGCGCCACGAGCCGCACGCGCGAGCGCGCTTGACGCGCAGGTGAGCCCGACGCTGGTCGCCCAGCCAATCAACGCAGCGGATTCGCAGTGCGAAGTTTGACGATCAAGTCGGGCTCGGTACTGAACCAAATGTCGCTGTCCGGGGCGATGCGGCTGAACGTCTTGCGAAACGCCGCGGCCTCTCGCTCCTGGAATGCGGTGACGAAGTGCAGATGTTGTGAGCCGATTCCAGATTGATGTGCGATTTTTGCCAAGGCTGCCTTTCGCGCTTGCGTGACTGGGCTGTCGGTCGCCACGATCTCGCAGAAGACAAAGCGCACGGGGTCTTCAACGTCGGCCAGGATCAGATCGGGAAGTTCGTTGCTCGGGTCGAAAACGAGCCCGACAGCCCGTGCTCGGTCCACGAACATCGGGTGTGCCTTCTTGTCGCTGGCGCTGATCCACAAGACGACCGGATTGCGCAGCCAACGAGGTGCGAACTGCTCAACCATTGCTTTCAGGATCGGCGACGAAGGGCCGGCGCTGACACGCATGCGCGTGGCGTCGGGCAGATCGATGAACACATCGCCCTGTCGGGGCAAGACCCCTTGAGCTTTGAGCGCCATGCGCTGGAGTGCGCCTGGCGCCAGATGCGCCGACCGCCAGGCAACGATCGCCGCGCGCAGCGCTGCCCCGCTCAGGGCAGGGGCGAACAATGCAGCGAACGCTGCGCGCAGAAAATACACCGGGGCGCTCGATGTCGTCGCCACGCCTTCTTTGCGGCCGATGATCCCCATCGTCAGAAGCCGATTGCGAATCAGGTCGTCGCGGATCGATTCACGGCTGGTATCCGCATACCAACGCTTGCCTGGAGGTCGGTGCCCGGGCTTGAACGCTTTCGCCAGCCACGCCAGCCGCTCAGCGGGCTTCGTGCGACGCGCTTGCTCAGCGGTGAAGAAGTACACAAGGCTCGGTCGCAGCAGTCTGGCACTGCCTTCGACGAAGCCGCCGTAAAGGAATACGAAGACCACGTGCGCGGCCATCCGGCCGACCAGGATGCCGCGATCGGCAAACGCTTCAGGAAAGATCTCCGCAAGACGTTGGCGCACCGTATCGACGCCGATCAGTGCCGGCAACTCCGGCAGCAAAGCAGCGCCCGAGTCAGGCATGCCGCGTCGACCGTGAGGGCACACGCTGCCGGCAGGCCGCTTGCACCGCGGCGTCGATCGACACCGCTGCGGTCAAGCCGCGGCCGATCGCCTCCAACGTGGCAATGTCGGGCAGCGGCAGATTGCGCAACTCGATCGCGTTGATTTGCGTGCTGCCGAGCAAGCGCCGCAGGTAGCGGTCCACGGGCAGCGAGTTCAAGTAAGCCGCGAGTCCCAGCGTGGCGTCGATGCTCATGGGTCTGCCATCGTGCAGTGCATTCCGACTTGCGCCTGGGCCGCCTGACGGGTCTCTGCGTGACCCTGGGCGGCCGTTCGGACGCGAGCGTCTCTCGCCCGCATGAATCACGTTGAGGTGGTTCTCCAACCCGACGCGCGCGCCTGGCAGGTCGCCGAGGTAGGGCGCGGCCGTGATGCGCCTCGAATCTTCCTTTGGGCTGAAGCGCCGCAGCAAGACCATGGGCTGGTTCGGCAGGAGCATCCAGGCACTGCCTTCATTGGCGTCAATGTGTTCGGCGCGGTGCTGTCGCGGCCACTCGATGGACATGCTTCGCACGTGCGGCATCCACAGCATCGGTACTGTCGTGGGCGTCGCTTCCGCGCGCAAATGCGCTGCAGCTCGAAAGCCCACCACCGCGCCGGTGCTGACCTTCAAGCCCAGATCGTGCAGGCGCAGGTGCAGGCCATCGAGTTCTTGTTCCGCCAGGGCATCGGGGATCGTGACCATGCGCTCAGGCGCCGGCCCGAGCACCCGATACTGCGGCCACAGCAGCGGCTTCGCGCAGGGCAGGTCACTGGCGCCATGGCTGCTCGACACGGCAACCGCTGCCTGCGGCCGGCCTGCGGTCGCCCAGACGATCAGGGCCTCTTGCAAAACCGCGTCGGCTTGGAAATGGGATTGGCGGCTGTCGAACAGATGCAGGGCATCGATCGACAGCTTGGTCAGCAGTTGTGCACGCAGTGCGCGGAAGTAGGCGCCGTTGGCCCATGAGCGAGGTGTGATGAAGCAGAACGCGCCGCCCGGCCGCAGCAGACTTGCGCAACTGGCCATGAACAGCGCGTAGATGTTGGGCTGCCCATGCACGGCATCGGCGAAGGCGTGCACCCGTTCGTCGCTGCCCGCGAGCTTGAAGTACGGCGGGTTGGCAATCACCGCATCGACGCTGGCGTGCCCAGACCGGGCGAGCGCGGACAGCAGAAAGTCGCCTCTGCGCACCTGGCATTCGAATTCGACACCGAGTCGAGCGCACAACAACACGAGTTCACCCGCGCATGTGTCGAGCAGCGGCAGCATCGATGGATCGAGTTCGCACAGGAGCAGTTCAATGCGATTCGGCCGCGCGCTCGACGCCAAAATTGCTTCGACGAGGGCCGCAGCGAGCACGCCGCTGCCGGCTGCGGGGTCGAGCAGGCGCACGCTGCGCCCACCCCAGTCGCGCCCGGCAATCGAGCGTTCGGCCATGAATCGTGCGATCGCCGCCGGAGTCATGAACTGGCCGAGGCGCTTTTGTTCTTCGCGCGTGCGCGAGCGGCTGGCGCGGCTGCCCCGCCAGTAGGCCGACTCAGTCGGGTATGCGCCAGTCTGCGTGGCAGGTGACTCCGACCAGAGGTGCAATTGGGGCTCGGGAGTGTCACGCATTGCGATACTGTACAAAACACCATGTCAGGCGGCAAGCAAAACTTGCTCGCAGCGGCATGGCCACGGCATCAATTCCGTCGCTCTGACGCCGATCTCTCAATCTCCCTCCAGCGCCGGCCGCTTCGGCCGGCGCTTCTCGATCGCCCACTTCAGCAACGCCGCGCAGCGGTACACGCCGTGCGCGAACTTGCCGTAGGCCAGGGTCAGGAACAGCGCCATCACGACGCCGAGGTGGAGCGTCAGCCACAGCGCCATCGCGCCGCTGTCGCGCCAGACGAGCAGTGCGAGCCCGGTGCCGCTGGTCAGCAGCAGCAGGGCGATGAAGCCGCGGTCCATGCCTTGCTGCGCGGCGTCGCCGGTGCGCGGGTCGCGGCGCAGGTTCAGCCATAACAGACCCGTCGCTCCGATGAGCAAACCGATTCCGCCCGCCGCGCCCAGCAGCACCGGCAGGCTCGTCAGCGCGTAAGGCGCGGACAGCCCGAGCCCATAGTGGAACCAGGTGGCGACGCAGGTCGATGCGAAATAAAGCATGAAGCCGTAGAACGTGAAGTGGTGAAAGCGGCGCCGCACCAGCGTGAAACGGTCGTCGGCTTGGTTGCAGCCTGCACTGTGGCCGCCATCGAGATGGCTCAGCGCCAGAGCATGGCGCCGCTCGCCGAGTGCGGTGGCGCTCGCCGCGGCGCCTGGCTCAGGCGCGTTGGTGGCGTGCCAAAAACGCGCGGCGCCGATCGCCGGCGCGAGGATCGCAACGCCGAACACGGCACCGAACATCGACACCACCCACGCCTGCTGGAACACGGCGTGGGAATTGCCACGCAAGGGTTCATGCAGAAGCGACCCCTTTGCAGCAAGCGCCAACGCGTCGCGCACGCCATCCTTGCGCGGCGTTGCGGCGCTCGCGGTTCAGCTCTCGCCGTCGGTTGCCAGGCGCGGCAGGCCCACGCCCGAGCCCGGCAGCAACAAGCCCGCCTTGCTGTAGACGATCAGCTTTTCGCGCGTGTCGGCGATGTCGAGGTTGCGCATCGTGAGTTGGCCGATGCGGTCTTGCGGCGAGAAGCTCGACGCGCCTTTTTCCATCGTCAGGCGCTCGGGCTTGTAGGTCAGGTTCGGCGACCGCGTGTCGAGCAGCGAGTAGTCGTTGCCACGCCGCAGCTCGAGCGTCACTTCGCCGCTGATCGCGCGCGCCACCCAGCGCTGCGCGGCGTCGCGCAACAGACACGCCTGCGGATCGAACCAGCGCCCCTGGTACAGCAGGCGACCGAGCTTGCGGCCGTTTTCGCGGTACTGCTCGATCGTGTCTTCGTTGTGAATGCCGGTGACCAGCCGCTCGTAGGCGATGAACAGCAGCGCCATGCCCGGCGCTTCATAGATGCCGCGGCTCTTTGCTTCGATGATGCGGTTTTCGATCTGGTCGCTCATGCCCAGGCCGTGGCGGCCACCGATGCGGTTCGCCTCCAGCAGCAGCTCGACCGGGTTGGCGAAATCGCGCCCGTTCAGTGCGACGGGCTGGCCTTCGTCGAAACCCACGCGCACCTCTTCGCGCTTCACGTCCACGTCGTCGCGCCACGCCGCCACGCCCATGATCGGCTGCACGATGCGCATGCCGCAGCTCAATTGCTCCAGGTCCTTGGCCTCATGCGTCGCGCCGAGCAGGTTCGAATCGGTGGAGTACGCCTTCTCGGCCGACATCTTGTAGGCGAAGCCGCGCTCGCGCATGAACTCCGACATCTCGGCCCGGCCACCGAGCTCGTCGATGAAGGCCTGATCGAGCCAGGGCTTGTAGATCTTCAGATCGGGATTCGTCAGCAAGCCGTAGCGGTAGAAGCGCTCGATGTCGTTGCCCTTGTAGGTGGAGCCGTCGCCCCAGATGTTGACGTCGTCGTGCTGCATCGCCGCCACCAGCATCGTGCCGGTCACGGCGCGGCCGAGCGGCGTGGTGTTGAAGTAGGTCACGCCTGCGGTGGAGATATGGAACGCGCCGCTTTGCAATGCCGCGATGCCTTCGGCGACGAGCTGCGCGCGGCAATCGACGAGGCGCGCCTTTTCCGCACCGTAGGCCAGCGCCTTGCGCGGAATCTCGTCGTAGTCGGGCTCGTCGGGCTGGCCCAGATTCGCGGTGTAGGCGTAGGGAACGGCGCCCTTGCTGCGCATCCAGAGCAGCGCGGCGCTGGTGTCCAGGCCACCGGAGAAGGCGATGCCGACTTTCTGGCCGACGGGGAGGTTTTGCAGAATGGTTGCCATGGGCGATCAACGGGCAAGGGGCAGGACGGCGCCGCGGCGTGGCGCGCAGAAGTGGATATTCTCGGCCCAAACACCGGCGCGCCGAATCGGCTGCCACGCACGCCAAACTCGATCGCGGCGTTGGCGCGAATCCAGATCGGCGTTTTCTGCGTAGAGCCGGATTGCAGCCGCAGCCGCCAAAATGACTTCCACCTTCGAGCCCTTCACCCGCCGCCGGCTGCGCTGCATGGTGCTGTGCCTGCTGGCCTGCGTCATGCCGTTGCAGGGCATGACGGCGGCGGCCTTTGCGATGCTGGGGCCGGCCCACGTGCATGAGCCCGCGCAACTGACGATCAGGCTCGTCGATTTTCGCCGCGTCGTTGCGGGCACCGCGCCTGCCACGCACGCCGCCACACCCTTCGGCCACGTTCATCGGTCGGCCGCGCCGCAGCGGCACCCGCATGCCGTGGGCGACAGCAGCGTCGTGCCCAGCGACGATGACAATGCGATGCACGCGCTCGATGCCGATGCGGGTCGCGGCCTGAGTGCTGCATCGGCCACGCTGCTGGCCTGGGTTCCAGCAAGCGTGACCTGGTGCGAGACGCAGGCTTCGCTGCAGCGCGCATGGCACCCGCTGTGGTCGCCTTCGAGCGGCTTGCCCGAGCGCCTGCAACGTCCCCCCAGACCGGTCTGATGCCACCGCCGCAAGGCGGCATGTCGTCACGCCCGAAGGGGCTGGCCACGCGCGCCAAGCCGAGCACCCGCAGTCTCGCGGGGGTTGACGGCTTGCAGCGCTGCGCGTGGCGGGCCCGCCGTCAACCCGCCCCATCCGAGGGAGCCTTGTCATGCAACCCTTTGCCTTCCGGTACCGGCTGCTGCGCAGCGCCCTGTGCTGCGCAGCCAGCCTCGCGCTGACCGAGCTCGCCTGGTCGCAAGCCACTGCGATCGCCGCTGCCGCGCCCGCCCAATTGCCGCCGGTTCAGGTCGAAGGAAACTACAACGCCGGCGTCGGCAGCTCCGACGCCGCAAGCCAGGGCAGCGTGACTTCCAAGCTGATCGAAAACCGGCCGACCCTGAGGCCCGCCGAGGTGCTGGAATTCGTGCCCGGCGTGATCGTCACGCAGCACAGCGGCGACGGCAAGGCGAACCAGTATTTCCTGCGCGGCTTCAACCTCGATCACGGCACCGATTTCGCCACGTTTGTGGACGGCATGCCGGTGAACATGCCCACCCATGCGCACGGCCAGGGTTACAGCGACCTGAACTGGCTGATCCCCGAACTCGTGAGCCGCATCGACTACAAAAAGGGCCCGTACTTTGCCGACGAGGGCGACTTCACCTCGGCGGGCGCGGCACGCATCGGCCTGTTCGGCGCTCTGCCCCAGGGCATCGCCTCGCTCACGCTGGGTGAACACCGCTATGCGCGCGGCCTGCTCGCGAAGTCTCTCGCACTGGGCAGCGGCCAGCTGCTCTACGCCGTCGAAGCCGCGCACAACGACGGGCCATGGGACAACCCGGAAAAGTTCCATCGCCTGAACGGAGTTCTGCGTTACAGCCTGGCCGACGGCGACAGCCGCTCATCGCTGACCGCCATGGCCTACTCGGCCAGCTGGAATTCGACCGACCAGATTCCGCAGCGCGCCGTCGACAGCGGCATGGTGAGCCGCTTCGGCGCCATCGACCCGAGCGACGGCGGCAGCACGGCGCGCTACAGCCTGTCGTACCAGCACAAGCGATCGTTCGACGACGGCACGCTCGAGTTCAATGCCTACGCAATCGGCTCGCGCCTGGACCTGTACTCCAACTTCACCTTCAACCTCGACCACCCCAGCCCGCTGAACGCCGACCAGTTCGAGCAGGCCGAGCAGCGCAAAGTGTTCGGCTTGGGTGCGAGCCGCAGCTTCAACGCCAGCCGGGGCAGCGTGGACAGCACGAATACGCTGGGCTTGCAACTGCGGCATGATCGGCTCGACCCGGTGGGCCTGTATTCGGCCCTCGGGCGTGAGCGCGTCGCCACGACGCAGGAAGCGCGCGTGCGCGAAACCAGTGTGGGCGTCTACGGCGAGAACTCGACGCAATGGGCGCCATGGTTTCGCAGCGTCGCCGGCTTGCGCTACGACCGCTACCGCTTCAACCTGGAAAGCTCGATCGCCGCCAACAGCGGCAGCCAGAGCGCCGGCATCACCAGCCCGAAGCTGGCGCTGATCTTCGGGCCGTGGAGCAAGACTGAAGCGTTCGCCAGCTACGGCTATGGTTTCCACAGCAACGACGCGCGCGGCGTGTTTGCAAGCGTGGCGCCCGATGGCGTGACACCGACGCTCGCATCGCCCGCGCTGGTGCGCACCAGGGGCGCCGAGCTCGGGCTGCGCACTGAAGTGCTGCCCGGCTTGCAGAGTTCGCTCGCGCTGTGGCAACTCAAGCTCGACTCCGAAATCGTGTTCGTCGGCGACGCCGGCAGCACCGAGGCGAGCGGTGCGAGCCAGCGCCACGGCATCGAATGGAACAACCACTACATCGCCGCGCCGGGCCTGTTGCTGGACGCCGACATCGCCGTCTCACGCGCCCGTTTCACCGAAGACCAGGGTGACGTTCCGAATACGGGCCGATCCATACCGGGTTCGGTGGACACCGTCGTCTCGCTCGGTGCCACGCTCACCGAGATCGGCCCCTGGTTCGGCCAGTTCCAGCTGCGTTACTTCGGGCCGCGGCCGTTGATCGAAGACAACAGCCAATCCTCGAAGGCGACGACGCTGGCCTACCTGCGCGTGGGCTACAAGATCGATCGCGATCTCAGACTCGCGCTCGACGTATTCAACCTGTTCGACCGCAAGGCGAGCGACATCGACTACTACTACGCCTCGCGCCTCCCCGGCGAGCCGCCCCAAGGCGTGAACGACATCCACTTCCATCCGGTCGAGCCGCGCAGCCTGCGGCTGACGCTGACGGCGAACTTCTGAAAGACAACGGCCGGCCCGTGAACCCGAGCCGAGCCCACGCATCAACGCTCTGGCGTGGGCTCGGCAACGCGGCGCTGGATCAGCGGCGGGCGCTCACCGACATGGAACGCCAGACGCCGCTCGCGCAAACCGACATCGGCCTCGGTCATGCGGTCGAAGCGGCGCAAGTGGTCGGCCCAGGTTTCGTCGATGAAGTGTTCAACGTACAGGTCAGGATCTGCGGTGTCGCGCAACAGCTCCCACGACAGCACACCCTGGCGCAGGCGGCTGCGCCGGCTCTGCTGCATCACGCTGAGGAACGCCGGCGCGTTTTCCGGGGCGATGCGGTACTCGATGGTCACGATCACCGGCCCGGCGTCGGCTGCGATGTCCAGCGCTGTGTCGGGTGATTTGAAGCGGTCGGTCGGAGTCAGGTCTTCCAGCGCCGCGCTGTCCAGCGTGCGGCGTCTTGTGAACACAAGGCAGAGCACCGCGGCGAGCGCGGCGCAGACGATGCTCGTGCGCACGTCGGTGAGGCTGGCGACCTGCCCCCACAGGGCCGCGCCGGCGGCGGCGCTGCCCAGCATCGCCATCTGGTAAATCGACATGCCGCGCGCGCGCACCCAATCGGGCAGCGCCAGTTGTGCCGAGAGCGTGATCGTGTTCGCCGCCGAAATCCAGGCCGCGCCGAGCACCATCATCGCCGGTACCGCGACATACACGTTCGGCGCCAGGCTCACCACGATCATCGAGCCGGCGTGCAGTAGCGTGCACAGGGCCACCAGCCGATCGCGCGAGACCCCCTCGCGCAGGCGCGGCAGCGCGATCGCCGCGGCGATCGCACCCACCCCCATGCACGCCAGCAGCAGCGTGAACGTGCCCGCGCTGCCGCCGTTGTTGCCGCCCAGGCCTTTGGCCAACAGCGGCAACAAGGCGGGCAAGGCCGCACCCTGCAGGAAGAACAAGGAGATGCGCAGCAGCGCCGTGTGCATTTGGCGCGACTGGCGCACATGCTGCACGCCGACGCGGATCGCGCCCAGGAAGCGCTCCCCGGGCAGCGCGCTGACCTTGGGCGCACGCCGCCAGCGCGCGAGCACGAGCGCCGCCATCAGCGACAGCAGCGCATTGAGCAGGAACACGTAGGCACTGCCGGCCGCGGCAATCAGCGCGCCGGCGACCGCGGGCCCGGCGATGCGCGAGGCGTTCATCGCGATCGCGTTCAGCGCCAGCGCCGACGACAGCTGGCGCCGCTCCACGAGTTCGGGCACCAGCGCCGCATACACCGGCCAGCGCAACGCCAGACCGATGCCGTTGGCAAACGTCAGCAGCAGCAGCAGGCCTGGCGTGATCGCGTCGGAAAAGGCAACCATGCAGGTGATCAGGCCGACCACAGCGACCCAGACCTGGGTGAAGAGCAGCAAGCGCCGCCGATCGACGATGTCGGCCAATGCGCCACTCGGCAGACCGAGCAGGAACACCGGCAGCGAAGACGCCGTCTGCACCAGTGCCACCATCACCGGCGAGGTGGTCAGCGTCGTCATCAACCACGCCGCCGCGACGTCGTTCATCCACAGACAAACGTTGGCCGCGACCCACACGCACCACAGCATGCGAAACACCGGGTTGCGCAGCAGTGCCGTCGAGGATGCGGCGGCGTCTGGCTTCGGGCTGGTCGCGGGCGGGGACATGCGGCGCACATCATCGCAGGTGGCAACCGATGGGCTTCGGATTGGTCTGCCGCAAGCGGCATCGCGCGCGATCGGATCAGCTTCGCGAGTGCGCCGGGCTGCGGCTGAAGGCTCCTCTCCTGCGGTGTCCGCCGTCCGGGTCTTGGCCTTGACAATTGCCAGGGTCGCGGCCGCGCCTTCACGTGAAAAAGTGCCGTGAATGTATCAACTTGTGTATTGGCAAGGCCTCAAGTCTGATCCCAGCCGCGCAGACTGCGCCCTCTCCCATTGCCAGTGACAAGGCCAACAACCAGGCGCTCCAACGGCGCAAATGAGGGGCGAGAGATGGGCAACATGAGCGCAGTGCGGTCGGATGCCAGGGTCGCCTCGTACCGTTTGCCGGCGGCTTCGTACACGAGTTTTCTCGGGGCCTTGTCGCGCAAGACCTACGCGATGGTGCTCGCCGGTGGGCGTGGCACACGCCTCATGAATCTCACCCACTGGCGCGCCAAGCCGGCGCTGCCGTTTGCCGGCACGCTGCGCATCATCGACTTCCCGTTGAGCAATTGCATCAACTCGGGCATCCGGCGCGTCAGCGTGCTCACGCAGTACAAGGCGCAGAGCCTGATCGCGCACATCGAGCGCGGCTGGGGCTTCCTCGAATCGTCACTGAATGAGTTCATCGACGTCGTGCCGGCGCAGCAACGCATCGGCGACGACTGGTACCGCGGCACGGCCGACGCCGTGTACCAGAACCTGGACATCCTGCGCGAAGCCGACCCCGAATATGTGCTGGTGCTGGCCGGCGACCATGTCTACAAGATGGACTACGGCGTGATGCTGGCCGAACACATCGAGAGCTGCGCCGACATCACGATCGCCTGCATCGAAGTGCCGATCGAACTCGCCAGCGCCTACGGCGTGATGGATGTCGACGCGATGGATCGCGTCATTGCGTTCCACGAAAAGCCGTCACGGCCCAAGAGCATCGCCGGCCAACCGCAGCGTGCGCTGGCGAGCATGGGGATCTACATCTTCAAGGCAAGTTTTCTCTACGACGTGCTCGGGCGCGACGCCGCCGATGCGAACTCGAGCCACGACTTCGGCCACGACGTGATCCCGCAGATGCTGCAGCAGGCCCGCGTGCATGCGCACCGCTACACACGCTCCTGCGTCAACATGGTTGGCGCAACGCCCTACTGGCGTGACGTGGGCACGGTTGACGCGTATTGGGAAGCGCACATGGACCTGGTCGAGGTCCAGCCGCAGCTCAATCTCTACGACGACGACTGGCCGGTGCTGAGCCTGCAGCGCCAGCTCGCGCCGGCGAAGTTCGTGTTCGACGACTCAGGCCGGCGCGGCATGGCCACCGATTCGGTGGTGTGCAGCGGCTGCATCGTCAGCGGCGCGACGGTGCGCCGGTCCCTGCTCGGCTTCAAAGTGCGCGTCGAAGAAGACAGCCTGATCGAAGAATCGGTGATCCTGCCCAACGTGCGCATCGGCCGCGGCGTGACGCTGCGGCGCTGCGTCGTCGACAAGAATTGCCGCTTGCCCGACGGCTTTTCCGCCGGCATGAACGCGGCTCACGACGCGACGCGTTTTCATGTCACGCAGCACGGCATCACACTGATCACGCCCGACATGCTGGGCCAGGACTGCCATTCGCGCAGCGACGCGGCGGCCTTGCAGTAAGACTTGGCGGCAGCGCGGCTGCGCGCGGCGCAGGCCGCGGACCGCGCGCCGGGCTCAGGAACTGCTGCGCGGCCGGTGCAGAAACGCCACCAGCAGGCCCAGCAGCACGAGCAGGCAGCCGTCGAACACGATTTGCTTGATGACGAGCGATCCGGGTAACGGCTGCACCGCGTAGTAGATCATGTAGCCCGGCACCACGGTCAGTAACGCCACCGTGACGCCATAGCGCAGGCCTTGGCCGAGCCAGGGCTTGGCCTCGATACCGCGGGCATAGATGGCCACCAACGCACCGGCCATCAGCACATGGGCGAGCAACATGACCGGCAGGTACGACTGTGAATCGACTTCGCCGCGGTACAGGTTCGACAGCCTGGCATAGTCGGCGCCCAACAGCAGGCCATGCACGACGAAGCTGCCGAACATCCACGCGACGAAAGTGATGACCCAGGCGACGATGAACTTCTTGCTCATTTGACGGCTCCGCGTGGTTTGACTTGAGTCAACCCTGCACCGAGTCTAGACATGGGTCGCATGGAAAGACATCAGGGTTGCCCCGGAGTTCGCCCCTGAGCCACTCGCAAGCGCTTGCTGTTCAAGGTGCTTCCACGGCGCCAACCCCAAGCTCGAATCGGGGGCTCAGTTCAAATGCTTGCCGAAGAAGCTGAAGGTTCGATCCCAGGCAATCTGCGCCCAGGCCGAGTCGTACTGGGTGATCGGCAGGCGCCGCGGGCCCAGCGCCGTCTCATTCGCAAAGCCATGCTGCGCCAGGTAGCGGTGGCCGACGTAAGCCACACCCGCGGCGCGCAGCTTGGCTTCGAGCGCATCGACGCTTGCGATCGGAAATGCGCCGTCCTGGGTTGCCCAGTGGGCGAGCATCGGCGCCTTGATCTTCGAAGCGTCGACATAGTCCAGCGGCGGCAAGCCGTACCAGACCACGCCCGCGGCCGCCTCGGGCACCATCACCAGCGACAGCACCGTCAGCGCACCTCCCATGCAATAGCCGGTGACACCGACCCGGGCGGCGCGCGCCATGAGGTACTGAGCCGCACCGCGAACGTCTTGCGACGCGGCGTCGCCGAAGTCCAAGCCCGACATCAGGTGGTGCGCTTCTTCCGCTTCGAGCGTCGACTTGCCGCGGTACAGATCCGGCACCAGCGCGCTGTAGCCGGCCGCGGCAAAGCGCTCGGCGACACCGCGGATCTGGTCGTTCAGCCCCCACCATTCCTGAATCACGACCACCCCCGGCGCGCCCGTGGCTTGCGCCGGCTCGGCAAGATAGCCCTGAACGTTCTGCCCGTCGGGGCGCCTGAAGCTGACTGTCGATCCCATCTCAACTCTCCTTGCGGGTGATTGAACCGGTCCCTCAAGGAAATGTGGCTTCGCCACTTTCCTTGATCCCCGCGTGGGACTGAGCCCGCACCGAGTGAGCGCCTGCGCGCTCACGAGTGGCTGGCGAAGGCCATCGGGCCTGCAAGCCCGATGGCGGTCGCCGCGAGGCGGCGGCCTTGGGGTGCCCAGTAGAGGCCAGTGCCGGCGCGGCGTCAAGCGGGATGCCCCCAATGCCCTACAGTGCTGCATCAACCCGCTGTGCCCGCCCCTGTGGGCGCAACCCGCATGAAGACCTATCGAATCGCGACCATCCCCGGCGACGGCATCGGCAAGGAAGTGATTCCCGCCGGCCGCCAGGTGCTGGAGCAACTCGCCGCGGCGGATCCAGGCTTTCGCTTCGAGTTCGAGAACTTCGACTGGGGTGGCGATCACTATCGCGCCCACGGCGTGATGATGCCCGAAGCCGGCCTGGACGCACTGCGCGACAAGGACGCGATCCTGTTCGGCTCGGCCGGCGACCCGCAGATTCCCGACCACATCACGCTGTGGGGCCTGCGCCTGAAGATCTGCCAGGGTTTCGATCAATACGCCAACGTGCGGCCCACGCGCATCCTGCCCGGCATCGACGCGCCGCTGAAACGCTGCCGGCGCGAGGACCTCGATTGGGTGATCGTTCGCGAAAACACCGAAGGCGAATACGCCGGCGCCGGCGGGCGCGTGCACCAGGGCCAGCCGATCGAAGCCGCGACCGACGTGACGCTGATGACGCGCGCCGGCGTGCAACGCATTCTTCGCTTTGCGTTCAACCTGGCGCGTTCACGCCCGCGCAGGTTGTTGACGGTGGTCACCAAATCGAACGCGCAGCGCCACGCGATGGTGATGTGGGATCAGATCGCGCGCGAAGTCGCGTCCGAGTTTCCCGACGTGAGCTGGGACAAGGAACTGGTGGACGCGATGACGGCACGCATGGTGAACCGCCCGGCATCGATCGACACCGTCGTCGCGACAAATCTGCACGCCGACATCTTGAGCGACCTGGCTGCTGCGTTGGCCGGCAGCCTGGGGCTGGCGGCCACCGCCAACCTCGATCCCGAACGGCGCTACCCCTCGATGTTCGAACCGATTCACGGCTCGGCCTTCGACATCATGGGCAAAGGTCTGGCGAATCCGCTTGGAACGTTCTGGTCGCTCGTCATGATGCTCGAGCACTTGGGTGAAGCAGTCGCCGCGCGGCAGGTCATGGCGGCGATCGAAGCCGTGACCGCCGATCCACGACTCCACACCCGCGATCTGGGCGGCACGGCGACGACGCTTCAGGTCACGGCGGCGCTGTGCGCGTGGCTGCGGGCGAACCCGCTGCTTCGCGCCGCGGCTTGAGCCCGACAATCGCAAGCACTCGCAGGACAAACCCGATGCAGCCGAACCTCATCACCACGCTCGTCCTGGCCGTTGCCGCGCTGGCGGCAGCGCCGGCCCAGGCCCAGCCCTGCCCGGACAAGAGCCTGATGTACTGGCAGGCCTTCCCGCCGGGCGGCGAGTCGGACCTGTCGGCGCGGCACCAGCAAATCGTGCTGAAGAAAAAATGCCCGGCGATCGACACCGTCATCCAGTACAAGGCCGGCGCCGGCGGCGCGCTGTTGTGGAGCACGCTGAACACGCTGCCCGGTGACGGCGTGAACATCGCCGGCGTGAACCTGCCGCACATGGTGCTGCAACCGATGGAAGGTCAGGTTCAATACAAGACGGAAGACGTGACGCCTGTGTTCTGGTTCCACTACACGCCCGACGCGCTGGTGGTGCCCGACGCCAGCCCCTTGAAGACCTTTGCCGACTTCGTGAAGGCGGCAAGGGCGCAGCCGGAGAGGCTCAACCTCGGCGGCTCGGGCTTGAATTCAGCGAACCACGCCGCGCACCAGCGTTTGAACCAGGCCTTCGGCGTGAAGACCACTTACGTGCCGTTCAAAGGGACGGGTGACATGACGATGGCGGTGCTCGGCGGCCATGTCGACGGCAGCATGACGTACACCGCGTTCGCGATCAACAACAAGGGCAAGGTGCGCGCGCTCGCGGTGGCGATGGATGCGCGCCACGCGCTGCTGCCCGACGTGCCCACGTTCAAGGAACTCGGCGTCGACTGGGTCGACGGCGCGTACCGCGGCATCGGCGTGCCGAAGTCGACGCCGCCCGAAGCGCGCAAGCGCCTGTCGGACCTCTGGGCCGCGCTCAACGCCGAGCCCGAGATGAAGGAACTCGCCGCGAAGAGTGGCTTCGAGCTCGTCAACGTCGGCGTGCCGCAAATGGACGCGTTCATGAAGGAGCGCATCAAGGTCTACACCGACGTCGGCCGGCAGATGGGCTTGGGGAAATAGTTCGCGCTCGGCGTTTGGGGCCGGCCGACTTCGGCCAACAGCGGCCGCCAGCAAGTTCCGGCATTTTTCGGCATCTCGCGCTACCACGCAGCCTTGCGTGAGCAAGCTTGAATCTATCCTCACGCTTGCTCACACTCTGTAGCGTCCGGTGCGCCGATCATGGCCACCCATGTCGCTCAGGTACGTTGAATGGGCGCAACCGCTACTGCCCAAGAGGTGCCTATGTCATGGATGGTTTTCCCCGGTAATCCCGCGCTGTCGGCGCTCGTGCTGGCTCCGATCGTGATCGCCATGCTGTACTTCGCGCGCGATCACATGCATGGCTTGTTGTCGAGCTTGACCCGCCTGCCGTCGGGCAGCCTGCGGATGGGCGCCAAGTGGCTGTCGAGCGCGGCCGACACCATGCGCGAGCGCAACAAGATTGTCTTGATTTCCCAGGCGCGCAACGCTGTCGAGATTGAAATCGAGCGCGAGCTCGAGCGCGTTTCGGTGACGGTGCAGCGCGACCTGGCTGGCTACCCCGTCTTGCAGCGCCGGCTGCTGGATGAACTCACCCGCGTCGAAGACGACTACAAGAAGTGCGGCGTGGTTCCGCCGCCGCCGGCCGACTGGATGGCAGCCACCGAGACCATCGCCGAAGTCACCAAGTCGGGCGGCCCGTTGGCGCAGAAGATCCTCGAAGACATTTCCACGGCGGTGGGTCCGATCTACGAGAAGGTCGTCAGCGAGTTCCGGAGCCAATACGAAGATCGGCACAAGATCCTGTCCGGGTGCGTGTCGTATTGGCGCTCACTCGGGGAGACTCTTCCGAAATTGGAGAACAAGGTCTCCAACATCCAGGACAGTGCGCTGCGCCTCGACGGGCTGATGGAAAAATACGAGCAGATCCGCAAGTCGACCGAGAAGATCGAGCACTCGCTCACCGCCTCGGCGTCGAGCCAGTTCGTGATTGCCTCCTTGGTCGTCTTGATCGCCCTGGGCGGCGCGTTGGTCAACTTCTTTCTCATTCAGCGCCCGATGGCGGCGATGGTCGGCTCCGGCGAATACATCATCGGCAATCTCGAGGCCTCGCACGTCGGCGCGCTCGTCATCATCCTGATCGAGTCGGCGATGGGGCTGTTCCTGCTCGAAACGCTGCGCATCACGCACTTGTTTCCCGGCATCAACACCATGCCCGACAATATGCGCCAGAAGCTGGCCTGGGTCTTCTTCACGATCCTGCTGATCCTGGCCGGGATCGAGGTTGGGCTGGCGGTGATGCGCGATCAGATCATCCTCGCTGATCTCGCGTTCAAGCGCGATCTCGGATCCGCGCACGGGAAGGTGGTCGCCACGGCCGCCGCCGAGCTGGGCTGGATGCAGAAGGTGCCGGTCGCCGGGCAGATGATTCTGGGCTTCATCTTGCCGTTCGCACTCGCCTTCGTCGGGTTGCCGTTCGAATACTTCATCCACTCGGGGCGCACCGTGCTCGGGGCCTTGCTCGTGTTCCTGCTGCGCGCGCTGAGTTTCGTGATGCGCATCACCTCCAACCTTCTGCGGCAGACCGGCAAGGTGCTGTCAATGGTGTTCGACGTCCTCATCTTCCTGCCTCTTGGCGTCGAGCGGCTGATCAAGGCACGCGGTGCCGGTGCATCGGGCACGCCGGCGGCGCGCACCCCGGTGCGCGCGCCATGAGCACGCCAACGCCAACCCCTTGCGTCGACCGCCCGCAGGGCCGGCAAGCGGACCGTTCGTGGCCATGGGCTCGGCCCAAACTTGGCGCGGCCGGGCGTTCCTTTGCGGGCCGCACGCCGGGCCATTTGCTGGCGGGACTCGCGATTGCCCTGTTCGCCTCGGGCTGCGGCAGCGAAGGCGGCAGCGGCCACCGCGCCGTCTACATGCTGCTCGACACCTCGGGCACCTATGCCAAGGAAGTCGACAAGGCGCAAGTGATCGTGAACTGGCTGATCGGCACGCTCAACCCGGGTGACACCTTCGCGCTGGCGCGCATCAGCAGCCGGTCCTTCAACGAGAAGGACATCATGGCGAGAGCGACATTCACCAAAGACCCGATGGAAGTGAACCGTCAGAAGAAGATGCTGCGCGACGAGCTCTCTCATCTGCGCGCACTGACCAAGAACAGCAGCGCCTACACCGACATTACCGGCGGCCTGCTGCAGGCGACTGAGTTCCTGGCCGAAACCGGCGCGGGCCGCAAGACGATCCTGATCTTTTCCGACATGGAGGAAGAGCTCGACAAGCAGGTCAAGCGCGATGCACCACTCAACCTGAAAGGAATTCGTGTCGTCGGGCTCAACGTCATCAAACTCGCCACCGACAACGCCGACCCATCGCGCTACGTGAACCGCATGAATGCTTGGGAAAAGCGCTTCATTGCCGGCGGCGCAACGAGTTGGAAGGTCGTCAACGACCTCGATCACCTGGAACGCATTTTCCGAGACTGAGCCGCCGAAGCGAGGCGCCTGTGCAACTGCGCAGCGCAGGCGGCTCTGCTCAGGCCCACGCTGCCACACTCGCAGCGGCTGCGCGCAGGCCTGAGCCGCCGAAGCGAGGCGCCTGTGCAACTGCGCAGCGCAGGCGGCTCTGCTCAGGCCCACGCTGCCACACTCGCAGCGGCTGCGCGCCGGCCTGAGCCGCCGAAGCGTTGCGCCTGTGCAGGGTGCGCAGGCGGATGACACGCATCATCGCGAAGTCGCATGGATCGAAAGTCGCGGTTCCGGCGCTGGCCGGCAATGGAAACGGGCGGCTCGGGCATGATTGCCGCTGTTGCAGACCCATTCGAACCGCGAGGCGCCATGAACCACAGCCCCGAGACTCAATGCGCGCAAGGCGCACGCCGCCTGCACGCCGACCCCCAGGCCGATTCGGCGATCGTGCCGCCGATCGTCTACAGCGCCACATTCGGCGCGGCCGACGCGCAGGACTTTGCGCAGATGGCGAGCCAGCCGCGCCACAGCCGCTACTACACGCGCTACGGCAACCCGCTGCACGAACAGGTTGCGGCGCAGTTGGTGGCGCTCGAAGGCGTTGCCGACGGCTCGCACGACGCTCTCGTCACCGCGTCGGGAATGGGCGCGATCAGCCTGGTGCTGCTGGGCTTGCTGAAGGCGGGCGATCATGTGATCGCCCAGGGCAATCACTACATGGGCAGTGCGAAGCATTTTTCGGAACTGCTGCCGCGCTTCGGCGTGCGCTGCAGCCTTGTCGACCAGACCGACCTGCGCGCGTGGGAGCGCGCTTTCGAGCCCGAGACGCGGCTCGTGATGACGGAAACCCCCGTGAACCCGACCTGCGCCCTCACCGACCTCGGCGCGGTGGCGGCGCGCGCACGCGCGCATGGCGCACTGAGCGTGTGCGACAACACCTTCGCCTGCCCGATCAACCAGCAGCCGCTTGCGCACGGCATCGATATCGTGGTGCACAGCGCGACCAAGTATCTCGGCGGCCACCACGACCTCACCGCAGGTGCCGTGATCGCGCCCAAAGACCTGATCGACGAGTTGTGGAAAACCCAGATTTGCCTCGGCGCGACGCTGAGCCCGATGGACGCCTGGCTGCTGCTGCGCGGCATGCGCACGCTGGCACTGCGCGTGCGCCAGCACAACGCGAGTGCGCTCACGCTCGCCAGCTGGCTGGAACAGCAGCCGCAGGTCGAACGCGTGTTCTATCCAGGCCTGGTATCGCACCCGCAGCACACCTTGGCGAAGGCACAGATGAAGGGTTTCGGCGGCGTCATGAACATCGCCATCAAAGGCGGCTATGCCGCCGCAAGCCGTTTCGTGCATGCGCTGCAGCTGCCACGGCAGGCGGTCAGCCTGGGCGGCGTGGAAAGCCTGGTCGTGCATGCCGCGGCAATGTGGCGGGGCACGATGAACGACGCGCAGATGCAAGTCTGCGGCATCGCGCCGAACGGCGTGCGCTTGTCGGTGGGCATCGAAGGCGTGCAGGACCTGCAGGCGGACTTGGCGCAAGCACTCGCCGCAGCCTGAACGTCGCGTGCGCGCTGCGGGGGCCTTCAACCGCGCGCCAAGGGAAAACGTGGAAGGTGCCGAATCGATTGCGACGCTGAAGGCAAAGCTGTGGCGTGCTCCGCACCCGACGCCGGCGAGGACGGCCTGACCGGCCCCACCGCAGCTCGTCAACGCCAGGAGCCTGGGCGGCAGAAAGCGGCCCCAGCTCCTAGCCAGCCGCGGCCGCAACCCGGCTCGGCGCAGGCTCGCTTGGCAGCC
>Ga0315280_10004688_pt1 | contig 19980 bp, 16 predicted proteins | sample YL17G06_40_MG_FD_203697 | JGI IMG/M metagenome (GOLD analysis project Ga0315280, IMG submission 203697) | Sediment microbial communities from Yellowstone Lake, YNP, Wyoming, USA - YL17G06_40 | ecosystem: Environmental > Aquatic > Freshwater > Lake > Sediment | place: USA: Wyoming | collected... | reverse complement strand
CTGGGGTAGACAGGCGGTTTGGGGTATGGAGCAAATTCTGTTTGTTGTATCGCAGTTGGCTATGGGAGGGCGGGGTAGCCGATTAAATCAAGTAGAGGGGCGTAATGTTCTGAAGAAAATCAAAGTTTAGGGCAAAGGGGATAAGGGACGGGAGGTAATCGTTTGCCGGGCCACGGAATGATGAAGAAAAGCCCTCGCCCCTTAGCCCCGATCAGTCTTCCCAAGCGGAAGATAACGCCCCGCTCATATTCCCTTAGGATCTTGATGGCTGCGGTGGCAATAATAAAGAGAAAGATGATCAAAAAAAGATTGCTGGCGAGATCCCGGCTATAAGATTGTCTCCTTTGAGAAAAACTCAGCGACGATCCTTCCTCTCCCGATAGACTTACTCCCAGCCTTCTTGCAAAAGAAGGAGAAGGGATAACCTGAGCCAAATTTTTAAGAATCTCTTCGGGGAGGTTATCTCGGCTTCTAAAGCATTCACCTTACTCTCTGCCTCACTAAGGGCATCCAAACTCTTCCCAGGGGAAGGCTACCCCCGATATTGCATTAGATGGGATGCCACCCTTTAAATATTTTTGTAAGAAACAAGGGCGCAATGATGAAACTCTTATTGGTTTCACCTTCTCATAAGTTTCGTAAAAAAGTGCTAAAAGCTATTAAAATCCCTCAATTAAGTCTTCACATTCTGGCCTCACTGACGCCAAATGATGTTGATATTACTGTTGTAGATGAAGAAATCAGAGAGATAGATTTTTCTTTGGATTTCGACCTGGTTGGGATTTCTTGCATGACTGCAACGGCAAATAGAAGCTATCAATTATCCGATATGTTTAGACAAAGGGGTTCCAAGGTCGTTCTCGGTGGAATTCATCCTACTATCTTACCACAAGAAGCCATACAGCACGCCGATGCAGTTGTCATCGGAGAGGCAGAAGGCTGTTGGGCAGATGTCATCAACGATTTTAGAAAGGGAAGGCTCCAGAAATTCTACCGTGCACCAGTCCCTGATCTTTCAAAGTATCCATTCCCAAGGCGAGATTTTTATATTGACAAGGCAATATTTAACTGTGTAGGGCTATTGACGACCAGAGGATGTCCGTACGCCTGTGAATTTTGTTCGGTGACGGATTTCTATGGCAGGAAAATTAGGCATAGACCGGTTTCCATGGTTGTTGAGGATATCAAACAATCTGGCTCAAAGACGTTCTTGATCTTAGATGATAACGTCGCCGGACACCCGGAATATTCCAAAAAATTATTTGAAGGTTTGATCCCCCTGGACATCAGATGGATAGGACAAAGTTCCATATCCTTGGCGAAAGACAAAGAGATGTTGAAATTATGTCGTCTCTCCGGCTGTGCGGCCTTATTCTTTGGGCTTGAGTCTGTATCGCCTTCAAGCCTGAGGGGAATGAAAAAAACGCTTAAATCTATAGAAGAAACTGAGGAGGCTATTAAGATTATCCAGGACAATGGTATCGCCTTTCACCCCTCCATTATTTTGGGATTTGATACGGATACCAAAGCCATTTTTGATGATACCCTGGAATTTTTGGCGAGGACTAAACTTCCGACGATGGCTTTACATATTCTGACGCCCTATCCCGGAACACAAATATACCAGCGTTTCAAGGATCAGGGACGAATCATATCTCACGATTGGAGCCATTACGACCACCGTACCGTCGTATTTCAACCCAAGAACATGACTCCCCGGGAGCTCGCAGAAGGACACTATCATGTCCAAAGCGAGTTTTATTCTTTCTCTTCGATCGTTCGGCATATTCCATTTCTTTTAAGAGTTTCTCCTATAAACCTCAGGCGGACCGTGCTTTTCCTGTTACTTAATATCAATGGTAAAAGCGCGGCGAAATACATCGATACATCTCTTGATTGGGCTGATAACAACGAAAAGTGGGATTCCCAGAAGATTCGGCCCGATGATAAAATCTTAAAAAGGAGCACCGTCTTCTCTTTAGATAAAGCCCATCACCCGTTTTAGGCTTTAAAAGATGGTAGCCATATAAAAACTATGAATCCTATCTAATGAGGAGAACAAAATACTATAGACGACTTGAAAGATTTCTTCCTTTTAGAAGGTCAATGGGCCATAGTAATAACAAAGTAAGTTGTGGAGCGTTTTTTAGGAACCGACGGATCAACCGCAAAGGGACTTCACTCTTTGCGGTTTTTTGTAAGATCCGGAAGGGTATGGCAACTTAAAAATCAGATTTTGCGGGGAGGTTGTAATGGCCAAAGGTCGAGTCAAGTGGTTCAGCGATCAAAAGGGCTTTGGGTTTATTGAAGTGGAAGGAAAGAAGGATGTATTCGTCCATCACTCTTCCATTCAAGGGGAGGGGGTTAAATCCCTAAGAGAGGGAGATGAGGTTGAATTCGAAATCTCGCAGGGCCCAAAAGGCCCTCAGGCCACCAATGTACGGGTGATTAGTTAAAGAGAAGAGGGGTCGGCTTTTATCGACTTCGGTGAGCTCAGTAGAGCCGTGGTTGAATGCTTCGAGTTATATCCTCTTCATAAAAATTTTCTGATATATTCAATGGCGTTTCGGAAGAGAGCTAAGCCCATCCCTTCTTCTGGAACTTTTTCTCGGGTCCAGCGGGGGTGATTAACGAAAGAAAGATAGGCTTCGGGGTGGGGCATCAGGCCAAAGAGGCGCCCGGTCTCATTGCAGATCCCGGCGATGGCGGCTGCTGAGCCATTGGGGTTCAGGGGATATTCCATGGTGGAATCCTGGCAGGTCGGTTCGGAATATTGCAGGGTCACCAGCTTCCGCTCCTTGAGTTTTTTGAGAACCCCCTCATCCTTGGGGATGAACTTTCCTTCCCCGTGCCGGACTGGCAGATATAAGCTACTCAATCCTTTGATGAAGATGCATGGGCTTTCAGGGTTGACTTTCAAGTAAACCCAACGGTCTTCGAACCTTCCCGAGTCATTGAAGGTCAGGGTTACTTCCTGCTTCCCATAATTCCCATCGAAGCCCGGAAGCAACCCGGCTTTGACCATCAGCTGAAACCCGTTGCACACGCCGAAGATGAGTTTTCGCTCTGCGATGAAGCGCAGGATCACATCTTCCAGCCGTTCTCCCGTGCTGGCGATCTTCGCATGCTTGAGGCGATGAGCCCCGGCCTTGGCCGCCCCTAAATCATCCCCATCCAGGAATCCTCCGGGGAGGTTCAGGAACTGATAATCATCCAGGCGCACGGTTCCCGAGAGGATGTCATAAAGATAGACGATCTCCACGATGTCCGAGCCGGCCAAACGGCAGGCGTGAGCCATCTCCTGCTCGCAGTTGATCCCATTGCCGGCGATGACGATGGATTTTACTTTCTTCATTTTCTTCCCTTCCGCAAAGGGACAAAGGGATTTTTTGTAACCATTCACCGCAGAGCATCCCGCGAAACGCGGGAAGAAGGCAGAGAAAAATTACTCCTGCAAATTAGACAGCCAATCTGGGCAACCCCAGACTGATTTCCCCCTGAACAGATATGGCCCTCTCAATCAATTTTTCTGTTATTTCATTCAGATTCTTTCCCATCTCGGCGTCCTCTGTGCTCTCCGCGGTGAACGGAAGGGATTTTTTCCGAAAGGGGGGTGCCGGGTTTCTTTAAGGTCGAAGAGATTGTCTCGAATGACGACCTGGGCCGACGGCTGATGGGCCGGATTTGCCTCAAAGGAGCGCCCGTTCATCCCGGATGTCGAAGAGGTGCATGTTTTCCATCGAGGGTTTGAGGGACAGGTTCATATTGGGTTTGGCCTTGGTGGTCGGGTCCGCCCGGGCGATGAGCGCGTCCTCTCCAGCCTTCACGTCCAGGAAGACTTCATTTCCCAAGGGTTCCATCACCTCCACCAAGACTTCGATCGTCTCCCCAGGGATGGCGGTGGGTGTTTCCGGCAGGTCCTCCGGACGGATGCCGAAGATCACGCGCTTCTGGCGACAGCCCTGGAGTTTTCCGGCCTTCTCCTCGGGAATTTTCAACTTGAACCCCGAAGCTTGCAGGAAGAGCCCTGCGGGTTCCGAGACTAGGTCGGCCTCCACAAAGTTCATGGCCGGGCTGCCGATGAAGCCGGCAACGAATCTGTTCTGCGGATGGAAATAGAGCTCTAAGGGAGCGCCCACCTGCTGTTTCAACCCATCCTTCATGACCACGATGCGGTCGCCCATGGTCATGGCTTCCACCTGGTCGTGGGTGACATAGATGATCGTGGTCTGCAAGCGGTCGTGCAGTTTTTTGAGCTCGACGCGCATCTGCACCCGGAGCTTGGCATCCAAGTTGGAGAGAGGTTCGTCGAAGAGGAAGACTTTGGGCTTCCGCACGATGGCCCGGCCCACGGCCACCCGCTGCCGCTGTCCGCCGGAAAGGGCTTTGGGCTTGCGTTCCAGGAGTTCGCCGATGTTCAGGATCTCGGCCGCCTCTTTGACCCGCCGGTTTATCTCTTCCTTGGGGAACTTGCGCAGGGTCAGGCCAAAGGCCATGTTCCCAAAAACTGTCATGTGCGGGTAGAGGGCGTAGTTCTGGAAAACCATGGCGATGTCCCGGTCTTTGGGGGGGAGATGATTGACCAGCCTTTCATCGATATAGATGTCCCCGGCGGTGATCTCCTCCAGGCCGGCAACCATGCGCAGGGTGGTGGTCTTGCCGCAGCCGCTGGGGCCGACCAGGACGACGAACTCCCTGTCTTCGATCTTCAGGTCGAAATTCTTGACTGCGATGACCTCATTGAAATGCTTGCTCAGATTCTCCATTACAACCTTGGCCATGGTTTTCACTCCTTTAGCGCACCGGTTAGCCCGGCGACATAATGTTCGACAAAGAAAGAATAGACTAAGGCCACCGGTAGAGAGGCCAGGAGTGCCCCGGTCATCAGCGGCCCCCAATGATAGACATCTCCGCGAACGAGTTCGGTGACCAAGCCAATGGGGACAGTTTTGCTTTCTGTGGTGGAAATGAAAGCCAGGGCGTACAAGAACTCGTTCCAGGAGAGAGTGAAGGCAAAGATTCCCGCGGAGAAGATCCCCGGAAGGGAGAGGGGAATGATGATGCGCCAGAATACCCGCAGACGACTGGCTCCATCGATCATGGCGCACTCCTCCATCTCCTTGGGGATGGATTTGAAGTATCCCATCAACAGCCAGGTGCAAAAAGGGATGAGAAAAGTGGGATAGGTTAAGACCAAAGACCACAGCGAGTCCCATAATTTGAAGTTGAAGATAATCGTGGCCAAAGGAATGAAGAGAATCGTCGGCGGGATCAGGTACCCGAAAAAGATGGCCAACCCTGTAGGACCAGAGGTCTTAAATTTAAGTCGCTGAATGGCGTAAGCTGCGAGCAGACTGGCTCCCAGGGAAAGCGCTGTGGAGAGGATGGCCACGAAGAAGGTATTGTACATCCATCGCAGGAAGATGGTGTCGAAGAGCAGGACTTTAACGTTCTCCAGCGTGGGCTTATGAACATAGAACGGGTTCAGTTTTAGGTTATACAACTCTTTCATCGGCTTCAGGCTTGTGTTGACCATCCAATAGAAAGGGAACAGAAGAAAGATGATGAAAACGGCCAGGGGAAGGTAAAACCTGATAAATTTTCCCCAGAACGATTCTTGCATCCTCAGTCCTCCCTCCTCAGGTATTTGAAGCTGATGAGAACACAGAGAACCAGAATCGGCAGGATGAAATTAGAGATGGCCGCTCCCTCCCCGAAGTGCCCGCCGGGGATAGCTCTCTGGAAGGAAAGCGTTCCGAAGAGGTGGGTGGCGTTGGCCGGTCCTCCTTTGGTGATGACCCAGACCAGCTGGAAATCCCCAAAAGTCCAGATGGTGGAGAAAGTGGTTACGACCGCCAGGAGAGGTACGACCATGGGGAGGGTGATGCGTCTGAATTTGGACCAGGACCCCGCCCCATCGATGGCCGCCGCCTCGTAGAGGGTGGGGTTGATGGTCTGCAAGCCGGCCAGGAGACCGATGGTAAAGAAGGGGATTCCCCTCCAGACATTGGCAACGATCAAGGATAGCCGGGCGTTGTTGGGATCCCCGAGGAAGTCAATTCTATGGTTGATGAGGCCCATTTTGATTAAAGACCAACTGATGGCGCTGAAGGTAGAGTCATAGAGCCACCAGAAGACAATGGCGGAAAGTGCCGTGGGAATGATCCAGGGTAGAAGAATGATAGCCCGGGTAAGTCCTTTGCCTTTGAAATCGCGGTTGAGAATAATGGCCAGGGCAAAGCCCAGGATGGCCTTGAGGATGACCGCCACGATGGTATAGAAAAAAGTGTTGTAGGTAACCAGCCAGAAAGTGGAATCTTTCAGAAGGCTAACATAGTTTTCAAAGCCGATAAATTCTCCCTTCCGACCGACAAGGGTATCGGTGAAACCCAGCCAGAGACCCAGGACAAAGGGGTAAGCCAAAAAAATGAGGAGGATGGCTTCAGCCGGAATGACTAAGAGGAAGCCAAGGAAGTTGCGACTCTCCATCAGTCTGGAGAACGTCAACTGCGGCTGAGGCCATCCTCCCTTTTCCGAAGTTGCTTGGACGGAACTTAATTCTTTCAAGCCTTCTTTTCCTTTGGAGCTGCCTTGGGGGTTGCTTTCTTATAGTACCTGGCCAGCCGCTTCTCGGCGATCAGAGCCGCCTCTTTGGGGGTCTTTCCCCCCACGCAGACATCGCCCATCAGATCCACCACAACATACTCGGCCATGGCCGCGGCCGAGGCCGGTCCCTCCGGGCCTTCATAACCGTTCCAGAGCATGTTGGCAATACATTCCCTAAAGGGGGTAATCTTGGGATCGCTGGTCCATATCGGCAGCTTTTTGTAAGCCTTCAAGCCGGGGGCGACGTAGCCGATCATGGCATCGATCCAGGGCCCCGCCTGAGGTTCCTCCAACATGAACATCAGGTAATGCTTGCAGGCGTTGGGGAAGCGGGTGAACTTGAAGATAAACGCCTGGTTGAAGAGGTGCAGCTCCGTGGGCCTCCCCACCGGTCCGATGGGCATGTTCACATGGTTCATGTCGTTGGCGATCTCCGGCCATTTGCCCTTGGCCGCAGCGTAAATGCTGATGCCGTTGGTGGTCACAGAAATTTCCCCGGCCAAGAAGGCCTTGTTGTTGTGGGGGTCGAGCCAGGAAGCCGTTCCCGGGATTAAGGTCTCGTACAGTTCTTTGACCGCCTCCAAGGCGTTCCAGGTTTCGGGTGAGTTGATGACCACGTTCCCGCCCTTATCCACGCACTTTCCGCCAAATGTCCAGAGCCAGTGATGGGTCCAGTTGTTTCCGTCGCCCACGGCATGTCCCAGAGCAAATCCCGGCGGGTGGCCTTTGGCCTTGAGCTTTTTGCACATCTTGATGAACTCTTGGATATCACTCGGCGGCTTTCCGTAGCCCACCTCTTTGACCCAGCTCTCCCGGTAATTGATGCAGTTCACCGGGCCGCCCATGGGGATGGCGATCCACCTTCCGGTTTTGGGGTTGATGGCATATTTAAGACAAACCGGTTCCCATCCACCGTATTTCTTCCCCAGGTAAGTGGCCAGGTCGGTGACATCGATGAGCTTATCCGGGTAGAGATGGGGATCATCGTGCCACCCCAGGACGATGTCATGCCCCGCGCCCACTGAGGCAGCCATGGCAGCTTTAGGCCTGACGTCCTCCCAGCCGATGTACTCGAGCATCACCTTGCAGCCGGTCAGCTCTTCCCATTTCTTGGTGTTCTTGTTCCACAGGTCCTTGTCGCCCTGGACGAACACCTCCCAGCGAAGAACTCGCAGGACCGCGCCCTTTTCAACCTTAAACTCTGGGGGCTCAGGCGGCCCGGCAGGTTCTTTTTTTGCGGGGGCCTTCTTGGCCTTCTGGGCCAGGGCATCCAGAGGCATCCCGGCAAAGCCCACAGCCGCCGCCCCGGTCAAGCCAGTCTTGAGGAAATCTCTGCGACTAAGCCCTTCGCTCTCGCCTTCCAAAAACTCTTTGTCTTCCATATCGCTTCACCTCCATTTTTTTATCTATTGGAGAAGACCCCAATAGTGGAACGCTGGTAGGAAAAAGCCTGAATTCCCGGGAGAGACCATTCCCCCTGGTCCCCGGAAAGCTCATTTAAGCACGTTTGCAAAGTCATTACAAGGTTTTTTTGGGGCCTTTTTTCATCGAGGGGCCAGGGAACCTGTTGCCGGGCCTTTCGGGGCCAGCTGAATGGCCAGCTTGATGGCCTCGACCATGGACTGAGGGTTCGCCCGGCCCTCGCCAGCTTTTCCGAAGGCTACGCCGTGGTCCACAGAAGTGCGCACGATGGGCAACCCCATGGTCACATTCACTCCGCTCATTTTTGTCCACTCCGATCCGCCGGCCTTCAGGGAGAAACCCGCGAGCTTTACGGGAATATGCCCCTGATCATGGTACATGGCTACCACGGCATCGTATAGCTTTCCTTTCAACTTGGTGAAGACCGTATCTGGCGGGACAGGGCCTTCGACATCCCATCCCTTTTTCCTGGCTTCCGCGATCGCCGGGCCGATCTCTTTTTGCTCTTCATCCCCGAAAAGACCGTCTTCTCCGGAGTGCGGGTTCAAGCCAGCGACGCCGATCTTCGGATGCTCAATGCCTAATTCCTTCAGAATCTCATAGGTTAGGCGGATGACCGTGAGCACCCGGTCTTTCTTGATCAGTTCGCAGGCTCGCCGGAGGGAGGTGTGGGTGGTGACGTGGGAGACGCGGAAAGGGCCGTGGACCAGGAGCATGGCATAATCTTTTGTCCCGGTGAGATGGGCCAAAAGCTCCGTATGTCCAGAGTAATGGAACCCAGCCTTGTTGATCGCTTCTTTATGGATGGGCGCAGTGACGAGGGCCGCGACGCGGCCTTCCAATGCTAAGGCCACAGCTTTCTGGATGTACTCCACCGCTGCTTTCCCGGGCATGGGATCGATCTGGCCGTGCTTGAGCCTCTGAAGATTAATGTTCTTCAGGTCCAATACCTGGAGGCATTCCGGGTTTTCGCGGAACGGGTCGAGGTCGGAAATGGCCTGAATTTTTAACTTGCTTTTGGCGATGCCCACAGCCTGCTCCATCGTCTGGGCATCTCCGACAACCACGGGAATTGACCGGCGGTGCAAATCTTTCCGCTCCAGGGCTTTGACGATGATCTCGGGTCCGATGCCCGCGGCATCGCCCATGGTAATGGCGATGACGGGTTTAGGTCTCTTGGCTCTCATGCTCTCCTCGCAAGTATTGGATGATTCGCCAGAGGGCGTCCTTTGCGCCAAACCCCCCGGCTTTTGTGATCAGGCGGAGTCCTTTGAAAGGGCCGTCCGTCAGGGTGCTGCAAGGAATGCCCGGCAGTACTTCTTCCTCGATGCGCAGGGCCGAAGCGGACAGCCGGGCGCAGACCCCCATGGCCAGATCGCCTCCCGTAAGCACTAACCCCCCGAGGCGAGCCTTTCGCAAAAGCTGGGCAGCTACTTTTCCCAAAGCTGTTGGGATCGCCCGCTCTTTCCCCGAAAAATGCTTTTGAAAGGTGGTGGTTAGGATGGCGCCAGGGGCCTGGGACAGAATTCTTAGAAGCTCTGTGGATATGGCCCCGGTTTCTGATCCTCCCCATCGCGGGTTGGTTAAACGGAAGAGGTCCGGTTCAAGCAAAGAAAGGCAGAGGTGTTTCCGGGCTTCTTCGATCTGCTCTGCGGTCCCGGGGTTCCGGCTGGCCGAGATGATCAGGAGGGGACCGCGGGAAAATCGTCTTTTGCTTTTCTTCTTCCCCGGAACCCAAGAACTTATCTCGTCGGCTAGCCCCACGGAGCCGCAGGCCAACACCCGGCCGGAGAGGATTCTCCAGGCCGAGGCGATGGATTTCAAATCCGATTGCCGGACCGCATCTACAGCGAGGATGCGCGCTGGGCTTTGCTCGATTCTCTCAGCTAAGTAGGCCGGGCTCTTTCTTACTTCTCCCAAAGCCAGGTGGCCCACGGGAAGCCCGATTTCCTTCTGGAGCAGATCCGGAACCCTGGAGGCCGAGAGAGGATGGAAGGGATCTTTTGCATAAGGGGTGCGGAGCAAAGGAACTCCGTGGACGCGGAGGATTCCTTTTTCTACGGTGCGGCCTTGCCCTGGGATGGTCGGGGCAATGATGGCCTTGGGAATTTTTTGAGCATCGAGAATTGCCAGGGTCTCCTGCCCGACATTCCCCCGCATGGTCGAGTCGATCTTCTTGTAGATTGCCTTGGCCTTTAATCTTCGGCAGGCATTGTATACCCTGCGGTAGGCTTGATCTCCCGGAAGGTTTCGGCTATCGGTATTCAGGACTAAGGCCTGAACTCCGGGAGGTCTGCGGCTTATTTTCAAGGGCACGATCGTTAGTAAACCCTTTTTTTTGAATTGTAGGCCGGTATCCAAAGAACCAGTCAGGTCATCAGCAATGATGGCAAATTCGGGGATGGAGGAAATCATGATCATGCAGTTTTGTTTAACCTAACAGAAAAGAGGCTCTAAATCAAGTAATCATCCGTCCTTTTAATCAATGCCCCCATAACTTTTATTATGGACCGGTCCTGGCAAATCGTCACGAATTCATAAAAGGAAAATAAAAAGGGAGGGGGTGACGGATTCTTTCTTCCTTGACAAAGCGCAGGAAAATGATATAAAGAAAATTAATTTTTTCCAAGAAATCGTGATTTTCCGCTAAGCCGTCCCTTTGATAAGAGGGGCTTTCCTGCCGGGAATGATCGTTGAGAGACGGAGATTCGGCCATCGATCTTCGACCCGCATACAGTGAAGATGAGCAGTTCATGAGTATGGCCCTCGAGGAAGCCAAGAGGGCTGGGGAAGAAGGAGAAGTTCCCGTGGGGGCGGTTTTAGTCTCGGCTGGTGAGGTAATCTCCCGGGGCCGAAACCGACCTATCGCCCTATCCGATCCCACGGCCCATGCTGAAATCCTGGCCCTCCGGGAAGGGGCTGCCAAAGTTGGAAACTATCGCCTCCCGGGCGGCACCCTTTACGCTACCCTCGAGCCCTGCGTTATGTGTGCGGGAGCGCTCCTGCAGGCGCGGGTCCGACGTTTAGTTTTCGGCGTAGAGGATCCCAAGGCCGGCGCAGTCAGATCGCTTTACTCCTTGCTGGAGGATGAACGCTTGAACCATCGGCTGGAAGTGAAGGCGGGCGTTCTCCTCGAAGAATGCCGGGAAATTATGCGCCAGTTCTTCCAGGAAAGACGATAAAAAGATTCACCGCAGAGATCGCCGAGACCGCAGAGGGAATAAGAAGCAAGATAATAAATTTAATTAAAAAAGAAAAAAATTAAGGCGTTTTATTCTCTGCGTTCTCTGCGCTCTCTGTGGTGAAAAAAGTTTTTGCCACCGGAGAGGTACCGAAGTGGTCGTAACGGGGTCGACTCGAAATCGACTTGGGGGCCAAAAGCTCTCACGTGGGTTCGAATCCCACCCTCTCCGCCAGAAAATTTGCCAAGCAAATTTTACTAATAACTATTAACTTTTAACCAAAGGGTTAAATAATAAACCAGAATTCAAAAATGCTGCTGTACCGGTCTGGCTGCAACTTGATCTGAAGCATTTGAGCGGATGGATTTCCGATTTAAGAATTTCAGAGTTTATCAAGACTCGAAAAAATTTTGTAAATTTTGCCGGGATATTGTTGAGAAACACATAAAAGGCCAGGATAAAGATCTATCGTCCCAGATAGAAAGGGCACTTAATTCTATTGTCCTTAACATCGCAGAGGGGTCGGCCGATAATTCGGATGCCGAATTTGCCAGATTTCTGGGGATTTCTATACGATCAGTCTATGAGACGATAGCGGGCTTTGACTTAGCTTTGCTTTACGAATTGATCAATGAAGAACAAAACCAGATGATAGAATTAGCCGCCCAAGATTTGGTTAAGCAATTAAGCGGCTTTCGTAATTCTTTAAGAAGGGTTTGAGGGAGAATTGCAGGGAAATGATTTTAATAGGATAATTTTGAAAAGGGAAAAATTAAAAAGTATAAGGTTAAAAGTTAACTGTTTCTAGTATCCCGCCGGAGGCGGGATCTCGGAGAGATGCCCGAGTTGGCCGAAGGGGCACGACTGGAAATCGTGTGTCCCGCCAAAAGCTGGACCGAGGGTTCGAATCCCTCTCTCTCCGCCAGAAAAATTTGCCAAGCAAATTTTTACTTGTGACTATTAACCATTAACTTTTATCTTGGGCGATCAATAGTTAAACGTTAAAGGGTAAGAGTATTTTGCCCTTGGCAAAATCTATGATAGCCGGGTCCTGCGCAACGGAAAGTTACCAACCCCGTCAGGTCCGGAAGGAAGCAGCGGTCGTAACCCCTTCCGTGTGCCGCAGGGGAGCCTGGCTATCACCAATTTTTGGGGGATATGTCCTATTTAGTCTTGGCCCGAAAATGGCGGCCGCAGACCTTTGAAGAGGTCGTCGGCCAGAAGCCCATCACCCAGGCGCTGCAGAACGCCATCGCGACGCAGCGGGTGGCCCATGCCTATCTTTTTGCGGGCGCGCGGGGCGTGGGCAAGACCTCGGTAGCCCGGATCTTGGCCAAAGGCCTCAACTGCCAGGAAGGCCCCACCGACCACCCCTGCGATCACTGCTCCTTCTGCCACGAGATTCGCGAGGGCATCTCGGTGGACGTGCTGGAGATCGATGGGGCTTCGAACCGGGGAATCAACGAGATCCGGGAACTGCGGGAGAATGTCAAGTATCTTCCTTCTAAGAGCAAGTATAAGGTCTACATCATCGATGAAGTGCACATGCTCACCCCCGAAGCCTTCAACGCCCTCCTCAAGACCTTGGAGGAACCTCCCCCCCATGTCATTTTCGTGTTTGCCACCACCGAGCCCCATAAGATCCCCCTGACCATCCTCTCCCGCTGCCAGAGGTATGATTTCAAGCGCATCCCGCTGGCCTCGATCGTAGGCCAGCTGCAGAAGATCGCCACCGAGGAGGGTGTAGAGATCAGCGACCAGAGCTTGCATCTCATCGCCCGGGAAGCTGAAGGGTCGATGCGGGATGCCCAGAGCCTCCTGGATCAGGTCCTCTCCTTCTGCGGGCAGAAAGTGTCCGATGAAGGAGTGATCGAGGTTCTTGGGATCATCGACCGCAAAATCCTGCAGGACGCCATAAGAGCATTGGCCGATGGAGACAAGGCCCGCCTTCTGCAGATTGCCGAGGAGGTCCATCGCTTCGGGTATGACATCAAGGAATTCTGCGGGGAGCTCGCCAAACTCCTTCGCGACCTGTTGGTGCTGAAGGTCTGCCCGGAGGCCAGCGGCGAGCATTCCGGGCTGATCGATCTGCCCGCGGATGAGGTTCGGGAGCTATTTCTTCAAGCGGAAAAGCTTTCTCTGGAAGAGATCCACAGCCTTTTTCGCTCTTTGTTGGCCGCCCATGATGAGGCCGCACGGTCGGCCTTCCCCAGGTTAGTTCTGGAGATGACCTTGGCCAGGGTGGCCCGGAGAAAGCCAATCCTTTCCGTGGAGGAGGTCTTGGAGAGACTCCGGGCCATGGAGGAGCGGCTGGGTGGAGGGGTTATCCCTTCCTCCCCCCTCCCTCTGCAGTCTTCGGCTTCGCCACCTACCCCCACGGAAGAGCCCGGAAAGCTAAGAGTGCCGGAAGGCGGCAGGGTCGCGGAAGAAACGATGGCGGCCTGGAAAGAGTTTGTCACCTTTGCCAAGAAAAAGAAGCCCCCTCTGGCTTCTGTCTTAGCGCACGGGGTTCCGCTGAGCCTGGGGGAAAAGCTTCTGGAGATCGGCTACCCGGAGAAATCCTTCTACTTGGAGCGCATGCAGGAGGTGGACAACCGGGCTTTTCTGGAGACCCTGTGCTCGGAATTTTTCCAAAGGCCGATGCAGGTGCGCATTTCGGGTATGAGCCCCGATTCAGCACCCCGGGGGAATGCCGGCCCTGGGGGAGAAAGGATTGAAAGGAAGAATTCCCAGCGAGATCGGGAAGCGGAAGCTTTGAACCATCCCCTGGTGCGCGAGGCGATCAATATCTTCGGAGGACGGGTGGTGGAAGTCAAACTTTTATGAGGAGACCGCAATGACCAAAGGATTCGGGAATCTGGTAAGGCAGGCTCAGCAGCTTCAGGCCAAGATGCAAAAGGTCCAGGAGGAGATGGGTACCCGGACCGTTGAGGCTTCGGCTGGCGGGGGGATGATCACCGCCGTGGCCAACGGCAAACAGGAGCTGGTATCCATTAAGGTGGAGCGAGACGTGGTCAACCCCGATGACCTGGAAATGCTCCAGGACCTGATCGTGGCTGCGGTCAACGCGGCCCTGAAAAAGTCCCAGGAGATGGTCGCCGAGGAGATGAAGAAGCTCACGGGCGGAATGTCCATCCCGGGGTTGATGTGAGGAAGAAATGTCCAGGCAGCATGCTCAACCCATTCTCAGGTTGATCCGAGAGCTGACCAAGCTTCCCGGGGTGGGAGAGAAGACTGCTTCCCGGCTGGCCATGCACATCCTGCGAGCCTCCAAGGAAGATGCCGAGGGTCTGGCCCGATCGATCTTTGAGGTCAAAGAGAAGATCAGGCTCTGCTCCCAGTGCTTCAACCTTACGGACCAGGACCTCTGCCATCTTTGCCAGGACCCCAGGAGAAATGTTGAAGTTCTCATCGTGGTCAGTGGGCCGGAGGATTTGATGGCTTTGGAGAAAACCGAGAGTTACCGGGGCCTCTACCATGTCCTTCATGGCGTCCTTTCCCCGTTGGAAGGGGTGGGCCCCAAGGACTTACGCATCAGCGAGCTTCTCTCGCGTCTGCAGGGGGGGAAAGTCAAGGAAGTGATCTTAGCCACCAATCCTTCAGTGGAGGGGGAAGCCACAGCCCAATACCTTTCCCAGGTCATCAAGCCTTTGGGGATCAGGGTGACCCGAATCGCCTGCGGGGTGCCCATGGGCGGAGACCTGCAATACATCGATGAGGTCACCTTGAGAAAATCCTTAGAGAATCGCAGCCCATTGTAAAGACAGAATTTCAGGAGTCAGAATCCTGAATTCCTTGCGTTTCGCGGGGCTGACTTCTATATCCTGTGGGAAATTCTATGCCCCTGAGAATCTACAATTCCCTGACAAAGAGAAAAGAGGAGTTCACTCCTTCCCGAGAGGGAAAAGTGGGGATGTATGTCTGCGGGGTGACAGTCTACGACCGCTGCCACATGGGGCACGCCCGGGCTGCCGTGGTTTTCGACGTCATCTTCCGCTTTTTCCGGGAACGGGGCTATGAAGTGACTTACGTGCGCAACTACACGGACGTGGACGACAAGATCATCAAGCGGGCCAACGAAGAGGGGGTATCCTGCCAGGAGATCGCCGGCAGATACATCCGGGAGTATGAAGAGGACATGCAGGCCTTGGGCGTGGAACGTCCCAGCTATGAGCCCCGGGCTACAGAGAACATTCCCCAGATCATCGCCCTGATCCAGAGGCTGGTGGAAAAAGGCTACGCCTACAGAGTGGAAGGAGATGTTTATTTCTCCGTGGAGAAGTTTTCCCTTTATGGCAAACTCTCGGGGCGCGACCTCGAGGAAATGCGCGCCGGAGCCCGCGTCGAGGTGGATGAGCGAAAGAATAACCCCTTAGATTTCGCCCTGTGGAAGTCCAGCAAGGCGGGAGAACCTGAATGGGACAGCCCCTGGGGCAGGGGTCGGCCGGGGTGGCACATCGAATGCTCAGCCATGAGCCAGCGTTACCTGGGGGAGAGCTTCGACATCCACGGCGGTGGCCAAGACCTGATCTTTCCCCACCATGAGAATGAGATCGCCCAGTCAGAAGCAGCCACGGGCAAGCCCTTCGTACGCTTCTGGGTGCACAATGGGTTCGTGAACCTCAACCAGGAGAAAATGTCCAAATCCTTGGGGAACATCCTGGCCATCCGGGATTTGCTCAAAGACTATCATCCGGAGGCCCTGCGCCTCTTTCTTCTCTCCAACCATTACCGCAGCCCGGTGGATTTTTCTTTGCAGAACATGGCCGAAGCCAAGGTCAACCTCGACCGCTTCTACGCCGCGCTCTCGGGAATTGAAGAATTTTTGGCCGAAAGGAAAAAGATCACTCCTCTAAACTCAGAGAGCTTGAAAGGGCTGGCTGGGGAGGTTTACGAGAAGGTCTGCAGCATCAAGAAAAAATTTCTCCAAGCCATGGAGGATGACTTCAACACCGCGATGGCCTTGGGCTACCTCCATGATCTAACCCGGACGATGAACCGGGCGCTGGGAGAAAAAGGGTTCCGCAAAGACCCTGCCGCTCCAGCGCTTTTGCGGGAGGGAAGGGAGCGCTTGTTAGAGAGCGGAAAGATCCTGGGCCTCTTCCGGGAGGCGGCCGCCAGTTATTTTGCCGCTCAACGGAGAAGATATCTGCAGGCCGAAGGGCTGAGAGAGGAAGAAATCCAGGATTTGATCGCCAGAAGGGAAAGGGCCCGCAAAGCTAAGGATTGGGCTCAAGCGGATAAGATCCGCGCCCAGACTGCTTCCATGGGGATCGTCTTGGAGGATGGGCCGCAGGGGACATTTTGGCGGCCAGCCTAAAATTCATTCTTAACTGTTTGCCAATTCAGGTGTATAATAAAAATAAACTATGAGGGTTTGTCATTCCTGCGGAAAAGGAATCGAGGGGCCAGAGAAGGTTGGTCGGCAGGAAATCTGCCCATTTTGTCGCAGTGACCTTCACTGCTGCCTGAATTGCAGTCTCTATGATGAGTATGCCCAGAATAAATGCCGCGATTCCTCGGCGGAATGGGTGAGCGACCGGGCGAAAAATAACTTTTGCGACTTTTTTAATTTTCCAGAATCGGGGGCTGCGGGTGGCCAGGTTCGGGACCGCGAGGAAGCGCGGGCGAAACTCGAAGCCCTCTTCAAGAAGAAAACGTCCTGAAGGAGGTCTTTTAAGATCCAGAAGATTTTTGGGAACGTTTTGGGGCTGAAGCCTTCCCAGACGAAGAAGATCTTATCCCTTTACCACCGGAGAATTCCCCCGCAGTGGGTTATCACCCCCGAGCTCGCCCGAACTCTCTCCGAGCTGTCCTGGCATACGAAACGACAACTGGGCATCTTAGTAGACCGCGGAGGCAACGTGCGGTACGTGATCGTCGGCGGTCCCTTGGGGATCTGGATTCCTGACCTTTCCAACTTCCGAATCGGAAGCGGACCTCGCCTCCGGGGACTGCGGTGTGTGCACACCCATTTGCGTGGGGAATCCTTGACTCACGATGACCTCACGGATTTAGCTTTACTGCGGCTGGACCTGATGGCCTCGGTAGAGGTGCTGGAGGAAGGCCTGCCGGGAAATGTCTTCCTGGCGAATCTCATCCCCTTTAATGATAAAAGGGAGAACTGGCACTGCTGGGACCCCCTCCCGGTGGCCAGCTTAGACGTGAACTGCCTGCAGCTGATCCAGTCCCTGGAGGATGAATTCGCCCGGGCCCAGAAGTTTTGGCAGGCCGGAGACCGTCGGGACCGGGCCATTTTGCTTCACGCCTCTTCAGCCTCCAAGTCAGCCATCGAAGATTCGTTGAACGAGCTGGCCGACCTAGCAGCCTCAGCGGGTGTCGTCGTCTTGGAGAAGATCAGCCACCGAAGGCATCAGTTTCACCCCCGTTTTCTCATGGGACGAGAAAAGCTCATGGACCTCTCCATTCGGGCCTTTCAGCAGGGGGCCGACCTGCTGATCTTCGACCAGGAGCTAAACCCCAGCCAGATGCGCTCCATCGCCGACCTCACCGAGCTTCGAGTCATCGACCGGACGCAGCTGATCCTGGACATCTTTGCCCAACGGGCCCACACTCGCGAGGGAAAGCTCAAGGTAGAGCTGGCCCAGATGAAATATTTACTCCCCCGGTTGACCGCCAGTGACAGCGGACTTTCCAGGTTGACCGGCGGAATCGGCGGCCGGGGGCCCGGGGAGACCAAGCTGGAGATCGACCGCCGCAAGGTGCGGGATCGCATTCACCGATTGGGGGGGGAGATTGAAGCTTTGAACCGCAGCCGCAGCGTTCGCCGGAATCAGCGCCGGAAGAATCGCCTGCCAGTAGTTTCCATCATTGGATACACCAACGTGGGAAAATCGACCCTCCTGAATTCCTTGACCAAAAGTCGGGTTCATGTAGAAGATAAGCTTTTCGCCACTTTAGACCCTACCAGGCGTCGGCTTCGATTCCCACAAGAAAGAGACATTCTCATCACAGACACAGTTGGCTTTCTGCAAGATCTCCCCAAAGACCTGATGGATGCTTTCCGGGCCACCCTGGAGGAGTTGAAGGATGCAGACCTGCTCCTGCACGTGATTGACATCAGTCATCCGCGGTTCGAGGAGCAGATGGAAGCGGTGGAAAAAACCCTGGAGGATCTGGAATTGAATCGCATTCCCTTGCTTCGGGTCTTCAACAAAATAGATAAGGTAGATTCGGAGATGGCCGAAGGTTGTTGCCGGGCCTATGGGGCGGTTTGCATCTCGGCCTTAAACCCGGGAACATTTCCCCAATTGCTGCGGAAAATCGAAGAGAGGCTTTCCCTCTCACAGGCCAGCCTTCCCGATCATCAACCTTCCCTGAAGATCCAAACCTACTCCCAGCAAGCGATTTGAGCAGAAGCGCTCTTTCCGGAAAATGAGAAAGTCCCTGGAAAAAGGGAATGAAACGTGAGAAGCTACTCAAGTTATTAACACCCCCACCTTGACCCTCCCCCATCAAGGGGGAGGGAATTTTTCCCTCCATTATTCTCCCCTCCCCTGGTGGGAGGGGGATGGGGGGAGGGGGATAAAAAAGGAAATTCCTATACAATCAAGGTAGGAGGAATGAACTTCTATGCCCATCTATGAATATGAGGCTACCCATTCCGGGCAGGGCTGCCAAAAATGCGCTTTAACTTTTGAGGTCATCCAGCGCATTTCGGAACCTCCCCTCCCCTCTTGCCCCGAATGCGGCCAGCCGGTGAGGCGTAAAATATCCCGCCCCAGAGTAATCCTTCCCGGCTCTGCCAAAGGCAATGACGAGGTGGAAAGGAAAGTGGCGGATTACGAGCGGAAGGGAATGTACAGCCACGCTGCCGAACTGGCCGACAAGGAGAGCGAGAAACCCGAGAAACCCCACCTCAAAGAGCGGGCCATGGAGAACTACAGAAAGGCTGGCTACAATTTTTGAGGAAAGACATTTTTTATTGACTCCCCTCCCCCAATTTAATACACTTCTCAAGAAATTCAGGCTCTCCATCAACCTTCTTTAACCCAGAAGGTGCTCCCATATGGCTGGGAGATGGATTGAACCCCCTTTTCATCAAGAGGAACGGGTTTTTTTGTTTCCTTTGCCGAGGCCTTAACGAGAAACGCTGAGAGGTTCCGCGATCGCACCGCTCTGGGCGGGCCCTCATGGACATGGGGGTGAGGAAAGGGGATAAGATGGCGATGTTACTCCTCAACATCCCCCTTAGTGCCTGGTTGCAAAAATTGGCGTCATATTCATGGCTGGGGATTGGGACCAACTTTTGCTCATTTCCCTCTCAGTTTTCCCGTGGGCCGGGAACCCGGGACGGTGAGCGCCGGCAGCATCGGCGGGAAAAACCTGGCCAAAAGATTCAGCTTTGTCTCTGTCAGAGGAGGCGGCGAGCTCTTGCCCGCCCCCTCCATGAAAGAAGCAATGCCTCATGATGCCCAGCGAAGCGCCCCGGGTTCCCGGACCCACGAGCCCATCGAATGTTACGCCAAATTTGGCAAGTTGGTACCAGGGTCGTGTCTCAGAAATAACATGCATAATTTCGGTCCGCCGGATGCCTTCGCGTCTGGGAGCAGGCCCGGGCGGCAATTCTCTGGACTCGCCAAAATGAGGCCCTGGTTCCTCTGGGATCGGAGCGGGAGATGTTCCTTTTCTTCTGGGACTCATTATCCCATATTGTTTGCAGATATTTTGTATTTCCTCCCGCTCTCCCATCGGGGAAAATAGCAAGGGGGTGAATGATCGTTATGGCTCCCGGCCGATTTTGGCTTCG
>Ga0315280_10004687_pt1 | contig 19983 bp, 15 predicted proteins | sample YL17G06_40_MG_FD_203697 | JGI IMG/M metagenome (GOLD analysis project Ga0315280, IMG submission 203697) | Sediment microbial communities from Yellowstone Lake, YNP, Wyoming, USA - YL17G06_40 | ecosystem: Environmental > Aquatic > Freshwater > Lake > Sediment | place: USA: Wyoming | collected... | reverse complement strand
CCACCGACTCGCGATGCTGAGAAATGTGCTATCATGGACGACATGCTCTCATGCACCCACAAGATTCATGCACGTGCTATTCGCTTGAGTAGAGATTATGAGCAGATAGGTCTTAAGTAGTGGCCTTACCTTCTGCTTCAATGAGATGCATGACTGACACCGTCTGCACTAGTGAACGGCATAGGATCTGGGCCCGTGGTCTAGGCGGCACCCGCGATTAGACAGTAGTCTAACCGATGAGATTGCCGGGACAGCCAGGATATGACGCTGGCCTCCGGAGTCAGCACTCGTGGGTTCGAATCCCACCGGGCCCGCCACTTGGGAACCTACGGTTTCCAATCCCAAGCGCTACTTATTCTTACTACGGCGGCGACTGGTTGTCTTGCAATAGTCTTGGCAATCTTCTTGAAACGCACTTAGGACAATAACATGGAAATCTGAACCAGCGCGCGCTGCCAATCGTCAACTGGTTTGGCCAACTGTCATATTCTAAGATCTTCCTGAGGAAAGAGATATTTTCCAGCGGGATCAGTGTACAGAGTGGGCTGACCAACTAGGCACTTGGGCCCCTCGAGGGTGGTCCCGCTTAACCATGGGTCGTCGGAGCTAATTAATAGCGCCGGCATAATGCTCATGGCCAGGGACGCACCGAGAAAGGGTTCCGGATACACGCATACTATCAAGACAATTGCGATGGTTGAGGATTATCATAGGGACCTGCAACGCAGGTAGGACTATCGCCAAGTAAACATAGTCGAATCCCAAGACAAGCTCTCTGCAGAGCGATTAGAGCCTTGCGTTGATATCTTGCAGATGTTCTATCGTAACGCGAGTTGCGACGAACATAGCTTAAGTACTGGATTCCATCACGTACTGAGCGAGATCCGCAATCTCAAGATCGGTGCCAGAGTTGCAGTTCTACGAGGCTCAGCCAAGATTCAGGCCTGCTCGAATCAAACTCTGGGAAAGAATGTATGGAGAGACGTTCCTTCGTACAGAGATGTCAAGGATGAGGGAGTTCTATGAGGTCAAATCAAAGCAACGAATTGAGATAAGCGGTTTTGTGAAAGGAACTAGTGACCGTCATTTCATACTACTTCCGACTATGATCACTCCTCAAGTGTATCTCCAGTGCTCGCTCACAGAGGGATTGCCTCGGCCAGAAGACAACAGCTACGTAAGAATTCAAGGAAGATCTTTCTGGTTTGATTCCTCGAGAAGTGACAAAACAGTGCTCGATAGCATGCGAGTCCTCGTAGACGCATGGAAACCAGATACGTCCAACATTGACAAGACTAAGACAGATATTGGCTTTGAAGACTTCAAGAATGAGATATTCACTCGAATGTTGAACGTTGAGCCGCATATTCGGGATTTACTTGCTTTTCAAGTAGTCAGTTGCCCACCAATCAAACACTCTGCGGGTGGAATAGCAGTTTGTCTGTTTGACGCAACTCATCGTTCATTCTCACGGAGAGCGATCAGAGAGATTAAACGCAATATCCCCAGCGATCTCGGCAAACCGTATTTGCTGAACACGAGCATGGGTAGAGCCACTCTTAGATACAGATTCAACTTTGCCTCTGTAGACGCTGACAAACTTCTGTCCGAAAGGACTGTAGAATTCTTGAAAAGAAGGACTAGTCCCTACGACGAGCTTTCACTGTCGCTTGGAAGCATGCAAGAAAAGCCCACAAGCATTGAAGACCCTCCGTGCGCACTCTCTGACTTACCAACCATTTTGAATGAAGATGTCCAGTGGGTGTCAAGAAAGCTTGATCCTAGCATCGATGCCCTGAAGTATATGATTGCGATGCACAATGCTCTTCCTACGATGAACACTACTCCTGCGCTTCTTTCGGTGCATGAGAAAATGATTGAACTCCAAGACAGATATGATATTCCTTCTCATCAGTTGGCCAGGTTCAAACTCCTGGATGCAAGCTGCCGTGGGAGACCGGAGTCAGTTCTTAGATTGGCTCTTGCGGATGCAAGAACAAGAGCGAGTGAGCGAGTGATGTCTGACGATACAAATCGTATGTTCCATGATTACTTCCTTAGAAACTTTGACTATTTGTACGATACTTGGGCGGACCTCTTTACTGAGACTGTTTTGGCTTCACACCACCCAAGACTGTCGCCCGATGAGCTCAGAATTATGAAAATCGCGCGAAAATACGAGAGAAGCAGGAGAAGGTACGCTACGTTTGATGAGATACAACAAGAAACGGCATTGCAGCCGCTTGTCCTTGAAAGATTCCTCTTCGATCTTACTCAGACAAAGGGAGTCATGATGGAGCCCATTCCCAGAGCATACCGAGTAATACCAGATGTCTAGTAGTGATGAATAATCTCCTAGCAAGCAAGATTTCCTTTTGTCGCTCAACCAATTTACTTATTCTAGCGTGCACGGCGATTAGGCACCTGTCTTCAACATTATGCAGGTAGCACGCTAGGTTGGTGCAAAATTGTCGCGGTTAGCAGGATCTTGCCTAGGTTCAGTCCTACCGCCAGTACCGTAAGGGCCTGTGCTTAACAGGAACCCTTCGATTTCGCACCATGCTGGCGCGCTAAGCCACCTAAAGAGACATCAAACAATAAGCGAGCATAACAAGCGAAAGCTTCTGGAGTACCTAGAGTATCTGGAAGATCAAGGACTCACGCCTGCGAGACGTGTGACGCATCTTGTCAGGTTAACGAGAATCACAGAGACTCTTGGCAAGGACTTCGACTCAGCGACTGAAGAAGACATTGAGCAAGTGTGAGACGAATTCAGAAAGGTCGTTGAGAACGCCCTGAAGAATGATCCAGATGCAAGATGGGAGATAGTTGAACTCAACACGAAGGACGCCTACTATATTCCAGCTGATCACCGAATAGTCACTGTGCTAAGATCTTCGGCGGAAGAAGTTCTCAAACACAAGGTCAGCATTTATGGCGCGACGGGAGGAACCGACATGTCACACGTAAAGCGCGCGGGTACACCGATGTGTGCGCTTGGCCCTAGTAGACGCACGAACAACGTTCATTCTCCTGATGAACACTTGCCAATAGATGATTTGCTCAACCTCACAAAAGTATATGCACTTGCAGCAATAGGGATTCTAGGTTGCTGAGCTGACAACACATCAACACCTCGCAACTTCTAGATGCGTTTGCCACAATGTACGGACACATCGAAGTATAGGTTCAAAGAGGAGTTTTTTGGCAAGTGCTAAAGGCACGATGAACTGATTGCAGGTTTAGGGGAAATCGCGGGGTTCTCTAGTTCATCTCCAGGCAAATTGACTCCGCCTTCTATTGCCTCCTTCTCCGATACTGAGGAGGATGGGTTCGCGCTTCAGCTCTGCTAGTTCATTGAGAACCTGATATTCCCGTTCTCCATCACGATCTTTCCATCCAACTCGATAGTGGGTCTCCACAGCACCAAATCATAATGGACTGCGGCTTTCACCTTTCCACCCAAAGTGATGTTAGTTCCGATTCCTATGTGTGCCGAGCCCAAGACAGCCTCATCCTCCAACATTATCCCTATCATCTTCGACTTGGGGTTGAGCCCTACACCCATCTCAGCGACATTGTACACATTAGGGTCATTCTTCTTCTCGAGGTCCTTTCTCAGTGACTCAGCCTGTTCTCCGCCTCTTATCTCCGTTATGATACCTTTCTTCACCGTTGCGCTAACAGGTTCTCTAAGCAACCCAATGCCAATATATGGAATGCTGGCGTCGGCAACGATTCTGCCTTCGGAGCTTCCTTCCACCGGTGAGATGTTTGCCTCTATTGTTGGAACTGGCGAGAAAGTCCCGGGCTTGTCGACTATGCAGGTCAAGGCGTTTCCTTTTCTTCCTTCAATGTTCATGGTCAGGTCAGTGCCTGCGGCGGTCTTGAGCCTTGCCGTATTGGCCCCTGTGAAAAGGGCGGCCAGCTTCTCGCAAACGGGTTTTTGAGCTTTGAACTCGGCCTCAATTCCTCCCCCTGTCAACATGTCGTCGGTGAATGCTGTCATGACAATGATCCTTGCTCCGGCCTCGAGGGCGGCCTTCGCTGACCTAGTGTGTGTAATCGATTTGGTGACGGGCAGAAGAATGAGGTCGGCCAATTTCATCGCTTCAGCAACCATTTCAGGAGGTTCCTGGCTGTCCATCTCTCTCGGCTTGATCACCATGAGGACCGGTTCAGTGTCCCGTTCGTAAGCAGCCGCGGCAAGAATCTCTCCTATTCTGATGAGCTTCGTATCTGTAACAATGAGAACTCTTTCCCCTGCCTTTACAGAGGCACAATCGTCGAGAAGTGTTCTGGCTCCTCTCATCATCCTTGTCCATTCCATATGCGTCACCGAGCGAACTACACCTATCATTCAGGTCTTAAAAGTAATCCAAAGGACAGTCAGATGAAGTTCCTCAAGAGGAAAAGAGTATTCTTTGCAGGCTGTGGATGTACTGAGTCGATTGCGGCACTAGCCTTCAACACAAATGGATGTCCTGAACTATGTTCTTGCGGAGGATTGGGGCAAGGGTTCTGGTAGTCATCTAAAGAATCTGGTGAGGTCGTCTATGTCGGATAGTCTCTCCAATTCGGAAACCATTTTCAGAACCTCCTCAATCTCTTTTTGAGTCAGAGACGTTGAAGCAAGAGCGCGGAACTTCTCCTCGAATTCGCCTTTGGTGAGGGGATTCTCAGGCTCTCCCTTCGGCAGGTCGACTCTACTTGAGAATCGTCCAGTGTCAGTCATTATCTCCACGATTGCTCCTCGCTTCTCAGGTACTAGTCTGTCGAGTTCCTTGTCGATGGACATTTTGACCTTGCCCATTAGTTGATGGGTCTTTTTGTCTTGGATTGCTTCTTCTGTGAATTCCTGAGGACCAGCTCTACCTTGTAGAATCGTGACTGCGATGCAGTAAGCCATGCTCATCTTTGCCGAGAGAGGGGTACTGACAGCGTTTATGTTCGTGTAGTCGTATGCAGCTGAATAGGTTTTCACCGAGACTTCGTTGATGGTCTGCGGATCGAGTTTCTCCCTTAGAATCTCAAGCGTCGCGTCAACGGCGGCATGGCTGTGCCTACACGACGCGTGTCGTTTGAAGTATGTGCTCGAAATCTGATGGTCTGTTCCGAGCTTCTCTGTGACCTTATTGGTGTCGAAGCTGTCTGCAAGCGCCTTGAAGAACCCGTGTTTTCCCTCAAGAACCGTGTGAGGTCCTGTGAAGCCTTGCATTGCGAGTTGCGCTGAATGCACACCGTTCTGTGCGGCTCTTCCAGCATGTATCTGCTTCGTCATTGATCCGTCCGACAGGAATTCTGAGATCCCGGCCGCCATCGACCCCGCTATTCCAAAGGCATTCAGCATCTTCTTTTCGTCGAGAGCGAGGATCTTGCTGGCAGCGACAGACGCGGCCATTGCACCTAATGTCCCAGTGGTATGGAATCCGCGGTTGAAATGCGATGGGTTCATCGCTCTGCCAAGTCTGCCAAATACCTCGTAACCGCAGACTATGGCTAGGATTAGATCCTTGCCAGTAGCTCCAACCTTTTCAGCCGTCGCTAAGGCTGCAGGAATCGTCACAACTCCAGGATGTCCCATGGCAAATCTGTTTCCGTCGTCCAGCTCTAGGACGTGGCCAACTATTCCGTTGCAGAAGGCTGCGTCCAAAGCATTTGTTTTCCTACCTGTCGCCAGAATAGTGGACTCATTGGAGGAAGGGCATGAGTCTGCGTGCTCTCTAACAAGTCTGCCGATCTCTGTTGCTGATCCGGCTAACGCTGTCCCTACGAGGTCTATGAGGCAGTTCTTCGCCTGATCGACAACATTGCCTGGCAGGTCTTCAAAAGTCATGTTTGAGATGTATCTCACAAGAAGCTTGGTTGGTGTGTCAACCTTCGTGTTCAAGTCCGAATTTCCTCTGTACAAGTTGTCTGGTTTGGCTTGGCTTCCTTGGAGAACCTGCAATGAAAAGCTTTTTCTATCATGTGATACTGTACGGCTGCTCGCGAATGGTGATCGGTGATCGAGTTGATGGAGAATACGCGAAACTACTTGAAGAAGTTGGGTCTGCCTGGTGGAGATCTTTACGATCTTCCAACATCAAAGCTGACTTTTCCTGACGGTGCACAATACCGGATTGAAGTTCCGACCGTGAATACTCCTCAAGCTATGAAGGCGCTGCTTGAGACAGCCAAAGATGCAGGCATAATCATCAATAGAGTTGACGAAACCTACGGGATAATGAGATTCACTGACAAGCAGATTTCGGAGTTTGTCGATCTCGCAAAGCAGTACAAATGCGAACTCACTATGTCAGTTGGCCCGAGAGCGACTTACGATACGAGTGCTACAATGCTGACGCCGCAAGGAGCTAGAATCGGATATAGGCTTCGAGGTGTTGAGCAGCTGGTCCGGGCCATTGAGGATGTGAAAAGGGCTGTGGAGATGGGAGTCAGGGGTATCCTTGTCTATGATGAGGGACTCCTTTGGGTGTTAGGGAACATGAGAAAGGATGGTGAACTGCCATCAGACTTGCACCTGAAAATCTCAGCTCACTGTGGCCATGGAAACCCTGCTGCAGCAAAGGTCATGGAGAATCTCGGTGCAGACACGTTCAACCCGGTCAGAGACCTTCAGCTTCCAATGATGGCTGCGCTTCGAGCGGTTATCAAGATCCCGCTTGATCTTCACACAGATAATCCACCTGGTTCGGGAGGCTTCATACGGACATACGAAGCTCCTGAGATAGCGAGAATCGCGGCTCCAGTGCATCTCAAATGTGGTAACTCTGCAGTCGCAGGACACGGAGAGATGACGGGAGAGAAGGAAGGAATCAGAATGGCATGGCAAGCAGAACTGGTTGTGAAGATGGTGAAGAAGTACTATCCACAGGCAAAGCAGTCCGAGCCAGGCGCCAAAGGCTTGGCAATCCCGAAGTAGAGCATATCTTGGCCGAACACACGATGTACCCCTTGCGTGGGCGGCTTCTTCCGATGATGAGTCGCTCACGATCAACTTTTTTGTTTCGTCGAGCCGGGATCATTCTCAAGCAACGCGCCAATCCGGATGTCGCAACTAGCCCGAAAGGCTTCGGATAGAAAGGGCGGCCAATCTCTTTCTGGCATTCAGCGCCCGCTGGTTGTAGTCGACTCCGTGACGATTCTGCGTGTCACTAGAATGCTGTCAAGCGCTTGTAGAGCCTTTGGGGATTATTCCCTTCTCCTCAAGTTCTTTGAAGTACTCTGTGGGGACGAGCTTTGAACCTGATTGGATTTCCTTCGTCCGCTTTTCTGTCTTGGCTGCAAACCCCAGAGCTTTCTCCAAGATGATTTCTGCATCCTCTCGCGGAACGACAACGACCCCATCGTCATCTCCAACTATGATGTCTCCTGGTTTGACCTGCACTCCTCCACATTGAATGATGACATTGACTTCTCCCGGGCCGTCCTTATGGCCGTTCATGGGAGAGACTGCTCTGGCAAAGATCGGATAGCCGAGTTGCCTTATCGTTGCAGAATCCCGTACTGCTCCATCAATCACTACTCCTGCCAATCCTTTCTTCTTCGCAGTGTGGGTCATCAATCCACCCCAGATTGAGTTGGTTTCCAATCCACCGGCATCAATCACCAAGACATCGCCGGGCATGGCTATGTGCGTTGCATAGTGGGCCATGAGGTTGTCTGCCGGTCTTGTCCTGACTGTTAGTGCTGGTCCAACCATCTTTATCGGCGTTGCGATGGGCTTGATTCTTGGGTGCATTGCGCCGAATCTATTCATCGCGTCACTTATGTCGGGGGTCGATACTTCTTTGAATTTCTCAACCAAGGTTGCAGGTGGTCTTTCGATACGGGTTTCGACTCTTGGACGAATCGTACTTGACATAGCGGGTCGACTCAAAAGGCAATGTGCCATTATTTGAGTCTTCTGACGGATTGACGAAGACTAAGCTAGCTCGTGAATTGCGGAAACCTTTCGTCACAAATCAACCATATTTTCTTAACACATGTTCCACAAGCTGACTGCTTCAGTGTGAGGATTTTTCTAGGGAGTCTTCGAGCTTCAGGCGTCAGAATTAGCGTCTGCCGTGCAGAGACTCGCGACTCAGCCACAGATTCTTGCTCACACTTAAATACACGTTAGGAAGCAATAGTGAATGATGAAAAATGAGAAGAATCTCTACAGTAATCCTGTTCGCTATGCTGCTTTCTTCCGCAATGGTCTTCATGATTCCAGTCAGGGCTCAAGAGCACGAAGGTGAACTGGTTCTCTACTCAGCTAATCCGACCGAATTGAGTGACAGGGTCAAGGCGCCTTTCGAAAAGAAGTACGGCATAACAGTGAGTGTAGTCCGGGGAGGAGGCGCTGCAATGTTGCAGAGAATCTCAGCGGAGTCTGCGAATCCTCTCGGAGATGTGTTTTGGAGCACGAGCATCATTACGATGAATTCATACAAGAAGTTCTTTATGGAACATTCCTCTGCGGAGACTCAAGCTGCTCCAGCGGTCTTCAGAGATCCAGAGAATCGCATACACCCGATCAACGTGCATCTACAAACCATAATGTACAACAAAGGTCTGGTCAAAGAGAATGAGAAGCCCAAGGGATGGCTGGATCTTTGTGATCCCAAGTATGAGGGAAAGGTCGCTTACGTGTCTCCCCGAGTAGTTGGATCCGCGTATACGCAGCTGCAGGTGATACTAAGAGCATTCGGCAAGGGGGACGTGGATTCGCCCGAAGGCTGGAAAATCGTCAAGGCATTGATGCTCAATGCAGTGATACAGAAGGAGTCAAGCGGGGCCTACCAGAAGGTTGGAATGGGAGAATTTCCATTCGGAATGACGTTGGAGTATCAGGCATATACATGGATAGCGGGCGGAGGGAACATCGGCATCATCTACCCGCAAGAGGGAACAGTGGCGGATGCAGAAGGAATAGGGATAATCGAGGGAGCCAAACATCCGAAAGCCGCAAAGCTTTTCGTCGACTACATGCTCTCCAAGGAAGTAAGGACCATTGAACTGAAGGAATTCTACAGACGACCCGCAAGGACGGATATCGATGTCGCAACTCTTGTTCCTGGATTGCCGAACGTATCCGGCTTGAAGCTCATTGACTTCGACTTCGGTGCCGCAACAAAGGATCGAGAAAGACTGCTAACGAAGTGGGATGACCTCATGACAACAATTCCTCAAGAACAGAAGGCTCGATCTGACGTGGCAAAGGCCTTAAGCTCGGCAGAAGATGCTATCAAGGTAGCCGAGCAAGCCGGAAAGACATTAGGTATCGATGATGCAAAGGCTAAACTGTCTCAGGCAAAGGATGCGTTTAAGGCAATGGATTTTGCGAAGGCCAAACAGCTCGCCGAGCAATCTGCAGCCGGTGCAGGTGCGGCTAAGACGTGGATGGAAACGTACGGTACAACCGTCGCCTTGGTGGTTCTCTTAGTCGTAGTCGTTGGAGCCGTGGTCTTCGTCCGAATGCGCCGAAAGAAAGCGTAGCACAAGTCCTGTTTCGTCTCTCCTCTTTTTTTTTCACATCTGTCTCCGTCGGTCAGTGTACTCTCTGTCATCGAGCGGATTGATCGCCAAACGCAAATGCTAGCTGACACACTTTCTTTCCAAGAACTTCTCCAGTTTGTTGTAGACTCTCTCCAGTATCTCTATTTTTGGCATGATTAGCGTTCTGAAATGAGATTCTCCAAGTCTTCCATAAGATGATCCGGGGTCAAAGACCAAGCCTTCCTCTTTCAGCAGATCCAGCATGAAATCGTCGTCACTCTGCCAAATCCTCTTCATACCTTGGACCCTGGGGAAGGCGTAGAGCGCTCCTTTAGGATCAGAGCATGCGATTCCACTCATCTCACGGAAGCGCTTCATGGTGTAGTCCTTTCTCAGCTGAAGTTCACGTATCATTTTGTCTATCTCTTGCAGATCTTTCTCTACCGCTTCTCCATACACCTTCGCCGCAGCGGCCAAGATTGGCGTGGGGATACAAGTTGCGCCTTGGCCATACATGTTCGCCACTCTCTTGATGACTTTCGTAGCGTCCTTCATGGCCTCTCTTGGGTCATGAATGCAGATGTAGCCTACGCGCCACCCGGTCCTCATGAAGGTTTTCGACATCCCCGATAGCATAATGACAGGCACGTCTGGAGCAAGATTAGGTGTGGAAGGAGCTTTGGCACCGTCGAAGGTTATCAGGCCATATATCTCGTCGGAGATCACAGGGATGCCGTGTTGACCTGCTACGTTCACAATCCCTTTCAAGACTTTCTCGTCATATATCGCGCCTGTCGGGTTGTTCGGGCTGTTTATGAAGATGGCCTTTGTCTTCGAAGTTATCTTGTTCTGCATCTCGTCAAGGTCGGGCTTCCAATCTTCATTCTCAAGAGTTCTACATGGAACCGGTCTTGCTCCGATATAGGGCCAATACTTTGTTGGCCCGACTAGGTGATGGGAAGGATCCCACGTGATCACCTCATCCCCTTGTTCCAGAATCGCGTAGTGCAGTACGCTCAGGACTCCGGCGACTCCAGGTCCGAGGACCACGTTTTCTGGCGAGTACTCTACGCCGCGGTATTTCTTCTCGAATTTGACTATTGAGGCTTTCAACTCCTTCTCCCAAGGAGTGGAGCTGGGGTACATGTGCCATCCCTCTTCAGCTGCAGTAATCAGATGTCGCGACAGGTCTTGGTAAGTGAATCCCCAAACAACAGGGTCCCCGGCGGTGACGCTGATGATCTCCTTTCCGGCTGCCCTTCGTTCACGCGCTGCGATCTCAAGTGTGTCTCTGGCACGTACGCTTACTTGCGACCATTTTGAGCATGGCTTGATCGTCAGTTTGACTCACCGCCTCTGCAACAGTAAGCACAGCATTAAGAATCTTTCCTGTATGACCTTTCTGAGCTTCGAAGTTGTCGTGAAAGATTTGGTCAGTCAGTTTTCATGAGAAGACGGCTTGACGGATCTGTGGGGCGCCCTATTCGACTGAACATCGCGAGAGCATCTCGCAGTCTAATCATCTGTTCTGAGTGAGGTGTTCAGTTCTGAAGAACTGTGTTTGTCTATGTGTACCTGCTATTGGCTCACTGTTGCTTGTTCGACTGTGGGAGCAGAGATCTTGTTGACTATCATTACGGGTATCAGCACTGAGAGAACCAATATGACGGAGAGGGCGCACGCTGGTCCAAAATCCGCACTGAGGATTTCTTGGAGGATCTGAATGGTCATCGTGGCCCAGGGCCCGTAATACAGCACTATTGTTGAGCTCAGTTCTCCCATAATGGTCACCCATGTCAATATAGCACCGGGTATAAGCGCCGGGGCCATCAGACGCAACGTGATCTTGAAGAACGTTTGCAGCGGAGAGACTCCAAGATTTATCGACGCTTCCTCAATACTGGTGTCGATCTGATAGAGAATTGACGAAGCGGATCTGAGAGTGGCAGGGCTTTTCCTTACAAAGTAAGACACCACCAGAATTATCCATGTTCCGGTGAGAATCAGTGGAGGCCTATTGAACGCCACAATCAATCCTATCCCCAAAATGACTCCTGCTATCGCGTATGGGAACATAAATAGCGTATCTAGGAGTGGATTGAGTAGCGATCTCCTTCGCACAAGCACGTATGCCACAAACACAGAGATCAGTACGCAGACAATTGTAGCGACAGTGGAAAGGAAGTAAGAGTTCAGAATTGGGCGCAGATTCGTCAGGGCCTTGGCATAGTTGGCTAGGCTAAACTCGGGGTGTAGAACAGGCCCACGGGCCTTGGCAAATGAGGCTACCGCTATTACGAGGAGCGGGATCAGCGAGATCAAGATCACCAGACCGCAGTATCCAATGGCGAGGATTTTCCCAACTCGTCCCAGGATCTTTGTCTCTGGGAGTCGTATGAGTGACATGCCGTACTCTTTCCTTGCGACATAGTACCTCTGGATAAGCAGTGTTATGGTAGCGATTGTAACTAGTATCATGCTCATGGCACCTGCCGTAGCAGGGTTCCCGCCAAGCTCACTCATGAACTGCAGATAGGCTTCAACCGACAAGACTGAGAATCTCTCTCCTAGTATTATTGGCACTCCGAAGTTCTCTATGGCTAGAATGAATACCAGCAGGGCACTGCCAACAATGGACGGAGTGATCAGAGGAAGGGTTACAGTGTAGAATACTCTGAAGTCGCTTGACCCTAGGTTTCGTGCAGCCTCCTCTAACGAAGCGTCGATGGAATTCAGCGCGCCACTCACCATCAGAAATATGACTGGAAACAGTGTGAAAATGAAGACAAAGGCAACTCCATGCCATCCGTAAATGGGTGGAGACTCTATTCCGAGGTTTCTGAACCACACCGTAACCAAACCGTTTCGGCCAAGCAGAACTATCCATGCCCAGCCGATTGCAAACGAAGGAAAGACTATGGGAAGCGATCCAAGTGCCTTGATGTACGACTTGCCCGGAACGTCGCATCGAGCAACTACGTATGCCATGGGCACGCCGATGGTCAGTGCTCCCGCTGCTGCAAGTAGGCCTAGAAAGATGCTGTTCAATATGGTGTCCCTATATTGCTCATTGGCGATGAGCTTTGCGTAAGCTTCCAGCGAGACTGCCGTACCTTCGGTGTTCAAGAAACTTGCCTTGATTACAGAGGATAGAGGATAGACCATGAATAGAAGTAGGATCGAGAATGCGACAAGATATACTACTGACCACACGCTTATTCTAGTGATCTTCAAGCTAGTTCACTTTCACGTCTTTGGCGTATACGAGTAATCCTTCCCTCTCAACGTGTACTCTTACGTTGTCGCCCATCTTCCTTAATGCGTCAGGTCTAGGCTCGTGTACTCGTACTAGCAGCAGAGTCGTACTGCCTGTAGGCTTGATCTGATATTCTGCGACTGATCCGAGAAAGCTCACGCTTTCTATTTTTCCGGACAGTTCATTCGGGCCAAGAACTTGCCAAGTGCCTTCAACGATCTTCAGTTTCTCTGGTCTGACTGCCAAAACCACGTGTCTCTCTGCGTCTGATTGTGCTATTGGGACTTGGATTTGGGCATAACCTGTGTCTACAACAGCTGTTGACGTTGACTTGTCGAAGGATCTGATATTTCCTTCAATGAAGTTTGTCTGCCCAATGAAGCTTGCCACATACCTGCTCTTTGGATTCCCATAGATGCCAACGGGATTGTCGATCTGCTCGACCTTACCCGCGTTCATGACTGCCAGCCTGTCGGAAATCGTCAATGCTTCTTCTTGGTCGTGAGTTACGTAGATGGTGGTTATTTTCAGCTCATTCTGTAGTTTCCTGATGTCACTTCTCATTTCCACTCTGAGCTTCGCGTCCAAATTCGAAAGGGGCTCGTCCATCAGGAGGACTCTGGGCTCTATGACTAGAGCCCGAGCAAGAGCAATCCTCTGTTGTTGTCCGCCGCTGAGTTGGCTCGGCATCCTCCTGTTAAGGCCTGACAGCCTAACGAGGTCTAGTGCTCTCATGACTCTCTCCCTTATCTCCGCCTTGGCGACTTTTCGCGCCTTAAGCCCATATGCTATGTTATCATAGACATTCAAGTGAGGGAAGACTGCATAGTTCTGAAAAACCATGCCTGTTCCACGTTTGTGGGCAGGAATGTCGTCGATCAGTTCATCGTTGAACCATACGTGTCCCGTGTCCTGTTTCCAGAAGCCTGCTATGCACCTGAGCAGGGTTGTCTTGCCGCATCCACTCGGGCCGAGGAGCGTGAAGAACTCTCCATCGCGTATTTGCAGCGATACTTCGTCGACCGCTGCCATTTTGCCGAATTTTTTGGTGAGGTTCTCTATTCTTACAAGTACCAAGATGGGATTACCACTAGTTACTCATTTGTGCGAACGAGGAACTATATGCGGCGGAGTGCGCTTATATCTCGTTTCCCATGAGCCTCGCTTGTAGGACCGTCTTCTATGCAAGAAGGATTCTCGTCAGTCGTGTGACTCAGATGGCTTATCAACTATTTCCGAAGCTGCAAGTTCGATCAACTCCACAGCTCTGGCAGTGTTGAAGATTCCGCAAAGACATTGCTTCGCCAGGACTCCAGCTGCTTCCTCAGAAGTCATTTTTCTGTTTCTCACTCTGTTTATGAGGTGCTCTACTAGCCCAGACGAGACCAAGCTGTGACCGCACATTGTAGTCATCTCGAGCACTCTCTTTCGAGGCAGCATTTCTGTCCTACCCATGATGCCCACAGACATGTTAACTGTGTGCGGAGTCATCGATATCTCCCTGCAACACCTGAAAACTTCATCAAAAATCCCGCTGACAACAACCGACAGGCCCAGATTCTTCGTCTTCAACTCTTCAATTACTCTCTTCACAGAGTCCATGTTGTTGAAGACTGAGTAGATCTCGGATTTGTCACAGATCCCGTTTCTTAGTTCTTCCAGAGTATATCCTGCCGCTAAGGCCAAGCGTCGGCGGTCATGTGTCGGCGATACGCTCATATTCACCGGGCCATGGCTTGCGACTATGTCTAGGAATCGCTTCTTCTTGGCGGCGGAGCCCGCAGCGTGCCCAAGGTCTTTTCCGTAGACCCCTGCAGCAGTAAGAGCGAAGAGTACGTAATCCTTCTTCAGAGACTCGTAGTCTCCTAACCTGTGCAGACTGTGGGTCATGCTTTGACACCCCTCACCCTGCCAAGACCGAGGTTAGTCTTACCATTAATGTATGTCTTGATCCCTGCCTTGTCCAGAATCGGCTTGATAGGTATCTCTCCTTCTCGACATCGACTTATGACCCCGACACTGAATACTGTGTTGACCATTTTGGATGCTTCTTGTAGGGCCTTCAGCACTTCTACAGCCCTTTCTTCCGAAGCTTTACATTCAACGATGCAAGAAAGCACTCTCTCATTTCTTATGGCTTCATCCTTGAGCTTGCCGTCGCTAATGTTCACCAAGAATGTCAAAGGATTTTCCTGTTCAAACTCAACGCCAATCGCCGCAAGAGTCATAGTGACCTTCTCCGCGTCGTTGAATGTGGCTCCAATTCCAGGTCTGCCCAACTCTATGCAGAACCCTGCCTCTCCATGTTTGAAACGACTTGTCACATCGTTTGTCTTCATCTCGTCGGTTCCTCTTCCGCCGATGGCTGTCGGATGTCGATAGGCAGCCGGGTTACTGAACTGTGCTCTCAGCGTCCTTGGCCAAGTCAGGTCTTGCTGGTATATGGCATTGACTGGGCAGATCTTTGCTCTATGACAGACTCCACATTCAACACAGAGGTCCTGATCGATGTATGTTTTTTCCTTGTCAGCAGTAATTGCTCCGACAGGGCAATACGGAAGACAGATCCTGCAGCGAATGCATTTCTCGTCTATCTTCAACACAATCACTTGAGTCCTTTATCGGCCAATCTAAAGGTATAATAGAGCTTACTTTGAGTCTAAGGCCGCGGAAACCAGCTCTGCACTCTCCCGGGTATACATGTCTCCAAGAGTTGCTCACGGAGCAATCGGGATTGAGTTCTGAGATTCAGGTCAGAATCTTGCCTTCGTGTAGTTCAAGAGCCCTCCCTCAAGCAAGATCTGTGACTGGCGTCTACTAAGATTGTGTTGAACAGTGAGGTGTAGGTTCTGTGTCAAGTTATGGACTCGAAGAATATTGGCGTTGTCTATGGATCTTCGAACATCGGAAATCACGATTTGATCTCCTTGTCTCACTCTATTCGCTTCCGCTGCATTAATGAAGAGCATAGGCACGATTCCACAGTTTATGAGATTTGAATGGTGAATTCTGGCAAATGACTTGGCGATAACAGCTTTTATCCCTAAAGACATTAGGCCAGAAGCTGCATGCTCTCGCGACGATCCCTGCCCATAGTTCTCTCCTGCCACTATGAACCCTCCTCCTTTTGATTTTGCTCGAGAAGGGAATTCAGGATCAAGATTTTCGAACATATGCTCCGAGGTTCCGGGAACATTGCTCCTCAAGGACAGGATAGTTGGTCCAGCCGGCAAGATGTCATCGGTTGTGATGTTGTCTCCTAACTCCAACAGGACTTCGCCTTCGAATCTGTCTTCTAGTGGACCTCTTGTGGGAAATGGCTTGATGTTTTGGGCTCGCACAATCTCGATGTGATTTCCAGAAGTCGGAGGAAATACTAGCATACTATCATTGATCGCAAAATGAGTGGGTGTCTGAACCAGTGGGTATTGGCCGAACCCTCTGGGATCTGATACCTTTCCGGTCAAGGCGGCTACGGCTGCAACCTCGGGGCTAACAAGGTAAACGCTATCTTTCTTTGCTCCGCTTCGTCCTTCAAAATTCCTGTTGAATGTCCTTAGAGAAATAGTATCTGTGCCCGGTACCTCTCCAAGTCCGATGCACGGTCCGCAAGCAGGCTGGAGGATTCGTACGCCAGCTCTTATGAGAATTTCCAGTGAACCATTCATTGCAAGCATCTCAAGCACTTGCCTAGAGCCTGGCACCAACGCGACACTTGTGTTCGGGCTAACGTGCTTGCCTTTGATGATGCTTGCAACGGTCATCAAGTCCTTAAGGGACGAATTCGTGCAGCTACCTATGAGAATCTGATCGACCTTCAGACCCTCGACCTCTCTGACTGGACATACATTGTCTGGACTTGAAGGCCTTGCCACAAGTGGTTCAATCTCTTCCATATTGATGACATATTTCTCGTCGTAGGTGGGATTCTCTGTCGATATTGTCCTGAAGTCTTTCTCTCTACCCTGCGTGCGCAAGTATTCTCTTGTTCTGGAATCAGACGGGAATATGCTGCTGGTTGCGCCCACCTCGGCGCCTATGTTCGCTACTGTTGCTCTCTCCGGGACTGTGAGAGACTTCACTCCTTCACCACAATATTCTAGGATTTTTCCTTTCCCTCCCCTTACCGTCATCTTTCGAACCAGTTCCAGCGCTAGGTCTTTGGCACTGACCCATGGGGAGAGTCTTCCCCGCAGTTCTATGCCAACTATTCGAGGCATATCGAAGTAGAACAGGCCTCCTCCCATGGCGTTGGCTACTTCCATCGCTCCGGCCCCGATTGCGAGCATTCCTATTGCACCACATGTTGGTGTGTGGCTGTCTGTTCCGAGCAGTGTCTGTAGCGGAACTGCAAATCTCTCCAAGTGGATTTGATGGCAGATCCCATTTCCAGGTCTTGAGAAGATCACGCCGTATTTCGCGGCTACACTTTGAAGAAACCTATGATCATCAGCATTCTCAGAAGTAGTTTGAAGGACATTATGATCAACATAGCTGACTGATATCTTGGTCTTGACGCGACTGAAGTTCATAGCTTCGAACTGTAGGTAGGCAAGAGGCCCCTGCAAGTCTTGAGTTAGAGTCTGATCGATCTTGATTCCTATTTCCGAGTTTCTCTTCATTGTGCCCTCTGCCAGATGCTCTGATATTATCTGTTCTGCTACGCTTAGTCCCAAGTCAGACACGCTCGGAACCTTAGTCTTCGCAACTTAGCTATTACATTTAGGAGGTGTTGCTGCGAATTCGGTTGGTTATAGCTCTTCAGCAACTGTAACCGAGAGTCATAAAGCACTTTAGGGTCCTTGGCTTAACCCAATACTTCAGTTTTCCTTTCATGGCCGGCCTGAACTGAGGAGAGATCTTGTGGCCAAGCGCAACACAGCGATCCTTCGAGGTATGGCCCTACGGCCGTACGGCCGTGGCCGGCCGTAAAGAATCTCTCCATTGGGGAGAAGATCCCTTTGATGCTCCTGAACAGACCAAGTTTTCCAGAAACCACGAGCATGTATCTCCAACCCTGTTCAGAGACTCTGGTGAAGACTGATCTCAAGAATCCCCAGGCCCCTTTGATCTCTTGAAGATGCTCCGCCTCGTCCAGGAGGAATACTACTGCAGACACGTCGTTCTTGATTCCGTTCCATATTTGCATCAAATCTCGACAGAAAGCGTCTTGGGAAATCATTGAAGGTTGGATTCTTTCAATTGTCATTCCTGTTCCGAGGATCGAGGCACCGAGTTTGTATGAGGAGAAGAACGATTCGATCTTGTGTTTTGCCTTCATCTTCTTCGGCAAATTAGAGGCCGACCGGCCTTGTTCTTTGCATTAACTGGAATCCATACATACTCGTTGGGTCTGAGAGTTACTCTGACTTTATCATCAGTGAGCTTGAACAGCTCAGCATCTATCCTCATCACAGCTTCTTCGCTTCTGGTATCCTCAGCTCTCCGTGATGGTTCTTACGGCCGACCGTTAGTCCATTTCGCTATGTCCATCGGAGGACTGCAAAGCTCAGAGGCAACCCTAAGATCTTTGAATCCAACTCCAGTGATATCCAACACAACAGAATCATCCTTCGTAATCGTTCCTGCTGCAGTTGCCTTTTTGAGAGCCGCTAGCCCTACCGCACTAGAGGGTTCACAGAAGACTCCTTCCTTTCCAGCCAGATCTCTGAATGCTTGGATTATCTCATTACTATCCGCCATCTCGGCTCCTCCTCCGTCTTTCGTAAGTGCCTTCAGAATTCTCTCTCCACTCGGTGGCAGAGGGTTTAGTATCGCAGATGCTACTGACTCTGGGTTGTCCCACTTTTCCACAGTCGTTCTGCCCTCTTTGAAAGCCTTCACTATTGGAGCACATCCTGAAGACTGAGCTACAAGTATCCTCGGAACTCTCTCTGCTAATCCGAGCTGCTTCAGTTCAGTGAATCCCTTTATTATGGCGTACGTGTTTCCTCCGCTACTTGTTGGGATGACGATCCAGTCAGGTACTTGGGGCGCAAACTCCTTCCATACTTCAAACGCGAATGTTTTCTGGCCTTCCAGTCGCAACGGTGAATTGTTGTTGATCATAAGAATGCGGTTCTTAAGGCCTATCTCGTGAGTGAGTCGGTATCTATCCTCGGAGGACATTGATCCGGTTCCCACGACCTTTGCACCGTAGGAGCAGGTCTGAATGAGCTTCTCTTTCGGCGTGTGTGGTGGTACAAAGATTACCGATTTGAGGCCGGCTTTCGCACCATACGCAGAAACCGAAGCTGCCATGTTGCCACTTGAGGTACAGCCGACTGAACGGAAGCCTCTCTCCAGCGCCATTGAAACCCCGACAGCTGAGCCCCGATCTTTGAACGAACCGGTGGGGTTCAAGCAATCCAGCTTTGCATATAGTCTATGCAATCCGAGTTCTTCTTGAAGCCTTCTGAACCTGATCAGGGGAGTCCGTCCCTCTCCTAGTGTGATTTGATTAACGGTTGATATTTCGGGCAACAGCTTACGGTATTGCCAAACACCTGGTGAGTCGGCGCACTCGAGCGAGTCTTTTGTGATCATTGATGCTATCTCTTCGTAGTCGTATGTCACAGAAATCGGATAGCCGCAGGCCTGACATACGAATAGGGTCAGGTCTTTGTGTGACTTGCCACAGTGTTCGCATGTAATTGACTTGACTTTGGCCAATTAACCATCTTCCTTACATTGTACAAACTCATCAACTGGCTTAGGGATAAGAGCTTTCTGACAGACAGGGTTACTGCGAATTCGGTCGGCGGGTTGTCGCAGTTCGTTTTCTGGTTGTTCTCGGCACCTTAGAGCCTATCTGAAAAGTTGAAGCCTGTGTTCTGCTTGTTGCCTCGAAGAGGAGCCTGATGTCTCAGAAGGTTTCCATGGTTCCTCTGGACAGGGTTAAGAACAGCGGCATCGCTCTGAGGGACCTCGACGAAGCCGCCATCAAGGAGCTGGCCGAATCCATCAGGGCTAATGGGCTGCTCCAGCCGATCATGGTTAAGCCCAAAGGCTATCGCATCCGGCCGGCCGTACGCCACTCAAGGGACCCTAACCGTGCTCATCGGATACCTCCTGTACGCGGCATACATGCATAGAGTCAGTGAGTAGTCAGGAATTGCTTCGTCTCTTGTCACCTGGGCTAGGATGGTGATTCCAGTGTGGAGGATTGGTGTCTTATGTCAAATCATTGTATTGTGAGTCTAAGATCCTATTAGAGTTGGTCCAAATGATGCGTTTATCAGCGA
>Ga0315280_10004684_pt1 | contig 20000 bp, 19 predicted proteins | sample YL17G06_40_MG_FD_203697 | JGI IMG/M metagenome (GOLD analysis project Ga0315280, IMG submission 203697) | Sediment microbial communities from Yellowstone Lake, YNP, Wyoming, USA - YL17G06_40 | ecosystem: Environmental > Aquatic > Freshwater > Lake > Sediment | place: USA: Wyoming | collected... | reverse complement strand
AAAGCCATCTGGTTTGCGCTCTTCATTGTGGGAATAATACAATTCTATCTCACTTCTTTTGATGGGACGTACCCAGCCCGGTTCCACTACGTCCGGACGCCTCTCAGGCAGGACTGGAAAATAGAGGCGATATTAGGCAGCTTAAAAGGGAAATATTCTAATCGCCCCCTCACCATCGGCTTCCTTCCCGACCAGCCGTATTTTAATGCGGTTAATTTTGCTTACTACGCCAATTTTTCGAACCTTAATTTTAAGATAAAGGGTTTAGGTAGCACAGAGATCGCCACGGAGGAATTGGAACCCTGTGATGTCCTCATCACCAAAACAAAAAATTTAGCGATCACGTCAACGGCATTCTACCGGGAACAATTCTACCGATTGCTTAAAGAAAAAGGTCCTGCTGAATTTAATTTGAAGGAATGGAAACAATTCGCTCTCCCCGATGGAACAAATGCTGTTCTCTATCTCAAAAAGAAGCCATAAGGAATGTAAATTGACTTCATCCCGATATTTTCTTATAGTTATTCTGCTATGGATTGGGAAAAAATTGCTACAGAATTATCAATCAAGACGGAATCAAAGATTGTTCTTTTAGTGATTGATGGGCTGGGCGGGCTGCCTATTTCGGGAAAAACAGAGCTCGAAACCGCCATCACGCCTCACCTGGACGAGCTGGCCGCAAAGGGCGTCTGCGGTCTGACAGACCCGGTCTTCAGAGGCATCACGCCAGGGAGCGGGCCAGCCCATCTCGCGCTTTTTGGCTATGACCCCCTCAAATACCAGCTGGGCCGGGGAATTCTGGAATCCCTGGGCTCTGGGGTCTATGTGGGAAAAGATGACCTTGTGGCAAGGGGAAACTTCGCAACATTAAAAAACAGCCTTGTCGTGGACCGGAGAGCAGGACGCCTTCCCACAAGCGAGAACGAGAAACTTTGCCAGAAGATCAACAGCCGCATCAAGCAGGTCGAGGGAATCCGGGTTGAACTCTTTCCCGGAAAAGAGCACCGCTTTGTGGTCAAATTCAGCGGAGAGGGACTCTCAGACTCTCTTTCTGATGCAGATCCCCAAAAAGAGAATAAACCCAGGATTCCTACCAACCCCCTTTCGCCAGAAGCCCAGAAAACGGCGAGCATTGTCAATGGCTATCTCGATGAAGTCACAACTTTGCTGAAGGACGAGTCCGTCGCTAACGCCATCCTGGTGAGAGGCTTTTCCAAGCTCCCCTTTCTCCCCACAATGTCCGAACTCTATAAGCTCAGGCCTGCAGCCTTCGCCAATTATCCCATGTACAAAGGCCTGGCCAAGCTCGTTGGGATGGAAGTCCTTGAGGTGGGCCCTCAAGCCCAGGAGCTCTTCGAGACTTTGGAGAAAAGTTATAAAGATTATGATTTCTTTTATATTCACTTCAAAAAAACTGATTCAGCCGGCGAAGATGGGAATTTTGAGGCCAAAGTGCGAGCGATCGAAGAAATCGACAGCTTCATCCCCCGGCTGATCGCTCTCAAGCCTGAAGTCCTCGTGGTCACGTCCGATCATTCCACTCCCGCTCTGCTCAAATCTCATTCCTGGCACCCCAACCCTTTTGTCCTCGTTTCTCAGACCGCCCAGCCCGACGGGCTCACCTCTTTTTCCGAAAAAGAATGCCGCCGGGGTTCCCTGGGGCGGTTCGAAGCCATCTCCGCCATGCCCTTGATGCTCGCCCATGCCGGAAAACTTAAGAAGTTTGGCGCGTGAAGCCTTGGCGACCTTGACGATATCTTATTATATTTATAGAATAAGTAGGAATTAGTCGTGTCCAGGAAAAGAAGAGCGAGAAAGGTTCCGTTTTTGCCCTTGCTCTTGTTCCCGCTATTTTTATTCCCAGAGGTCAACACCGAAATCTACAATCTTCGCCATCACATCCACCCCAACTTTGCCCGGGTTGTGCTGGATATGGGGCAACTCCGAGAATACAACTCGGGCGAGTGGCACGCACCCGGTCAAATTTATATCGATATCTACGAGGTGAAGCTGAACCCCATCCTCCAGGGGCAGACATTCCCCGTCCGCTGTGATTACCTTAGCCAGATTCGCATCGCCCCAAAAACATCGTCCTCGGTGCGGATGCTGGTTGACGTCGATTTTGCGAAAATAAAATATTACCGGGTTTATCACCTCTTTGACCCCTTCAGGATTGTCCTGGATATCTACCCTCAGGAAGCACCGCCTCCAGGCGCTGCCCAAAAGCCTGCGCAACCTCCCCAACCTACCGACAAGGGATACACCCTGGTCAGACAGTTGGGTTTGGGAATCAAAACGATTATCATCGACCCGGGCCACGGAGGTGAAGACCCGGGATGCATCGGGAAAGGTGGGCTTCAAGAAAAAAAGGTTGTTCTCGATATAGCTTTGCTCCTTAAAAAATTATTTGAAAAGAGAAAAGACCTGGAGGTTATTCTGACTAGAGAATCGGATATTTTCGTTCCGCTCGAAAACAGGACGGTCATTGCCAACCAGAAGAAAGGAGATTTATTTATTTCCATCCATGCCAATGCCAATCCGAATAAAAAAAGAGTTGGAATTGAAACTTTTTATCTCAATTTTAGCCCCGACCCTACTGTCAATGAAATTGCGGCCCGGGAAAATGCGACCTCCACCAAGAATATCAGTGAAATGAAAGAGATCATCGATAAGATCGTCAAGAATAGCAAAGTCCTCGAATCCCGAGAATTGGCTGATAAAATTCAGAAAAATCTAGTAAAATCTCTCTCTCAAAAATACGGCACGATCAAAAGCTTGGGTGTTAGAGGAGGCCCTTTTTGGGTTCTCATCGGTGGAGAGATGCCCTCGGTGCTTGTTGAAGTTTCCCATCTCTCGAACCCTCAGGAGGAATCCCGGATGAAGAGTCCAGGCCACTCTGAGCAAGTAGCCCAGGGGATTTATGAAGGAATTTTGGAGTACATGCACTCATTAGGAAAAGGATACTCCCCATGAAAAGAAGAGATGTGCTCAAAGAGATTGCGATCGGAAGTTTAATCTTGAAATTCGGCCCAACACTTTTGGCCCAGAAAAAGAGCTTCCCCGATTTAGCCTTGATTCAAGGAGATTCACCCTCCTTGATCACCAAAGAAGCCATCGCCTCTTTAGGCGGAATAAAACGCTTCGTCTCCAACGGCGATAAGGTTATGATCAAGCCCAATATCGGCTGGGACCGGACTCCAGAATTAGCCGCCTGCACGAACCCCGAGGTCGTCAGGTCACTAATCGAGTTGGCCTTCGAAGCCGGCGCCAAAGAAGTTACTGTTATGGATAACACCACAAACCAGGCGAGCCGGACTTATGCCCGCTCCGGAATCGCCGCGGCTGCAAAAGCAGCCGGTGCCAAAGTACCTTTTTGCAATCCGCAACACCTGAAAAAAATGCCGCTCAAGGGAGAGTGGTTGAAAGAGTGGGAAGTTTATACAGATTATGTCGAAGCAGACAAAATCATCAATGTCCCAATCGCCAAAACCCACAGCCTTTCGCGGCTGACCATGGGCATGAAAAATTGGCTGGGCGCAATCGGCGGCAACCGGAGCCAGCTCCACCAAAAATTAGACCAGGCGATGATCGATTTGGCAGCATTCTTTAAACCGTGCCTCACCGTTCTTGACGCTTACCGGATTCTCATCCGCAATGGCCCTCAAGGGGGGAGGACCTCTGACACGAAACTTCTCAAGACTGTGGTGGCTGGCGTGGATTACTTGGCTGTGGATGCCATGGGCGCAACTTTTTTTGAAATAAGACCCCAAGACCTCCCTTATTTGAAGATTGCAAATCAGAAAGGCCTCGGAGAGATTAACCTGGAGAAGCTTCAAATTGAAAAAAGAACGGTCTAAGAAATCTAAAAAATACAGGCTGTTCGAAATTCTTCGGATCTCGAGCCAAGTCGTCTTTTTTGCTCTCTTTATCTACCTTCTGGTCGGTACGCATTTCAGCGGAAAGGATTACATCGGCCGCGTGGAAATTTTCTTTCATTTTGACCCTCTCTTGGCCTTAGTCACATTTCTCTCTTCCCGCGTCGTGTTTGTTTCTTTTATCCTGGCCTGTGCGACCATTGTCGTCACGTTTGTCCTGGGCCGGATTGCCTGCGGCTGGGTCTGTCCGCTGGGGTCGGTCCATCAATTTTTTTCTTTTATCTTCAAGAAGGCGAAACTCCTAAAACCCAAAAAAGACAAAAATCCCATGATTTCCTGGAAATATTATATTCTGATATTTATCCTCGTCAGCAGCCTTTTCTCCCTAGACCTGGTTGGATATCTGGACCCTCTTTCATTCCTCTACCGTTCTTTTGTGACGGGCGTCTTCCCCGGATTGGCCCATGCCTTCTCTAATTTCCTCGCTCTTCTCTACAGCTTCCACTTGCCTTCTTTAGGTGATAAACTCACCCAATTTTTCCAAAGTTTGACTATTAACTCAACCTTCAGCCAAGGTTTCTTTATCAGCCTCATCTTTATTGGCATTATCCTTCTCAACATCTCTAAGGAAAGGTTTTGGTGCCGCTACCTCTGCCCATTGGGTGCTTTTCTTGGGCTCATCGCAAGGTGGAATGTGTTTAAACTCAGGATCGATTCTCAAAAATGTATAAAGTGCGCGCTCTGCACAATTCAGTGCGAAACTCAGGCTACTCCCTATCCTCAAGAAGATTGGAAAAGCTCCGAATGTGTCTATTGCGAAACTTGCGCTGCGATCTGTCCCACAGCCGCTATTGGCTTCCCGCTAAAAGCCAAACCTGAAAGAATTGCTTCAATTGATCTCTCCCGGAGAAAACTCATTTTCACTTCGCTTTTCTCAGTCTTTGTCCTCCCTGTTTTCAGGCTTTCTTCTACAATGAAACGCGCATCTTTAAAATTAATCCGACCGCCTGGAGCGCTTCCCGAAAATAAGTTCCTCCAAAAATGCGTTAAATGCGGCGAATGCCTGAAGGCCTGTCCCACCAACGGCCTCCAGCCGACTCTGACAGAGGCTGGGCCTGAAGGAATCTGGACTCCGATGCTTGTTCCTAAGATTGGCTATTGCGAATACTATTGCTCTCTTTGCTCCCAGGTTTGCCCAACCGGGGCAATCAAAGAGCTGAGCATAGAAGAAAAAATAAAAGTCAGAATCGGGACGGCCTGGGTTAATAAAAATCGCTGCCTTCCTTACAATCTGGGCAAGCCCTGCATTGTCTGTGAAGAACACTGTCCGACTTCGCCCAAAGCCATTAAGCTGGTCAGGACAGAAACCAAGCTTCCTGATGGAAACATTCAGACACCTCAAGCTCCTGTCGTTGATTTAAACCTGTGCATCGGCTGCGGAATCTGCGAGAATAAATGCCCGGTGGTGGATGACCCCGCCATTTATGTGACGAGCATTGGCGAACAGCGCTCAGATAAAAACCAACTCTTGCTTCCGGTGATAGAGGAAAGCACTACGACCGAAGGCCGGAAAAATAACTAATTCCTCTCTCTCCCTTTCTTTATTCAGAGAGGGCTTTCTTGAGCTCTTCTTTTAAATAGGGAATCACCTGGAAGAGGTCGCCCACGATTCCGTAATCTGCAACTTTAAAAATAGGCGCTTCGGGGTCTTTATTGACTGCTACAATATATTTAGAAGAAGACATCCCTGCTAAGTGCTGGATTGCGCCTGAAATTCCGAAAGCAAAATAAAGATTGGGAGAGACTGTTTTCCCTGTTTGACCGACTTGATGCTGATGTCCGATCCAGCCTGCATCCACAGCAGAGCGCGAAGCGCCCACAGCCGAACGCGGGATGATGGCAGAAAGCTCCTTCAGCAGGGCAAAGTTCTCCGGCCCCTTCATTCCTCTCCCTCCCGAGATAATGACATCAGCTTCGCTGACATCAAGTTCTTCGCCTTTTTCACGAATAACCTCCACAACTTGTCCTTTGAGCTGGTTTTCAGGAATGGATAGCTCTTTTTTCACAACCTCGCCCGATCTCTCCACGCGCTCCAGCAGAGGAAAAACATTGGGCCTCAGGGTTGCCAACCGAGGCAAAGAGTTGAGGCGTACTGTGATCAGAGCTTTTCCGGCAAAGATGGGGCGCGTGAATTCAAGCTTCCCATCATTCAAATAAACCCGGGTGCAGTCAGAAGCTAAATTCACTCCGAGCTTGGCTGCGAGCCTCGGAGCCAAATCTTTTCCCATGGAGGTCGCTGCGCAAAGAATGACTTCGGGGTTTATCTCCTTGACCAGGGCAGCCAGAGCATAGGCATAGCTCTGGGCAGAATACTGGCTCAAAGCAGGATTTTCTAAAACATAGACTTTTGCCGCGCCATAAGCGAAAGCATCAGAAGCGAGAGTCTCGGAGTTTGGGCCAATGAAAACAGCCCCAGCTTTAGCCTTCAACTCATCAGCCTTTCTTCTGGCTTCGGAGAGGACTTCTAAAGAGCTCTTCTTGACTTTTCCATCTCTTGTTTCGATGAAAACCAAAAACATTTTCCCCTCCTTTTAAATGACCTTGGCTTCCTTGCGCAAAATCTCAACTAGCTGCTTGCCTGTCTCTTCAGGCGTCCCCTGAATAATCCTTCCGGCTTTCCTTATGGGCGGGCTCTCGAGTTTGGCAATTTCTATCCGGGAAGCCAAATCCTCTTGGGATAAGCCCAGCTCTTCAGGTGTAACCACAGGAATTTCTTTCTTTTTGGCCGCCATGATTCCCCGAAGTGTTTCATAGCGGGGCTCATTTAATCCTTTTTGGGCGCTTATAGCCGCAGGCAAAGAAAATGTTACTTTTTCCAGGGCGCCTTCGATTTCGCGCTGAGCAACCCCCTTTGCACCTTCTATCTCCAGCTTTGTTACCACATTAACTTGAGGAATCCCCAGGAATTCTGCAACCATAGATGGCACCTGAGAATTATCGGCACCCACTGATTGCTTCCCAAAAAGGAGTAAATCAAAATCAGGAAATTTCTTCTTCAATACTTGAGCAATGATTTTTGCCGTCCTCAAACTGTCATATGTTTCCGGGGTGCTGTCTTTCACAAGCACAGCTTCGTCCGCTCCCATGGCCAGGCATTTTCTCAAAATGGTCGAAGCCTCATCAGGCCCTAGCGAAAAAACTCTCACCTGTCCCCCCTTGGCTTCTTTCAAACGAAGGGCTTCCTCAACGGCATATTCATCATAGGGATTCAGGATAAAATTGAGCCCTTCCTCAACAATAGATTTGGCTTCTTCATTGATTCTTATTTTCGATTCTGTGTCTGGCACCCTTTTGACAAAGACAAAAATATTCACTCTGACCTCCTCCATTAAAAATTAAAAGACGGGCAACTCGTGCAAAGGAACTACTATAAATATTCCCTTATTTTTCGAATCTCTTTAAAATGATGCAGCCGTTTGTCCCCCCAAAACCGAAGGAATTGCTCATGCCGCAAAGAATTTCTGCCGGCCGGGCTCGATTAGGGACATAATCCAAGTCACATTCCGGGTCAGGGTGTTCATAATTGATGGTGGGGGGCATGATTTGATGCTTCAGACAGAGGGCGGTTATCCCGGCTTCAACCCCTCCCGTTGCTCCCAGAAGATGACCAGTCATAGATTTCGTCGAATTGACTCCAATCCTGTAGGCATGTTCCCCAAAAACACGTTTGATGGCTAACGTTTCGACTTTGTCATTATAGGGAGTGGAAGTGCCGTGGGCATTGATATAAGCAACTTCTTGGGGTGCCACACCTGCGTCCTCAAGAGCCCTCCGCATCACGCAGATAGCCCCATCCCCATCCATAGAAGGAGCTGAAACATGATAAGCATCTCCAGTCATCCCGTAGCCCACAATCTCGGCATATATTTTTGCATCACGGCGAAGGGCTGAACCCAATTCTTCAAGAAGCAGGATTCCTGCTCCTTCTCCCATGACAAAGCCGTCCCGTTCCGCATCAAAAGGCCGGGATGCCTTCTGGGGTTCTTCATTCCTTGTTGAAAGGGCGCGCATGGCACAAAACCCGGCTATGCTCAGTGGAGTAATCGGGGCTTCTGCGCCCCCTGCGATCATGATCTCGGCATCGCCTCTGGCGATCAGGCGAAAAGAATCGCCAACCGCATGGGCTCCTGTACTGCAGGCAGTTGCAACCGCGGAGTTCGGGCCTTTGGACCCATATTTGATCGAAATCTGGCCCGCCGCTTCATTGATAACGGTCGAAATCAAGAAAAAGGGAGAGACCCGGTCGGGACCTTTTTCTAAGAGAATCTTATGAGTTTCTTCGATCGTACCAATCCCGCCAATCCCTGAACCAACGTAAACCCCAGTTCTTTGTCCCTGCAAGCGTGCGGGATTGATGCCAGAATCTTCAACAGCCAACTGGGCTGCGGCCACAGAAAATTGGATAAAGAGGTCCATCTTGCGAACTTCTTTTTTATCAACAAAATCCAGGGGGCTGAAGTCTTTAACCTCTCCCGCAATCCTGGTTGAAAATCGAGAGGCGTCAAACCGAGTAATGATACCGATTCCGCTTTTGCCTTCGAGAAGCGCTTCCCAGTTTTTCTGAGTTCCAACGCCCAAGGGAGAGACAAGGCCAATGCCGGTCACAACAACTCTTCGGGGAGAAAAGGATTTTTGGGCTGAAAGGAGGGAATTCATCAGAAACTGATTGGGTTCTTATTAAGAAAGATGGGTCAAGATATAGTCCATAGCTTTGCCGACGGTGGTGAGCTTCTCTGCCTCCTCATCCGGGATATCCAGACCAAATTCATCCTCCAAAGCCATGACAAGTTCCACGGTGTCCAGCGAATCGGCGCCGAGGTCGTCGATGAAAGAAGCCTCCTCAGTTACCTGGCCCTCACTGATGCTGAGTTTGTCAGCCACGATATTTTTCATCTTCTTTAATAATTCTTCCCTCTCCATGTTTTCCTCCTCTTTATTGGATATAGGATTTACCATAAACCTTTGTTGGCTACATAAACATGCCGCCGTTTAAGTTGATGACTTCACCCGTGATATAAGCGGCCTCATCCGAAAGCAGGAACAACACTGCCTGGGCTACTTCGGCAGGAAGCCCAAATCGTTTCATGGGAATCACTTCCAAGAAGGCTTTCTTGATATCATCCGACAGTTTCTCAGTCATGGCGGTGGCAATATAGCCCGGCGCCACGCAATTCACCGTGATCCCGCGGCTGGCCACTTCCCTGGCTAAAGATTTCGAAAAGCCGATAACCCCCGCTTTAGAGGCCGCGTAGTTGGTCTGCCCTGCATTTCCTGCGAGCCCCACCACAGAAGAGATGTTGACAATTCTTCCATACCGATTTTGAATCATATTCCGGATGACAGCCTTAGAAAAATTAAAAATCCCTTTGAGGTTGACATTCAACACGGCATCCCATTCTTCCTCTTTCATCCGCATCAGCAAATTATCGCGGGTGATGCCGGCATTGTTAACAAGATGATCAATTTTTTGATGCTTCTGGATGATGTCTTCGGTAATCCCCAAAACTTGATCTGTGCGGGAAACATCGACCTGACAAACAGAAGCTTTCCCTCGGTTCATCCTGATTTTCTCAGCCACCTCTTCAAGCTTCTCCCTCTGAATATCCACCAGCATGACATGTGAACCCTCTTTAGAAAGAGCCGTGCTAATGGCTTCTCCGATTCCCTGGGAGGCACCCGTCACGACAGAAACTCTTCCTTCGAATTTCATCGCTTTCTAAATCCCCAACGGCATGACTTCGAGGTTGTAGTCTTCTGAGGCTTTCACCGCTCCTTCCACGGTCACCCGGGGACCAAAGTCTCCGCCCCTGGCATTGACAGCAATCCTCATAAAATTTCCCTTTCTATTTCTATCCTTCGGTTCCTTCGATTACCTGTCGTCCGCGGTAATAGCCGCATTCAGGGCAGGCGCGGTGGGGCAATTTGGGCGTCCCACAGTTGGAGCAGATCGAAAGGGAAGGAATCGAAAGAGCATCATGAGCTCTTCTCTTCCCTTTCCTGGAATGTGAATGTCTTCTTTTTGGGTTTGGCATGTCTTACTTTTCTCTCATGAAAATTTTTAGTTTTTGGAGACGAGGGTCTGTTACCTTTCCCACGCAAGCGCATTTCCCTTCTTTAATAATTCTGCCGCAGACAGCGCAAATTCCCTGGCAATTTTCAGAACAGAGGGGCCTGAAAGGAAAGGTCAAATTCAGCTGTTCTAAGACCACTTCTCTCAGATCGAAGTGATGCTTATAATAGAATAACTTATTGAGGTCCTTATCTTCCAGCTGTTCTCTAATCTCATCGAATTCTTCAGGAAGGTAAATAAGGTCAAACTTGGAATCAATGGGGAATTCAAAGGGAGCCAAGCACCGGCTACAGACAAAGCTCAGACGGGTTGTTATTCTACCCTTGATCCAAATCTCGTCTCCCGCCTTTTTGATCATGACATCCGCGTGAGTCGGTTGGAGAAAGACCGCATTCTCCTCTATAAGATCGACATTTAAAAACTCAAAATCTTTGGAAATTTTGAGCCCTTCTTTGGGTATTTTATCAATATCTATAAGCATTTGATTGTCCCGATTAAACCGTTTTATTATACCAACTCACCCTCTTTTGTCAAATAATGGGGGGCTCTATGACGAAAAGTGCCTCAGGAAGGCTAAACCTTCAATGGTCGCTGCGGCTGATGGCGGATGATCATATCTCATTCCTCTTTTTATGCTTTACCACACTTTTCGTCGCAGACCCCTTATCGGGACGTCTTGAAAACTCGCTCGGAGAGAGTATAATAAAGATTGAATCTTAAAACAATGCCCGGCTTCAACTCCGAAATAAAATATAAAGGCGGGTTGTTTCATATCCAAACCCAAGACAAGGGCCCTACCGTGCAGTATGTGGAATCTTTTGTCTATAAATCAGGGAAACTTCTCTCTTCTAGAAAAACTTTCTATACCCAATTCCTCTCGAGCCCCCTTCTCAGAGAAAAAATCCTGCAAATCATGGAGGAGCAACATAACACTCTTCTAAAAGAGATAACGGAAGGGAAATTTGATCACATTCTGAATCCTGATGAAAAATAGATCCTTCCTTCCCTTTGATTCCCAATGAGCGAAGAGCGGCTCTTTCTCATCGACGGCAATTCCATTCTCTACCGCTCCTATTATGCCATTCAGCATCTCTCCACTTCTCAAGGGTTCCCCTCAAATGCAATTTACGGTTTTATCAACACCCTTAAAAAACTTTTGGAGCAGGAAAAGCCTCAGTATTTAGGTATTGTGTTTGATACCAAAGGCCCCACGGTTCGCCATAAAGTCTTTAAAGAATACAAAGCCCACCGCAAACCTATGCCCGATGACCTCTCTGTCCAAATTCCAGTCCTCAAAAAAGTCATCTTGGCCCTGAACATTCCTCTTTTTGAATCAGAAGACTATGAGGCGGATGATGTCCTAGGGACGCTGGCCAATAAAGCTTCCCATCAAAAAATTCAGACTGTGATTGTCAGCACAGACAAAGACTTGCTTCAATTGGTTGGTCCCTCTATCCGAGTCTATAACCCTTCCAAAGAAACCTACTTGGACGAAAACCAAGTCAAAGAATATTTTGGCGTCGCTCCTTCTCAGGTGATCGATGTTCTCTCTTTGTGGGGCGACCCCTCAGACAACATTCCTGGGGTTCCAGGGATAGGGGAAAAAACCTCAAAAAAGCTGATTGCCCAATATGGTTCGCTCGAGATGCTGCTCAAAAATCTAGAAACGATGAGAAATCCCCGTCTCAAAGAAAAAATAGAACAAAACCTGGATCAGCTTGAGCTGAGCCGGAAATTGGTCACAATCGAAAAAAACCTGGAGATCTCCTTCAACCTCGAAAAGTTTCATGTTGCCGAGCCAGATTATGAAGAAATGACAAAACTCTTTCAGGAGCTGGAATTTTCTTCTCTCTTGGGTGAGTATCTGAAGAAGCCGAAAAAGGATCAAAGAAACTACAGGACCATTTTTAAAGAAAAAGAACTCGAAGCCCTTGTCCTACAAATCAAAAACGAAAAAACCGTCTCGCTCGATACCGAAACAAACAGCCCTTATCCTACAAGAGCCAGGCTAGTGGGCCTTTCCCTCGCTGTCGAATCCGGTTCTGCCTGCTATGTTCCACTCCGCCATGACTATCAGGGAGCTCCTTCTCAGATTCCCAAAGAGGCTGCTTTCCGCCTTCTTGAGGGAGTTCTCTCTGATCCCAAGATTAAAAAGATCGGACAGAACATCAAGTATGACAGCATTGTCCTCCGGCGAGAAGGAGTTTACCTTAAAGGTCTAGATTTAGACACAATGGTTCTTTCTTATCTTCTTGAGCCAAACTGGGGAAAACACAATCTCGAAAAACTGGCCCTGCACTATCTTCAAGAAAAATCCATCCCTTATGAATCTTTGGTCGGAAAAGGCAAAAATGAACTCACCCTGAACCGAGTGGAAATCGAAAAAGTCACACCCTACGCCTGCCAAGATGCAGATTTTGCGCTCGAGCTCAGCCGCGTCCTCTGGCCAAAAGTAAAAGAAAAAAAGCTAGACACTCTTTATTGTAAGATTGAGCTTCCTCTGATTGAAATTCTCGCAGAGATGGAAATGGCCGGAGTCAAAATCGACATCGAAACCTTAAATAATTTGTCCGAAGAACTCGGGGCAGAACTCAACCGCCTCAAACAAAAAATCCACGAGTTGAGCGGAGAAGAATTCAATATCAACTCACCCCAGCAGCTCGCCAGCATTCTCTTCCATAAACTGAACCTTCCTGCCTCAAAAAAGACAAAAATTACCAAGGGATTCTCGACCTCGCTGGACATCCTCCAGGATTTAGCGCTCCTCCATCCTCTGGCTAAGTATGCTTTGGAATACAGGCAATTGGCCAAGCTCAAATCAACCTATGCCGATGCGCTTCCCCTTCTGCTCAACCCCGAGACAGGAAGAATTCATACTTCCTACAACCAGACTGTGGCGGCGACAGGGAGGCTTTCTTCAAGCGACCCGAATCTTCAGAATATTCCCGCCAGAGGCGACCTCGGAAAGCGCTTTCGCCAGGCCTTCATTCCTGCCCCCGGGCATCTCTTTCTCTCTGCTGATTACTCTCAGATCGAACTCCGGGTTCTCGCTCATCTCTCAAAGGACCCAGCCATGGTCGAAACGTTCTTGAAAGACCGGGATATCCACGAAGAAACAGCCCTGCGGGTCTTTGGCGAAAGCTCGTCCTTGTTTAAAGAAGAACAGAGAAGACGGGCCAAAGTGATTAATTTCAGCATCATCTATGGGACTTCGGCTTTTTCCTTGGCCAAAGAGCTTGAAACTTCCACATCAGAAGCTCAAAAGTTTATCGATCGCTATTTTGAAAAACACCCTAAGGTTAAAGAGTTCCTGGAAAAGAAAGTCAGCGAAGCCAAAGAAAGAGGCTATTCAGAAACGATTTTGGGAAGGCAGCGCCAGGTGCCGGAGCTGAGGCATGCCGATAAAATGGCGCAGCAGGCGGGCAGGCGCATTGCCCTCAACACTCCTATCCAGGGGTCTGCGGCCGATCTCATGAAGAAAGCCATGATTGACATCTGGAACGAGCTTAAAAAGCGCCAGCTCAAATCCAAGATGATTCTTCAAGTCCACGACGAGCTGGTGTTTGAAGTCCCGGATGCGGAAACCGATGTGGTGGAAACTTTAGTCAAAGAAAAAATGGAAAATGTCCAGCCGTTGATTGTCCCGTTAAAAGTTCACCTCGGCTGGGGCATCAACTGGGCCGACGCTAAATAGGGAGCGGAGCATAATTCATGAAGATAACGTCTTACCAGTTTGGGAAGATTGCCATCGAGGGGCAAACTTACTCAGCAGATTTGATCATCACTCCTCGAGAGGTCATCGCCAACTGGTGGAGGAAAGAGGGACACCATCTTTGTCTGGATGACCTTCGGCGGGCGCTTACAGAAACTCCAGCCGTGGTTATTACTGGCACAGGAGCTTATGGGGAGATGAAGGTGGGAGAAGACGTTAAGGTTTATCTCAAAGAAAAGGGAATCGAGCTCATCGCGGTGGACACTTTTGAAGCTGTCCGGTTTTACAATGAACTCTCTTCAAAGAAAAAAGTCGTCTGCGCCCTCCATCTGACATGTTGATCTGTGGATTTAATCTCTGATGAAATGTAACGGCCTCCACAATTGGGATGTCACACCCAAGGAGGCTTTAGAGATTCAAAACGGGCTGCAAAAAAAACTCTCCCTCAAAGCGGTTTTCAAAAAAATAGAAAAAATTGGGGGCGTAGATGTTTCTTATGCCAAAAGGACAAACGCCCTCAAAGCGGCGATCGTCATTCTAAGCTTTCCTTCTCTTGAGATCATTGAAACAGTTGAAAAAAGGGGCAGATGCAACTTCCCTTATGTTCCGGGCCTCTTGACCTTTAGGGAAGGCCCGATTATTCTCGAGGCCTTCGAAAAGCTCAAAGAGTTGCCAGATGTTCTTCTCTTTGATGGCCAAGGAATTGCTCATCCCCGGCGCATGGGAATCGCTGCACACCTGGGAATCCTTCTCGACCTCCCCACGATCGGCTGTGCCAAGAGCCTGCTCTGTGGAGAGTTCGAGGAGCCAATGAAAGAGAAGGGTTCACGGTCGTTTATATTGGATAAAGAAGAAATCGTCGGGGTAGCACTCAGAACAAGGGTAAACGTCAAACCCCTGTTTGTCTCGCCCGGGAACAAAATCGACCTCAAAACATCTATAGAAATTGCGCTTGCGTCTTCTCCCCATTTCAGGATCCCGGTTCCTCTGAGGTGGGCTCACTCGCTCTCTCAAAGAGGGATGCAATGAATCAAAGGGAAACTAGAATAAAGATTTTTATCACTGGAAGCCCGGGAATCGGGAAGACGACTTTGATCAAAAAAATTGCAGCCTCTTTTCAAGATAAAGCCGCAGGTTTTTACACAGAAGAAATGCGAAATCCCGTGTCTCAAAAAAGGGAAGGGTTCCTGATTCAAAGCCTTCAGGGAGAAACGGGGTTCCTGGCTTCAACCACGAAGAAAAGTCCGTTTCGAGTGGGGAGATACTGTGTTTTTTTGGAAGATTTAGAGAGAATTGGAATTGCATCCATTCAGACGGGGCTTTCTAAAAATAAGATCATCCTCATCGATGAGATCGGCCCAATGGAGCTATTTTCAGAAAAATTCAGACAGGTTTTGGGTAAAGGGTTAAAGGCCCCAAACTCTCTCATTGCTACCATCGCCGAAAAATCTCTGCTTCAGTATAGGGAAACTCAGCATGTCAGAATTATCAGGATAGACCAAGAAAACAGGGACTGTCTTGTGTTTGAAATATTAAAGGAGCTCGGGCTAGGCTAAAGGTTTTTCCGGCTGCGCTTCTGCTCATACATCAGTTTATCCGCCTCGACGAGCAATTTTTCGATCGAAGTGCAAGACTCAGGTTCATAATTCGCGATGCCCATGCTGATGGACAGCTTATAGGAAACGTCTTTTTGAGTGTTGCGCGTATCTAGCTTGTTCCTGAATCGATCCTTGATGACTTCCATGTTGGTATCGGAATTTGCGATTCCAAGGACGACAAACTCATCGCCGCCGATGCGGGCGATAATGTCACTCTCCCGGAAAGTCTCCTTGAGGATTCTGGCTGTATCTTTCAGGGCCCTGTCGCCTTCTTGATGGCCGAGAGTATCATTGATCCATTTCATCCCATCCAAGTCCGTGAAGAGCAAGAATATGGATTTGTTCATCCGCTTGCCGAGTCTCAGGAGTTCTCCGCCCATCATGGAAAGCCCCCGCCTGTTGTAAAGCCCGGTTAGCTCGTCCGTGATTGATAAGGATTTCAGCTCCATCAGCATCCTCTGCCTTTCCAAGGCATAGCGCATGGAACGCATCAGCAGGTTGCTGTCCACTTTTCCCTTGACCAGGTAATCCTGGGCCCCTTCCTGAACCGCCTTGGTTCCTGTCTCGACATCATCAAAGCCGGTAAACACGATGATTACTACATCTTGCGTTTTATTGCGAACTTCCCGGCAAGTCTCAAGGCCTTGGCTATCTGGCAAGGAGAGGTCCAGCAGGACAATATCGATATTCCCCTTAGCCAGTTGTTCTAGGCCGGCTGAGAGACACTCAGCATGCGTAAACTCAAAGCGAACATCCTCGATCTCCCTCAGCATTTCCCGGATCAGGCGGGCGTCTCCGGGATTATCCTCAATCAGTAGGAGATGGAGATGATTCTCGTCCATAGCCATTTCTCAATCCAGAGGAAGCTTAACAATGGTAAGCCAGAAATCCTCGATCTTCTTAACAATATTGATGAACTGGTCAAAGTCGACCGGCTTGGTGATGTAACAATTGGCATGCAAATCGTATGTTTTGATAATGTCCTCTTCGGCCTTGGAGGTTGTTAGAATGACCACCGGAATGCGTCTCAGACTCGGTGCCTCCTTGATTTCAGTCAGCACAGCACGCCCATCTTTGACGGGAAGGTTCAGATCGAGAAGAATGAGGTCCGGACGGGGGAAATTTGCGTACTTGCCCTGTTTACGGAGAAAGGCCAGCGCCTCGATACCGTCTTCAACCACATACAGTTTGTTGCGCACTTTGCATTCTTTGAGAGCCTCCATTGTCAGCCGGACGTCTCCCGGGTTATCCTCCACCAACAGAATCTCAATTGTCTTTTGGGCCATTTGTTCTATCATCTTTTTTACTCCTTTTAGGAATCGTAAAATAGAATGTCGAACCTTTGCCGGGTTGCGAATCAACCCAGATGCGGCCCCCATGCCGCTCGACGATCCTGCGGCAGACGGCTAATCCTATTCCGCTGCCGGGATAATCTTTGTGCCCGTGCAAACGTTGAAATATCTGAAAGATGCGTTCGTAATATTGCGGATCAATTCCGATGCCGTTATCGCGAACCAAAAAAAGCCATTCATCGGGTTTTTCTTCGGCTGAGACGTAAATATACGGCTCTTGATGATTCTCACGGAATTTTATAGCGTTTCCAATGAGATTCTGGAATAGCTGCACGAGCTGCGTTTCATCGCCCAGGAGCAGGGGCAATGGATCATGTGTGACCACAGCCTTGCTTTCTTCAATGGCGATTTGCAGATTGGAAGTTGCCTGTTCGAAGACCTTCTCGACTTCGATCGGCGTAAACAGTTTCCCTTTTGTCCCCACTCTTGAATATATCAGCAGGTCATTGATCATCCTCTGCATCCTGGCAGCTCCATCGACAGCGTAGTTGATGAACGCCTCGGCATCAGAATCAAGCTTGCCCTGATAACGGCGCGCTAGGAGCTGAACGTAGCTTGCCACCATGCGCAGGGGTTCTTGCAGGTCATGGGAGGCGATATACGCAAACAGCTCTAGCTCCTTGTTGGAGCGTAGCAACTCCTCTGCCGTTTGCTTCAATTTCTCTTCTGCTCTAATTCGTAGAGAGATGTCACGATAAATGGCATAGGTTGCTTCTACCTTCCCATCGATAACGATTGGTGAGACAAGGAGTATGACATTAGCCAATGTTCCATCTTTGCGCCGACGAACAGTTTCGAGGCTTGCTTTTTCGCCGCTTTCAACTTTCTTTGTTATTGCGGAAGCACTCTTATAATAATCTTCGGGCGCAACCAAGTCGTCTATAAACCGTCCCAACGCTTCATCTGGAGTATATCCAAACAATTTAGTGAATTCGGGGTTTAGCCGAAGCACTCGACCGTTTGTTTCTGTCACGACGATTGCCTCTTGGGCACTATCGAAGAGCTGGTCAAGATAAGACTTTTCTATCTTCAGCGCCTCTTCTGCCCGCTTGCGCTCGGCGATTTCTTTCTGGGCCCGCTCGTATAAACGAGCGTTATCGATGGCACTGGCTATTTGAGTGGCAAGGGTTCTCATAGCCCTGACATCGGTTTCATCAAAAGCGTTGTAGTCATCGCTCTGGATATCAAGGACACCGATAACTTTGTCTCCGCTTTTGATCGGCACCGACAGTTCCGATTTTGTTTCTTCGTTTTCCCATCGGCAGTAGTGAGGGTCTTGACTGACATCCCCACTGACCTGAATTTCGCCGGAGGCGGCCGCATACCCGATCATTCCGCTCCCGACTTCAACCTTCTGGTCTCCGGAATAGATTTTGGCGTAACCGCCCGTAATCGACTGTAAATGCAGGTATTTGCCTGCCTCATCGAGAAGAAGCAGCATAACACCATAGTAACTAAAGGCATTGCGGATCGAGGTCACGATTTCCGACAGCAGCTCTTTCAGCTCAATCTTACTGCCCACGCGTTGACCCACTTTATATATCAAGGCATTTTGAGCTTCTCGGTGCCGCTTTTCCTCTTCCACGCGCTTTATCTCGCTGATATCCGTGAAGACCGCGACAGATCCAACAAAATTGCCATCATTGAAAATCGGGTTGCCACTGATCTGAACAGGAATTCGCTTCCCGCTTTTGCTAATCAGTTCCACCTCATACCGGCTTGCCTGTTTCTTTGCTCGGAGCTTATCGGCCTCTTCGACAATATGGTGCTGATCCAAAGGAACAATATTCTTCCAGTGTAGTCCTATGATTTCCTCCGGCTTATATTCCAATAGAGCTGCAGTGGACGGATTGACAAATGTATGATATCCGTTGACATCCTGAACAACGATTCCTTCAGCCATATTTTGGACAATGCTCTCGTTGAACTCTTTCAGGCGTTTCAGTTCCCTTTCCATCGTTATGCGGAAATCAATTTCATCCTGGAGTTTTAGATTGGCCCTTCTGAGTTCAGAGGTGCGTTCCTCCACATGAATTTCAAGTTTTTTATTCCGTTCACGGATCGCCTTTGTCCTTACCTTGTAGACAGTGAAGATTATTGCCAAAAAGAAAATAACAGCCAAACTGCGGAACCAGGGGGTCAGCCAGAAGGGGGGTGTAACCTGGATCCGAATGGCTGCGCCCCGTTTATTCCACACGCCGTCATTATTTGACCCCTTGACCCGGAAAACATAGCGCCCCGGGGGAAGATTAGTATACGTCGCAAAGCGTCTGTTCCCGACATGATTCCACTCTCTCTCAAACCCTTCCAGCATATAGGCATATTCGTTCTTCTCCGGCGCGGCATAATGCAAAGCTGCAAACTCGAAAGAAATAACCCGATCTCTGTAAGAGAGTTTTATTTCTCGAGTCTCTGTTATTGACTTTTTCAGGATTGAACGCCCGGCTGGATTTTCTCCTATCGGAAGGGGATTATTAAATATGCGGAAATCCGTTATCACAACTTGAGGAATATACGGATTATCATTGATCCTGTCAGCAAAGAAGGAGCTAAAGCCATTGATGCCGCCAAAGATAATCTCCCCGCTTCGGGTCTTATAATAAGCTCCGCCGTTAAACTCATTGCTTTGAAGCCCATCTTCCACATCATATCTTCTGAATTGACCGGTTTGGGGGTTGAATCTTGATAAGCCTTTATTTCCGCTTATCCAGAGATATCCATTCGTATCCTCAACTATCCCATAGATCGCATTACTCGCAAGGCCATCTTTTTCGGTGTATACCGAAAAAAGTCCTTTCTCAGGATCAAATTTATTGAGTCCTCCGCCATTGGTTCCGATCCACAATATGCCTGATTTATCTTCATAAACTACTATAACAAAATCGTTAGAGAGGCTGTTCTGGTTATTAGGGCTGCTAAGATAGCGTTTGAATGTTCCTTCTTTAGGATTGAATTTGTTCAACCCTCCGCCAAAAGTTCCAACCCAGAGCGCCCCAGTCGACTGGCCTTCATGAACCACAAAAATCCTGTCGTGACTCAAACTTTCTGGATTCCTTGGGTCATGCTGGTAACGGGTGAATGCCTCTGTCTCTCGGTCGAATTTATTTAAGCCACCCCCGTCCGTGCCAATCCAGAGCTGCCCCTTGTGGTCTTCCAGGATGGACCTGATCCGGTCGTCACCTAAACTCTGAGAGTTATCTGACCTATAGACAAAATGTTTGAACTTTCCTGTTTTGCGGTCGAATCGATTTAGTCCCCCTCCATAGGTTCCAATCCAGAGCGTGCCTGAACGGTCCTCGTAGATTGAATAAACGGAGTTATGGCTCAAGCTAT